>OGCI01000218.1_pt1 | contig 75280 bp, 65 predicted proteins | sample 1570021 | NCBI WGS metagenome assembly OGCI01 (sample SAMN06264664, study PRJEB24512) | hot springs metagenome | isolation source: Hot spring water | place: South Africa: Tshipise | collected 2015-06-21
CTGCACCTGGCTTTGTTGGGCTCACCTTTTGTTCCGCCTTTCCTCGCTCAAGCGGCGTTAGCAGCCTGAGCAGTTACGAATCCTGTTAGAAATGGAAAATTTTTCGGCCCCAGAACAGGTCGCCCAATATCGTAAACTCAACCGGCAATTCCATTAAGCAATTTATACGGCCAGTCAGAGAGAATATCTCATCCGCACGCTCAATCAAATGTGGGCCACCTTTCCAACGATGCTGATTGGAAATTTTCCAGAAACGGCCAGCCAGCCCTTGCCAGCCAAAGATGAAGTCGATGCTCTTGAACATCGCACAATTTTGCAATCGCTCCAAAACCATCAGCCAGACCAGGCAGAAGAAGCCATGCGCAACCATATCCTATCCACTGCGCGCTATTTGAATCATCTTCTTGCGCAAAGAGAGTAAGCGTTCAGTCATGAAAATCCTGATACCTGTCGGTGGCTCCATCGACAAAGAACATCCTCGCATTCTGCAAGAATTTATCACCCGTGCTGGCGCAGAGCAAGCGCGCATTGTCATCTTTCCTCAGGCTTCTGTTTTAGCCCAAACCGGCCCAGACTATGTGCGACAATGTTTAGAGCTGGGCGCTAAAACCGCTATCTCGTTGGAGTTTCGCCAACGGAATGAGGCCGATAGCGCAGAAAATTTGAAAGCCGTTGAACAAGCAAGTGGAATTTTCTTCTGTGGCGGCGCGCAACTGCGCATTACGCAATTGCTGGGCGGCACCCGCCTGGAACAAGCATTACAGCGCGCTTATCAACAAGGCTGCATTGTTGCCGGCAGCAGCGCAGGCGCTTCGGTACTTTCCAAAACCATGATTGCCTACGGAAAGGAGGGACCAACCCCACGCGAGAGAATTGTGCAGATTGCTCCTGGCCTGGGATTCACCGACCGTTTCGTCTTTGACCAGCATTTTCGCCAGCGAGACCGATTAGGGCGTCTCATTTACGCCGTGAGCGCACATCCCGGCATTTTAGGGATTGGTCTTGATGAAGACACAGCAGCCATTATTGAAAACGAAGAAACCATCCACGTTCTTGGATCAGGCGCCATCACCATTGTCGATGGACGTGAGATGCAGGGGTCGAATATTGCTGAAGTAGAAAGACAACAACCCATTGCGGCAGCGAACCTGCGCGTTCATGTCTTAACCACAGGCTGTTCTTATGCCTGTTCGAGCGCCAAAGCCATCCTTCCTTTACCCCCATCTCTGGCTGAATAAGCCCAAAAATCACTCAAAGGAGAAGAAAATGAGAAATCGCAACGCTTTTTTGTTTCTGATGCTGCTGATTGCCTTTTTGCTTTCCGCCTGCGGCAGCTCAACCCCGACCTCGGCGCCACCTGCTTCAACCGCTCCGCAATCCAGTTCAACAGAACCCCCTGCCCAAGCCTCGGTTGACCCAAACGCGCCAATCAGCGGCGGCACACTCATCTTCGGCACGCCACAAGAACCAGCCATTCTCAATACCTTGTTGACTTCTTCGTCCATCGAAGATGCGGTTACGTCCTTATTTGTCGAAGGTCTGGTGCAAGTTAATTCTAACGGAGAGTACGAAGCCGTTCTCGCTGAAGAATTGCCCACCGTTTCAGAAGATGGCCTGGTTATCACCTGGAAGTTGCGCAAAGGCATCAAATTCTCGAATGGCGCCGAGTTCACCTGTGAAGATGTCCGCTTCACCCTGGAAGGGGTTATGTCTGACCTTTCACAAGTCAGCACTTCAGGCTATCGGGATATCGAAATGCTCGAATGCCCCGACCCCTACACCGTGGTAGCCACTTTTTCAGAAGTCTATGCCCCCTACATGCGCCTGTTTGCTTACATTGTTCCGCGTGATGCAGGCACTGTGGACGAAATGGAAACCTGGGCCTATAACCAAAAGCCCTGGGGAACCGGCCCATTTGTGCTAGAAGAATGGACCCCCGGCGACCATCTGACCTTTGTGCGAAACCCATACTACCGCGAAGAGGGAAAACCCTATTTGGATAAAGTGATTATCCGCATTTTGCCTTCACGAGAAGTTGGAATTCAGCTGCTTGGCACGGGCGAAATTCACGCACTTTGGGATGTTACTGAGGCCGATTTGCCCGCGCTTGCCAACCTGCAGAAAGTAAAATACGCAGCAACCGTTACCGGAGAAAATGAATTGCTTGTGCTCAATTTCGGCATCAATGATGGCAGCGCTCCTGCAGACCCCTCGGCTGCGCCGCATCCCATCTTGTCTGATTTGCGTGTTCGCCAGGCAATTCAATATGCAATCGACAAACAGCAAATTGCCGATACTTTACTTTACCAAAACGTCAAACCAGGAACCACCGTCCTTCCGGCCGGTCCGTTTGCCTGCCCGCAACCGGCCAGTGAATTTAACCCCGAAAAAGCTAAAGCCTTGCTCGAAGAAGCCGGCTGGAAAGTGGGCGCAGATGGCATTCGTGAAAAAGACGGCCTACGCCTGAGCCTAAAAATCAACTCGACCAGTGGAAATCTGCTGCGAGAACAAACCGAACAAGTGCTCGCAGAAATGCTCAAAGCAGTGGGCATTGAGCTGACGATTGAAAACCTGCCATCTGATGTCTTCTTTGCAGGTGGTGAAAGCGATGGCTTGCGCGATATGGGTAAATTTGATATTCTTATGTACACTACCGGCCCTGGGCTTGACCCTGATAGCCACCTTTACAGCAACTATACCAGTTATCGTATTCCAACACTGGAAAATGACTGGTCTGGTGCCAATTTCAGCCGTTACATCAATCAAGACGTAGACCAGTGGATTGACGAAGCCGCTGTGACAACTGACTTTGCAACCCGAAAAGAACTTTACTGCAAAGTAGCCGCACAAATCAACAAAGATATTCCACGCATTTACCTTTACGAACGGCTTTCTATCACTGCACACCGCGAAGAATTTCGCAACCTGCGCATCTCTCCCAGCTTTGTAGATTTTGCCTGGGGAGCGCAAGATTGGTGGTTGAGCAAGTAATCTTCCTTCTATGCAATACGTCAGGACAGGTCATAGCGCAGCCGCTTCGCGGGCCGCAACCAAAGGTTGCTAGGATTTGCGCTGATAGCGCAAATCCTGCGCCATAATACTATACATCATGCAGCCTGTCCTGACGTAAATTTCAACTATGATTAACTATCTCCTTCGCCGATTCGCGCAAGCAATTCTTACCCTGCTGGTTGTCAGCTTTATCTTATTTGGGTTGATTTCGGCCGTGCCAGGGGGATTTATGACCGTATACGCCGAAAAATCAGACATGAACCCAGAAGACTTGGCACGCATTCGGGCCAAACTTGGGTTAGATGACCCCATTCCCGTGCGCTATGTTAAATGGCTGGGCAGTCTGTTGCAAGGAGATTGGGGAAAATCGCTTGTTTCTAAACGCCCGGTGCTTGAAGAAATAAGCAGCCGTTTGCCCAATACGCTTTTACTCATGAGCTTAATGTTAATTTGCACCCTGCTAATTGCCATTCCTTTGGGAATTTTTTCAGCAATTAAGCAATATTCCTGGTTCGACCATTTTTTTACCACGCTGGCCTTTGCAGGACAATCATTGCCGGTATTTTGGTTTGGATTGCTGCTCATCATCGTTTTTGCAGTTCTTTTGCGCGGCCCAGATGGCAACCCCTTATTGCCAGGGGCAGGCATGTATACCCTGGGAGAGCCTTTTTCTCTTTGGGATCGCATTCGGCATCTCATTCTTCCCGTCAGCATGTTGACCTTTGTCTCCTCTGCTGAATACATGCGTTACATGCGCTCAGCGATGCTGGATGTCATTCACGAAGATTACATTCGCACCGCCCGCGCCAAAGGGTTAAGGGAATGGAAGGTCATTTTTAAGCACGCCTTTCGCAATGCAATTATCCCCATGGCAACCCTGGTCAGCTTAGATTTGCCCTCTTTGTTCGGCGGCGCACTGTTTACTGAAACTATTTTTGCCTGGCCAGGCATCGGGAGGTTATATTTTACCGCTGCGCTTAAAAACGATTATCCACTGGTGATGGCTACCCTAATTATCTACTCCGGGCTCATTATTCTTTCCAACTTATTGGTCGATTTCGTTTACGCAACGCTTGACCCTCGCATTCGCCTTTCATAACTTATTATTATGACGACACCTACTCTCTCCGCTTCGCAATCACCCTGGCAACTCTTTTGGCGACGGTTCCGCAAGCATGTTATGGCGATGTTCAGCTTGTTCCTCATGGGATTGATTTCGTTGCTGATTGCTTTTGCACCGCTCCTTGCAACACAAGACCCCATGAAGCAAAATTTACGCAATCGTTTTCAGCCGCCTTCTGCTGCGCACTGGATGGGTACAGATGACTTGGGACGAGATTTATGGACGCGCATTTTGTATGGCGGGCGTATCTCGCTCACAGTTGGGATGTTGGCAATGGCGGTCTCTGTCGTGCTGGGGTCGCTCATCGGCCTGTTTTCTGGGTATTACGGGGGGTGGATAGATAGTTTGTTGATGCGCCTGACTGAAATTTTTCTCTCCATCCCGCGTTTGTTTGTGTTAATTGCGCTGGGAATGTTCCTGCGCTCACTCGATTTGCCCAACCTGCAGGCCGGTTCGTTTTTTCCAATTGCGCTCGTCATTGGAACGCTCTCTTGGATGGGGACAGCACGCATGGTGCGCGCCTCTACCCTGGCCCTGCGTGAACGCGAATTTGTGCAGGCCTGCCGTGCGCTAGGCGGCTCCGATTGGCGCATTCTCTTTCAGCACATTTTGCCGAATGTAGCCAGTCCCATCATCGTCTCGGCCACACTCGGCTTGTCGGGCGCAATCATCAGCGAGAGCGGTCTCTCTTACCTCGGTTTTGGCGTGCAGTTGCCCACCCCCACCTGGGGCAACATGCTTTCCAACACTCAAAGTCAAATGACCACTGCCCCCTGGACAGCCATCTTTCCCGGCATGATGATTTTCCTGGTCGTCATTTCAATCAACTACATCGGAGATGGCTTACGTGATGCACTTGACCCTCGTCATACTCCCCGCTAGGAGGCCTGAACATGGCTTATTTAGCCCGTTTTTTTATTAAGTGGACTGCACTGCTGTTCTTCTTTGCGCTTTTTAATATCACCCTCGCCACCGCACAGGCGCAAAAAGCCCCCTCTGGTTTGCTTTTGCCCATCGGCGGTGGATATACCGATACTTACAACGGGTTTGCCAAACAGGCCATCACCCGGGCTCACAACAACATCGTTAAAATTTTGGTGTTGCCTGTGCCTTACGCCACCAATGCAGAGCAAATTAGCGCTGCAGAACGCAACCAAAACTTGAAAGATGCGGAAGAACGACGTAAGCAAGTCGAAGGAGCGTGCCAGCGCAATGCCCCCCCCTCTCTTGCCTGTGAAGTATTGCTGGTTCCGCTTTTTACCCGCACCGACGCTGCCGACCCAACCGTATTAGCACAATTGAGCAACGATGTTGCGGCGGTGTATATTTTAGGAGGAGACCAGGCCATTGCGATGCAAGCCATCGCCAATACGCCGGCAGAAGCGCGCCTGGCTGAACTCTATGAGCAAGGCACAATTATCGCCGGCACAAGCGCCGGCGGCGGAATGCAGTCAAAAACGATGCTAGCAGCCTACCAGACCAACTATGGCCCTGAAAGCAGCTTGTTCTGGGGCGCAATTGATATCTGGAATGGTTCAGAAAAACGGGGGTTAATTTTTGGTCTCGAAGAAGCGGTCATTGACCAACATTTTTATCAGCGCGCCCGCATGGGACGGTTGATTAACGCCATCACCCGTCCTGATGTTGTCCATCTTGGGATTGGTATCGATGCCTATACCGGTGTGGTCGTAGAAGGCAACCGCCTGCGCGATGTTTTCGGACTATACACCATCACCGTGCTGGACGCCGAGACCTATCACGCCGCCGATGCTGTGCGCTACGTCTCTCTATCCGAAAACCGTCCGCCGCTGCTCAGCACCCGCAACATTTTGGTCAACCTGCTCTCTCCGGGTGAGTTTTCCTATGACCTGAAAACCCGCACCGGGCAGGCAGGCAACCAATCATACCCGGCTCTCCAAAGGTTGGAACGCTCATTTGAGAGCCTCACCCCGCCGCAAGGTGCCGGCACGCTCATTCTGGCTGGAGACCTTTCCAACACGCTCGAAGGAAATTCCATCCTGAAGCGGTTTGTGGAATTAGCCGGTGGAAAAAACGCCATCCTGTTGGTCATCGCCGATGGCGGCGCCTCGGCCACCGCCAATGAACGCACCGCCCAACGCTATGCCGATGCTCTCGCCAAACTGGGCGCCAAAGCAACCGTTGGCAACGCCGAAGCAAACCTCGAAACAGTGACCGGCTTGGTGCTGGTTGGACGCGACGCCTCGAAAATGACCCCGCCCGAATGGCTGCGCGCGCCCTGGCTGGCTGGCAAACCCATCCTGGCAGATAATGCGGCCGCCACCCTGTTAGGAAGTTTCTACGCCGCGCACCCGCCTACCCCCGCTGGCGATTCTGAACAGGAAGAAATTGCCGTTCAACGTTCATTCTTACAAGGTAAAACCGAAATCAAACCTGGCATCAATCTCCTTTCCATCACACTTCAACCTCAATTGCTTGATGACAAACGGTTTGGACGGCTATTCGCACTGGCCTACAACCATCCCACCCTGCCCGCCATTGGCCTAAACGCCAACACCGCGCTTGAAATCAGCAGCGAGGGCGCGCGTGTACTGGGTGAGAATGGCATCTTTGTGCTCGATTTGCGCTTTGCAGAACGCATGCTTGGAAGCAACAATGGGTTTGTCATCTTTAATGGTTTACTCGATGTCTTCGCTCCCGGCGAGCTACTCCAACCAGAGATTGCCGATGTGAACGCAGTTTATCAACCGCAGCCTACTCCGGTTCTGCCCTCCTTTGCTCCCAACCCCACCTTCACCGCAAGCACACCACTCACCATCACCCCCTCTCACACCCCAGCACCCACCTTCACTGCCGCATTAGCCACGCCGCTTGCCGCACCCGCGCCGCTTGTCTCGCCTCCTGCCTCCAGGATGCCGCCATTTTGGGGCATCGGCCTCGGATTGCTGCTCATCCTGGGTGCCTGGTTATGGTCAAAGTTTAAAAAACGACCATAAATATATATCCCCCGCTTGTTTCACGCACTTTTTATTACAACGCAAGCAGGGGCTGTGCCCAAATCCTAATGCAGAACAAACCAGTCTACTCATCAGCCCTCCAGCCGCAACACCACCTTTGGCCCCAGGCGCAGGCGGCTGCCGCGCGGCAGGTCGCAGGGAATGTTGGGGGGAATTGCGCCGCTTTCCAGGAATGTTCCGTTGGTGCTTCCAAGATCTATCACGGTGAATTGGGCAGTGGCCGGCTCGAAGCGGATTTCGACATGACGGCGCGAAACGTCCGCTTCGCCAAGCAGTTGCGGCAAATCACGCCCCAACACAACCGGCAAATTAAGCAGCTCAATTCGCTGACCAATATTGTGAGGTTGACTCGCCTGTTCAACCACCAGGGTTGGGCGCGCAGAAATGGCAACCGCCGGTGCCGACTTGTACGATGTGCGCGGCAACGCCGGCGACGGAATCCACGCCGCATCGGCGGGCGGCATCTGGCAGGCGGTTGTCTTCGGCTTTTGCGGCTTACGCCTGGACCAGGACGGCTGGACGCTCCAGCCGCGTCTGCCCTCCGCCTGGAAGCGCGTCTCGTTTCGATTCTTCTATCGCGGCCAGCAACAGGTTGTGGACCTCCCCGCTGCGTGACGTTTTTTCTCCACCGGCAAACACGGGAGCAGCGTTTCCCGCCGTGTGTGCTGAGAAAACATCCTACAGAGGCAAAGATGACTATTCGTGGATTTATCTTCGACCTGGACGGCGTGCTGACCGACACCGCCGAATACCACTTCCTGGCCTGGAAGCGCCTGGCCGACGAACTCGGCATTCCCTTCGATCGTCAGGAAAACGAAGCCCTGCGCGGCATTCCACGCCGCAAGTCGCTGCTCCTGCTGCTCAAAGGGCGCTCCTATCCCGAAGAGCAACTGCAGGAATTCATGGAGCGCAAGAATAGATACTATAACGGGTACATTGACCAAATCACCTCCCGCGACCTGCTCCCCGGGGCGCGTGAGTTTCTGCTCGAAGTGCGCGCTGCCGGCCTAAAGATTGCCGTCGGCTCGGCCAGCAAGAATGCCCATCAGGTCATCGCCCGGCTGGGCATCGCCCCGCTGCTGGACGCCGTGGCCGATGGTCACAAGCGTGACGCGCCAAAAGCCGGCCCCCGACCTGTTCCTGTTCGCCGCCCGCGCCCTGAACCTGACGCCGCCCGAATGTGTGGTCGTCGAAGACGCCGCGGCAGGGATCGAAGCCGCGCGGGCGGGCGGATTCCGCACCCTGGGCATCGGCCCGATCGAGCGCGTCGGCGCAGCGGAAATCGTCCTGAACGGCCTGCACGAGGCCCGTCTGGCTGACCTGCTGAGACGCTTCGCACACCTTGCCACAGCCCAGTGAATCTTGCTGCCCCAAACAGCATAAATCTCTATCTCCTCCTTGCGCAAGCAGGGGTTTTTAAGTATGCTTACTTCAACATCACCTCACTCCTTGAGGATCCATGACTTGCATTCACTTTCCTTGACTTTGGTCCTTTGAGCAAAGCGTGGCAAGCAAAGCAAGACAAAAAAGGGTGTCAAAAGCGCCCTTTTTTGCTTCGATTCGAGTGTTGAGCACGACAGAATTGACGAAACCGAAGAGGAAAGCTTCTCGTTTGAGCCAGTTGTCTGGATTCGTGTCCGAACGCCTGAAGTTGCGGGCTGCCCCAGGAGGCGGCGCGAGATCCTCGCCAGAGGGGGTGGAATGACCAGCGTCTTGCGCCGCGCCACCAGCGGGTCGGGACAGGCGGTCCGTGGAGCAAGCCCCAATCACAGTAGGCGGCTTGCGGCGTTTCCAACGCGGTTTGCGCTTGCCCACCTTGCGATACATGTCCTTCACAATGATCAAGAACATGCGGATGTCCGGCAGACCGGGGCGCACAAACGGGCCGAGCGCCTGGAATTTCGTCTGGATGAACTTGCCGCGCACCAGGCTGTCACATTTCTTCACTACACAGTGTTCTCATGTCCAGCGATTCTCTAACGAGAGGATATAATTATCGTCCGCAGGAGCCGAAGACCCCGCCCCATTCTCTCGAGCCATGACCGATCCCAAGCCCCCCAAGTTTTCGCCCAAACCGCTGGACGAGCCGGCCCACTTTCTGCGTCGCATGCTCTTGGCCTTGCTCATCCTGTCGATCTTGTTGATCGTAGGCACAGCAGGGTATCGTTGGCTAGAGGGCATGAGCTTGCTCGACGCCTTCTATATGACCGTGATCACCATCAGCACAGTGGGGTTTGGAGAAGTGGATCCACTTTCGTCGATGGGGCGGGCGTTTACCATCGTCTTGATCCTCTCCGGCGGTGGGCTAGCCGCCTTTACCTTGGGGGCGGTGGTAGATTTCTTTTTCTCAGGATATTGGCAAGACCATGTGCGACTACAACGGAAGAGGCGTATGTTGGCCGAGTTGAAGGATCACGTCATCGTTTGTGGCTTCGGGCGGGTGGGCCGGCATGTGGCCGAAGAATTGGCCGCCGAAGGCCTCCCATTCGTCGTCTTGGATATTGACCCCGATCGCGTGGCTCATGCAGAACGCAAAGGCTACCTGGCCATGGTGGGCAACGCCGCCAATGAGCGGATCTTGCTAGAAGTAGGGATCCAACGGGCGCGGGCGGTGGTGGCAGCGGTGGCTTCAGATGCCGAGAACGTGTTTATCGTGCTCACGGCGCGCGAGCTGAACTCTAACTTGTTCATTGTAGCCCGCGCCAACTACGAAGACTCCGAACCGAAGCTGCGGCGGGCCGGCGCCGATCGCACCATCTTGCCTTATCGGATCAGCGGCAAACGCATGGTCACCATGCTTATGCGCCCCAACGTGGCCGATTTCCTAGACGAAGTATCTCACGCCGGCGGCCTGGAGCTGCTTTTAGAGCAGGTGGAGATCGCCTCTACTTCGCCCCTGGTCGGCAAGACGGTTCATGAGGTGGAGTTGGGTCGCCGCTTGGGGGTGACCGTGTTGGCTTGCCGTAGCACGAACGGCGTTTTCTGTCCACCCGGTCCAGAGACGGTTTTGCAGCCCAATTCCCTCATCATCGCCCTGGGCACGCGCGATCGCTTGCGCACCTTGAAGGAACTGGCCGAAGGGGCCAGCGGGCCGGCCTGAGCCCTCTCCTCCCGAGTGCTGGGGTCGGCAATCGGCCGGCGACGCGGCTATAATAGCCATCATCTATGGATCCGAAATCGCTCACCTTCTTAGAATATCCGCTCATCCTCGAGAATTTGGCCGGCTACTGCGCCTTCTCGGCCTCGGCAATGCTGGCACGCGCCTTGCAACCCGCAGTGGACCCCCAAGAGGTCACGCGTCGACTGGCCGAGACCACCGAAGCCCGACGCCTGCTCGCCGTTCACCCGGTGGACGTGGGCGGCGCCCACGACGTGCGGCCGGCGGTGGACCTGGCAAGCCGCGGCGGTGTGCTGGAGCCGCGCCGCTTGCTGGAGATCCGATCGACCCTGATCGTCGCTCGTCAACTCAAGCGGCTGTTTGAACGCATGGGCAAAGGGAGGGACGACTTCTATCCCCGCCTGGCCGAGATCGCTCGCCGGTTGCCCGACACCTATGGCCTGGTGGATGCCATCTCGCGCGCCCTTTCCGATCGGGGCGAGATCTTGGACTCGGCCTCGCCTCGCCTGGCTTCCTTGCGCCACCAGATTCGCCAGGCCCACGATCGCCTGATGGCCCGCCTCCAACGCTATCTCACCGATCCCCAAACTGCACCCTTCTTGCAAGAGGCGCTGATCACCCAGCGCGATGGACGCTACGTCATCCCCCTGCGCGCCGAGTTCAAAGGACGCATTCCGGCCATCGTCCACGACCAATCGGCCAGCGGCGCTACGCTGTTCATCGAGCCCCTGCCGGTGGTGGAAGCCAACAATGAACTGCGTCAGCTCCAACTTCACGAGCGCGACGAGGAACAGCGCATCCTGGCCGAGCTTTCAGCCCACGTCGCCCAACACGCCGTGGCGATCTCGACCGGCGTGGAGGCCCTGGCCCACCTCGACCTGGCCTTTGCTCGAGCCAAATATGCCGAGGCCCTGCGCGCCAGCGAACCGCTGATCCGCAAGCCGATCCACCCCTCCCGCCAGCGCGGGCCGGCCGAGGCCGCCTTCCCCTTTCCTGTGCTGCGGCTGATCCAGGCTCGCCATCCCCTGCTCGATCCAGAGACCGTCGTTCCGATTGACTTCTACTTGCCACAGGGCGTTCGCGCCGTGGTGATCACCGGCCCCAACACAGGCGGCAAGACCGTGGCGCTCAAAACCGTTGGCCTGCTGATCCTGATGGCCCAAAGCGGGCTACATATCCCAGCCCAGAGCGGCTCCGAACTCAGCCTCTTCCACGCTGTCTATGCCGACATCGGCGATGAACAATCCATCCAGCAATCGCTCAGCACCTTTAGCGGCCACATCAGCAACATCATTCGCATCCTAAAGGAGGCCGACCATCGATCGTTGATCGTCTTGGATGAGCTGGGCGCCGGCACCGACCCCCAAGAAGGGGCGGCCCTGGCACGGGCCATCCTCAACCACCTGCTGCAGCGTGGCATCACCACCCTAGTCACCACCCATCACCCCGAACTCAAGGCTTTCGCCCATGCCACTTCGGGCGTGGTCAACGCCTCGGTGGAATTCGACCTAGAAACCCTGCGCCCAACCTATCAACTGACCATCGGCCTGCCTGGCCGCTCCCATGCTATTGCCATCGCCCAGCGGCTCGGCCTGGACCCAGAAATTGTCGCCGCCGCCCACAGCGATATCCACCCCGCCGATCGCCGTGTGGATAAGTTGCTGGACGACATCCGCAAGGAGCGCGACCGCTTGGCGCTCGAACGCCAAGCCCTAGAACGCGAGCGCACCCAGCTAGAGGCTAAGACCCGTGAATTAGCGGCGCGCTTGGAGCAGATCGAAGAAGAGCGCCGACAGACCCTAGCCCGCGCCCGCGCCGAAGGCGAACTGGAAGTGGCGGTGCTGCGCCGAAACCTCGAAACCCTCAAGCGCCGCCTGAAGCGGGCTGCCCAGCCTCTGGAAGCGATCCAGGCCGTGGAAAAAGACCTGCAAACCCTAGAGGCCCAGGTGGAAGCGCCGCTAGAGCGCCGGCCGGCCCTAGAACCGCCTCTGCCGACCGAGCTGTTGCGCCCGGGCGAGCGCGTTCGAGTGAAAACCCTCAACGCTGAAGGCGTCGTGACGGCGGTGGGCGAATCGGATGCAGAAGTGCAGATCGGCAGCTTGCGGGTGCGGGCGCGATGGACCGAGCTGGAGCGGACAAGCGCCGGCCCCGTTGCTCCTGCTTCGACGCAGCCATCCGGCCCCTCGATCGTCGCCTCTGCCGTCTCCTCCCCCGGCCTGGAACTCAACCTGCGCGGCATGATGGTGGACGATGCCCTGCAAACCCTCGAGCGCCACCTCGAGAAAGCCTACCTAGCCGGCCTGCCGTTCGTGCGCATCGTCCACGGCAAAGGGACCGGCAAACTGCGCACCGCTGTGCGCCAAGCCCTACGCCATCACCCCTACGTGCGCTCCTTTGAAGAAGCCGCTCCCAATCAAGGGGGTGAAGGCGTCACCATTGTCCTGTTGGCCAAATAGCCAACCAACCTGCCTGACACCTTTCACTTCCTGCCTCATGTCTAAACACTAACCCACTTGCCAGGCCTTCCTGCCCAAACTCGATGGGCTCCATGCCTGTAAGACCCTGTCGATCTTGGTATCCTAGCGGGAGCTTTTTCTCCTCTCGATCTGCGCCTATGCTTGCTCGTCTCTCTCTGCTCATCCTGCTCTTGCTAACCGCTTGTTCCCCTTCTCTGCCATCGCCGACGGATGCCCCGCCTTTGCCCACGGCGACCTCTTTCCCCACCCCCGAACCCCCTCTGCCAACCCCCTCCCCAACACCCACACCGATCCCGCCCCCCCAACGCCCTCACTACACCCTGAACCTACGCCTCAGCTACGCCCACAAAACCGCCCGTGTCGTTGAGACCATCCGTTACACCAACAACAGCCCCGACGTGTTGACCGACCTGTTACTAGCTGTTGTCCCCACCTGTCCGCGCAGTTTCGCGCTCAACGCCATCGCCGTCAACGGCGTCCCGATCACCGACTACCGTTTCGAGCCCGACCACGTCCAGGCCTACGTTCGCCAGCGCCTGCAGCTTCCCCTGCCTCAACCATTGCCTCCCGGCCAACAGGTGACCGTGGAGATCGACTTTAGCCTGATCCTGCCGGTGGTTGAAAACTTCCGCAACCAGGACAGCCTGTGTTCCCAAATCTACGGCTATACCGCCGCCCAGATCAACCTGGTAGATTGGTATCCCTTCATCGTGCCCTACCTCCCTGGCCGAGGCTGGATCTTGAACAACCCCTGGTATTACGGCGAACATCTCACCTACGAAGCGTCCGACTTCGACGTGATAGTGACCTTCACCGACGGCTTGAGCCCGGTGATCGCCGCCAGCGGAGAGGAGATCGAATCGGGTTCACCGAACACGCGCCGGTTCCGCTTGGAAGCGGGGCGGACGTTCGCCTTATCGTTCGCGCTCGACTTTCGGGTAGTGTCTACCGTCGTGGATGGAGTGACCGTTTCCAGCTACTACTTCGCCCCCTACGAAGTGCCGGCCCGCGCCGTGCTCGACGCTACCGCCCAGGCCCTTCAAATCTATTCCCAGCGCTTCGGACCCTATCCTCACAAAACCCTGACCGTCGTCCAGGGAGACTTCAACGACGGCATGGAGTTCTCCGCCTTCTACTTCCACAGCAAAGGCATCTACAACAATTACGACGGAACCCTGCGCAATCATCTGATCGCCGTCTCGGTGCACGAAACCGCCCACCAATGGTGGTTCGAGCAGGTCGGGAACAATCAGGCCCTCGAGCCGTGGTTAGACGAATCCCTGGCGACCTTTAGCGAGATCGTCTACTACGAGACGGTACAGCCAGAAGTTTTGGGAGAATGGTGGTGGTTCTACCGCTTCGACCGCTATCAGCCCAGCAATCAAGTGGACGTCCGCATCTACGAGGGCGACGGACAACGCCCCTACTGGAACAAAGTCTACCTCAACGGCGCCCGCTTCCTCCAAGACCTGCGGCTACGCTTGGGCGAACCGGTCTTCTTTGCCTTCTTGCAAGATTACCTCTCCCAAATGCGCGGCCGCATCGCCACCTCGCAGGATTTCTTCCGCATCCTGCGCCGGCATACCGATGCCGACCTGTCCGACCTGATCAGCCAATACTTCCAGAACTCCTACTGACATGCTTGAGTGCTTCCCCTTCCGCTGTGGCAGGCTATGGATAGTCGGCCTGATAGCGCTTTTTATGACATGTGGGCTTCCTGCTCCTGCGGCGACTCCGACCGCTCCCTTCCGTGTCCCCTTCCGAATAGAAAGGGGAGGCCCGAACGTTCCACTTCCAACTCCCTTTCAGCCGGCCACCTCCACCCCGACGCATCCTCTTCCCTCGGCCACGCCCTCCCCGACCTCCCCGACTGCTTCCCCCTCCCCAGCTGCTCCCTTGCCTCTAGCCTCTCCTTCTCCCACTTTCTCCTCACCGGCATCCCTGCCAGAGCGCCCGTCCTACCTGCTCTACGTCACCGTGGATTATGATGCCCGCCGCGTCTGGGTAGACCAAGCGATTGTCTACCCCAACCTGAGTGGGGTTCCGCTCAGTGAGCTGGTGCTGGCGGTAGAGCCGATGCGCTACGACGGGGCCTTCAAGCTGATCGCCCTCTCGCTGGCGGGAATGCCTGTCTCCGACTATCTCCTGGACTCTCATCGTCTCATCGTTCCCTTGGCTTTGCCCCTGCCGGCGGGCCGCCAGGTGGAGCTGGTGCTCCAATACGAGCTGGCCTTGCCGCCTAAGCGCTATGACGACATCTTCGGTTGGACCGCCGATCAGATCAACCTGACCGACTGGTATCCTTTTATCGTGCCCTATGATACGGCAAGCGGCTGGTTATTGCACGACCCTATGCCCTGGGGCGAGCATCTGGTCTACGATTGGGCGAACTACGAGGTCTACCTCCGTTTTACCGAGCCGGCTGCCGCGCCGATGGTGGCAGCGCCGGCCCTGGCCGAAGCCCACGGCGAATGGACGCGCTATCGCCTGGATGGGGCGCGCACCTTTGCGCTCTCCATGAGCCGCCGCTTTCTGGTCCGTGAGACGGCAGTCCGTTCCACGGTGGTTCGCTCATATTTCTTTGCGGAGCACAAGGCGGCCGGCGAGAAGATCGCCTACGTGGCCACCCAAGCGCTTGGCTTGTTCGAGCCGCTGTTCGCTCCCTACCCCTATCCTGTGTTGAACGTGGTGGAGACCGAACACAGCGACGGTCAGGAGTTCGACGGCCTAGCCTTCTTGAGCAGCAATTTCTACGCCACCTACAACGGCGGTTCCAGGAACAACCTGGTGGTGATCGGCGTGCACGAGATCGCCCACAACTGGTGGTTTGGCTTGGTGGGCAACGACCAGGCCTTGGAGCCCTGGCTGGATGAAGCGCTTGCCGTGTACAGCGAACGCATCTTTTTTGAGTACACCAACCCCGGCCTGCTCGACTGGTGGTGGCGCTTCCGCGTGACCTATTTCAACCCGCGCGGCTGGGTGGATGCCACCATTTACAATGGCGGTTCGTTCCGCGACTATACCGATGCCGTGTATTTCAACGGAGCGCTGTTCTTGGAGAAGCTGCGCATCCGCATGGGCGATAAGGCGTTTTTGGCTTTTTTGAAAGACTACGCTCGTCAGATGGCCTATGGCCGCGCTACGGCCCGCAATTTCTTTCAAGTAGCGCGCCAGCACAGTGCCCGTGATTTCTCCGACCTGATCAGGGCTTATTTTTCAACCTCCGAGTGATTGCGGGCTGCGGCAACGGGCCGGGAGTGGATAAAAAGGGGATTTTTTCACACCGAGACACAAAGACACGGGGAGGCTCTATGGTCTACGTGTTGGGTTCCCATGCGGCTCACGTTGCACGGCGGGGTGGAGGCCGGATCCCAAGCACAGGCCGACCCCGAAGGGAAGAACGCCAAGTTAGGCCAGGATCTCGCTTGCCTGGCGCGACGCTCGCGCTGTTTTTCGCGTGGTCCAGAAGCCTGGAAGGCAGCCTGGAAGATTTTTCTGTACTGCTTCCACTGCCGTCCATGGCGCAAGCAGCGTTTTCCGAACTATCCCGCTCATATGTTTCAGTTTATCAACCCATAATTTAGCCGCTCCCGGACGGGGGTTGCTTAGGGTGCGCTTGGGGACGGCGTATACCGATGAGCGGGTGGTATGGTGGTCATGGTAGGGAAGAAGGCGACTATTGGCTGAAGGAAGGCTGCATGGCAAGAACAGAGTAGCGTTTTTTAGAGCACCCTCCCGGCAATTTGATAGCCCCTTAACGCAGTATAATCAAAGCATGTCCATCTTTCATGACAAACGCATTTTGCTCGGGGTTAGCGGTTCGATCGCTGCCTACAAATCAGCCGATCTAGCCTCCAAACTGACCCAGGCGGGGGCGCATGTGGATGTGATCTTGACCCCTGGCGCCGAGAAGTTTATCACGCCGCTCACCTTCCAATCGGTTACCGGACGCCGTGCATACACCGACGCCGATCTATGGGGTGGTGAGGCTCATGTCCTCCATGTCGGTCTAGCCGATCAAGCCGACCTGCTGGTGATTGCGCCGTGCACGGCCCACACGCTGGCCAAGCTAGCCCACGGACTAGCCGATTCCCTCTTGACCATCACCGCTTTAGCCTATCGCGGCCCTCTGGTGTTGGCCCCGGCCATGGACGGCGGCATGTACGAAGCGCCGGCCACTCAAGCCAATCTAGAAACGTTACGCAAGCGAGGCGCAGTGGTGATCGGGCCGGCGGAAGGGCACCTGGCCTCCGGCCTGGTTGGCAAGGGGCGTATGGTAGAGCCGGCCGAGATCCTGGGACATTTGCGGTTGGTCCTGGGACGCAACGGGCCCCTGGCCGGCCGATCAGTCCTGGTCACCGCCGGCGGGACGCAGGAGCCGCTCGACCCGGTGCGCGTGCTGACCAACCGATCCTCTGGCAAACAAGGCTACGCCCTGGCCCAGGCCGCTCTCGATGCCGGCGCCCAGGTCACCCTGATCAGCGCGCCCACTGCCCTCACCCCGCCGGTCGGCGCCCGCCTGATCCCCGTGGAGACCGCCCAACAGATGCTTCAGGCGGTGCTCACCGAACTGCCCTCCACCGATGTGCTCCTCATGGCCGCTGCCGTAGCCGACTTTCGCCCGCAACAGGCGGCTAGCGAAAAAATCAAGAAACCTAGCCGAACTCCGGACGCGCCGGCATCGCTGATCGTCCTCGAGACCACAGAAGACATCCTGGGTACGGTGGCCCGCGCTCGGTCAGAGACGAAACGTCCGCTTGTTGTGGTAGGATTCGCTGCCGAATCCCAAAACCTGATTGAGAACGCCCTCGAAAAACTCCACAGCAAACAGATCGACCTGATCGTCGCCAACGACATCACTGCCCCCGACGCCGGTTTCAACGTGGACACCAATCGCGTCACCTTGCTTGCGGCTGATGGCACCCAAGAGAGCCTGCCCTTGATGAGCAAAGCTGAAGTGGCAGAAATCATCATCAAGCGTGTCCTTGCGCTGTTGGAGACATGATGCGCATCCTGGTCCTTTCCGATATTCATGCCAATTATGAAGCGTTGCAGGCCGTCTTAAACGATGCCGGCCCCGTGGATGAAGTCTGGTGCTTGGGAGATGTGGTCGGCTATGGCCCAGACCCAAACGAATGCATCGAAACCCTGCGCAACCTGCCCAACCTGATCTGCCTGATGGGGAACCACGACGTAGCCGTCCTAGGACAAATGCCGCTCTCGGTCTTCAATGGCGAGGCGCGCCATGCCTTGATGTGGCAGACTCGATCGCTGACCACGGAAAGCATGGCCTTCCTCCGCTCCCTGCCGAAAACGGCATTGGTGCGCGGCGAGGTGACCCTAGTCCACGGCTCACCCCGCGACCCAATTTGGGAATACATCCTGAACACGCTAACGGCCCGCATCAATCTGGACTACTTTGACACCCCGTTCTGCTTCGTGGGACACTCCCACTTTCAGGGCATCTTTCAACTGGATCAAGAACGGAATCGCATCAGCATGATCGTCCCTCGACCGGGCGAAAGTCTTCCCATGACGCCGCGCGCCATCTTCAACCCCGGCTCAGTGGGCCAGCCGCGCGATCGCGACCCACGCGCTGCCTATGCCATTTACGACCCCGAGGCCCACACCTGGGAGCCGCGCCGTGCGCCTTACGACATCGCCGCCGTCCAAAAACGCATTCGCGAACTGGGCCTGCCCGAAAAACACGCAGCTCGGCTGGCAGAAGGATGGTAGGTCAGGATGGCCGTTCCCCATGAATAGAGCGACCCGAGTATGGCGGATTCAATTGCTATTCTCGACTTCGGTTCGCAATACGCCCAGCTGATCGCCCGCCGCTTGCGGGAGATGCATGTGTATTGCGAGCTGTTTCCTTGGGATGCGCCAGCGGAGCGGGTCCTTGCCATTCATCCCAAGGGATTCATTCTCTCCGGCGGGCCGCGCTCGGTGTACGAAGAAGGCGCGCCCTCCATTCCCCCCTTCGTCTTCGAGAGCGGCCGGCCCATCTTGGGCATCTGCTACGGCATGCAGGCCCTCGCCCACGCCCTGGGTGGACAGGTGGACCCCTCAGCGCAACGCGAATACGGGCCGGCCCACATCGAACCGTTGGTCGCCACGCCCCTCATCGAGCCACTCTCCCTGGTCTGGATGTCGCACGGCGACCGAATCAGCCGCCTACCGTCGGACTTCGTGGCCCTGGCACGTTCCGATAACAGCCCCTATGCCGCCATGGGGGACTTTCAGCGCAACTACTTTGGCGTTCAATTCCACCCCGAAGTCCATCACACCCCAAACGGCCGAGAACTGCTCAAATACTTCGTCCTCAACATCTGCGGCGCCAAGCCAGAATGGACCCCGGCTTCGATCATCGAGGAGGCCGTCCAGCGCATTCGTGCTCAGGTGGGCAGCGAGCGCGTCTTGGCAGCAGTTTCCGGCGGAGTGGATTCATCGGTGGCGGCGGCCTTGGTCCACAAAGCAGTGGGCGACCAACTGGCGGCCGTGTTCGTCGACACTGGCCTCCTGCGCCGCGGCGAACGAGAACAAGTGGTGGCCGCCTTTCGTCAAACCCTGCACGTCGAACTGATCACCGTGGACGCCGCTGAAGAATTCCTGGCCGCCCTGCAGGGGATCACAGACCCAGAACAAAAGCGGCGCATCGTGGGCGAGAAGTTTATCCGGGTCTTCGAGCGGCAGGCGCGCCAAGTGGGCCAGCCCCGCTTCTTAGTCCAAGGAACGATCTACCCCGACGTGGTCGAGTCCTCGGCCCCCGATCGCAGCAAAGCCGAACGGATCAAAACCCATCACAACGTGGGCGGGCTGCCACCGGATTTATTGTTCGAGCTGGTAGAACCCCTGCGTTACCTGTTCAAGGATGAGGTGCGCGCCGTAGGCGAAGCGCTCGGGCTGCCAGAATCGCTGATTTGGCGGCAGCCCTTCCCGGGTCCAGGCTTGACCGTGCGCTGCGTAGGGGAGATCACGCGCGAGCGTTTGGAACGCCTGCGGGCGGCCGATTCGATCCTGCTCGAGGAACTGTCCCGCGCTGGGTTTCTAGGCAAAGGTGCTCCCCTGGCCCAGGCGTTTGTAGTGCTGCTGCCCGTGCGTTCGGTGGGCGTGATGGGCGACCAACGCACCTACCAGGAAGTGGCTGCCATTCGCGCTGTGACCACCGAGGATTTCATGACCGCCGATTGGGCACACCTGCCTCACGACCTGCTAGCGCGCATTGCCAACCGAATCGTGAACGAAGTCGCTGGGATCAACCGCGTCGTCTACGACATTACCAGCAAGCCCCCCGCTACCATTGAGTGGGAATAAATTCGGAGATCGCCAAGGTGAAGCCAAGCGCCTCAACACCTTCATCCCCACCAAAGACCCTAGTCCTCTACTCGGCCCAGATAGTGGTCGCGGCCGCGAGCGCCTGCTGGTTTCTCGTATTGCTCTCCCTCCTCGCCGGCCCGGCGTTGGCCCAATCGGCCGCCTACGCCGAGATCCACGCACCACAGACCTCCAACTTCCCCACCCTCTCCTTGCTGCTCGACGTGTACGACGCAGCCGGCCAATTCGTCGGCGGACTCCAGGCCCAAGACGTGACCGTGCTAGAAAACGGCGTCCCGCGACCGGTGCAAACACTCATCGAACAACCCCTCGGAGCCCAGATCGCCATCGGCATCAACCCCGGGCCGGCGCTGGGCCTGCGCGACAGCCAAGGGATCACGCGCTACCAAAAAATCCAGCAAGCCTTGAGCGAATGGGCACAAGCGCGTGCCCAAGCCGCGGAGACCGACGACCTGAGTTTGGTCTCGATCATCGGCCCCCTGATCGCCCACACCACCCCCCAATCGTGGCTGTCCACCCTAACCGCCTTCCAACCCAACTTCCGCGCCACCCGACCCAACATCCAATCCCTAGCCATCACCCTAGACATTGCCCTGGCGGCCACCCCACAGCCAGGCATGAAGCGCGCCGTCCTGTTCATCACCCCTCATCTAGAAGACCCCAATCTAGAAGACACCCTAGAAGTCATTCGCCAACGAGCCCAACAGACCCGCACCCGCCTGTTCATCTGGCTGGTGGACAACGAACTCTACTTCGCCCACAACAGCGCCCTGCTGCTGCGCAACCTAGCTGTCCAAACCGGCGGAGACTTCATCACCTTCTCAGGGCGCGAGGCCCTGCCCGATCCAGAGATCTACTTCGCCCCTCTCCGTCGAACCTACCAACTGACCTACCACTCAGCCCTAAACACCTCTGGCGATCACGCCCTAGCGGTGGAAGTCACCCTCCCCAACGGGACCCGTCTCACCTCCACCCCGGTCGTGATCGGCCTCAACGTACAACCTCCCAACCCGATCCTGATCGCTCTCCCCGACCCGATCGAACGTCGTCCCCCCGCTGAAGATCCCTACAACACAGAACGGCTCCTGCCAGAGGAACAATTGGTTCAAGTCCTCTTCGAATTTCCCGACGGTCACCCACGCCCGATCGTCCGCACCGTCTTCTACGTGGATGGCCAGGTGGCGGCCGAAAACACCGACGGCGCCCTAGACCAATTCACCTGGGATCTGCGCCCCTACACTGCGAGCGGCCAACACATCTTACAAGTCGAAGCCACCGATAGCCTGGGGTTGACTGGCCGCAGCCTTGCCCTGCCGGTCAACATCTCGGTGGTCAAACCGCCTGGTGGACTTGTGATATGGGCAGCGCGCTATCGGCTCTTGATCGCCTGGGGTGCTGTCGCCGTAGCCGGCCTGGCATTGCTACTTGTCCTGTTCGGCAGTCTGATCTACCGAGCCCGGCACCGCGCCCGCGAACGACGACATCGCCATGCCGACCCACTGACCCAGCCGGTGCCGGCCACGCTCGAGTCGCCCACCGTGCGCCACAAAACCGCTCGACGATCCACCACCCAATCGATCGAAGCGCCGGCCCGATTGATCCCCCTGCTTCCCGACGGTCAACCAGCGCCTTCCTCCTCCATCCCCCTAGCCGACCCCGAAATCACCCTCGGCGCCGACCCAGTGCACGCCCTAGTGGTCCTAGACGATCCATCCATATCTCCCCTCCACGCTCGCATTCGGCGCCAAAACGGCGATTTCTGGATCTTTGACCAAGCCTCGGTTGCCGGCACCTGGGTTAACTACGAACCGATCCCCCAAGAGGGCTATCTCCTAAAACACGGAGATCGGGTACACTTCGGTTACTTGATGTATCGGTTTGAGCGAACCGCGCCTCCTCCGACGCCTGAACCACACATCCTTTTGCTGGCATGATCCCCATCACCTGCGCCCACCTGCATGTGGCTGCTCTCAGTCACCCTGGTATGACCGGCAAAAACAACGAAGATCGCTGTGCTGTCTTATCTCACGTGCTGAGCGAATCCCATCCTATGCCATCGCTGTTTGCTGTCCTTTCGGATGGGATTGGCGGTCACCGGGCCGGTGAAGTGGCCGCGGAACTGGCAGTGAATCACATCAGCCATGTAGTCTCCCAGAGCAATGGCCGTAACCCGGTGAAGATCATGGAAGAGGCCATCCATCAGGCCAGTCAAGCCATTGCCTACCATGCCTCGAACGATCCCAGTCGGAAAGGGATGGGGGCCACCTGCGCCTGTGCCTGGATCATCGGTCGTCACTTATACATCTCCTACGTGGGCGACTCGCGCATCTACCTGCTACGGAACGGCCAGCTGCGGCAGTTGACCATTGATCACACCTGGATCCACGAGGCGCTAGAGAAAAAGATCATCCAACCTGAAGACGTTCCCCACCACCCCAACAGCCATATCATCCGCCGCTACCTGGGCTCTCCCAACCCACCTGAAGTGGATATCCGCCTAAAATTGCACCCCGCCGACAACGACGCCCAAGCCCGCAAGAACCAAGGCGCCCTGCTTTACGCCGACGACACGCTTCTGCTGTGCTCCGACGGCCTGACCGACATGGTGCCAGACCAGGACATTCGTGCCATTCTGCTCGACTCCAAAACCCCGAAGGTGGCTGTGCAGCATCTGGTAGCTTGTGCTAACGATCGCGGCGGTCATGACAACATCACAGTCATCGTGATTGCCGTCCCCCATGAACCCTCGCTCACCGCTAAGAAGAACGATTTATGGGGCTGGCTGACAGGGAGCTAATTCCGCTCCGACGCTGTCGCATCACCTCAAACATCAACACCGAACCGGCCACAGCAGCGTTAAGCGACTCGGTTCGCCCTGTCATCGGAATAGCCACACGCTTGCTAGCCAAGCGACGCGCCTCGGCGCCGGCCCCGTACGCCTCACCTCCCACGATCAACATCAGCGACGGGCGCATATTCACCGTCCAGAACGGCTCGCCCTCACTTTCGGCCAACAACACCTGCAACCCAGCCGACTGCACCAGCCGACCGATCTCCTCCCATTCGACGGAGCGGATCGGCAAGCGAAAGTGAGCTCCCATGCCGGCCCGCAGCACCTTTGGCGCGAACGGGTCGGTCGTCTCCGGTGGCAAGAATACCGCTTCCACGCCGGCCGCTTCCGCCGATCGAAGCAGGGTTCCCAGATTGCCGGGGTCGCGAATCCGATCTAAAACCAGAACAAACGTGATTCTCTCCGGCAGCGGCAATTCACGCCTTCCCAAGACAGCCAAAATCCCCTGAGAGGTTTCGGTATCGCTCAACGAACGCAGGAGCTCGGGGCTGACCTCCTCACAACTCACCCCACGGCTACGCAATACTTCTACCACTTTTCGTCCTCGCTCGCTTAGGGTAGCATCGAAAAGAGCGAGCTCAAAGCGCCAATCGCTATTAGCCGCCTCCTCCACCAAGCGCACCCCCTCGATCACAAACATTCCCGCAAGGCGACGTTTGCGTGCTCGCTCCTGGAGAGAACGCACCAGCTTGATCTTGGGATTGTGCGGCGAAGTAATCATAGCCAAGGCGCCACCGGCCTATTTTATCAGCAAGCTCCCCTCAACAAGCCGATAGGGCGGAAAATCCATCCGCCCTATCGTTGTTCTCGCACCTCACCAGACAGCCCCAAACTCACTCGTTCGCCGCCAGAGCCGGCTCTGCAATCACCACAATCTGTTCGGGCTGTTGCACATAAATCGCCGGGTCGCCCTGATACCAGGTCACCACCCCCCGCACACGCACCGTCATTCCTACCCGATACAACTGCTCCGGCGGCGCCTCGAAATTCGACCATACCGATCGCATAATCCGCGCCTTGAACGTCCCCTGGTGAGGGTTGCTAAACCCCAACAACACCCCCTGTCGGTTGTTGAACACATATCGCAACTCCCCTTCCACCGTCACCTCCCGCCCAGCATACCGCGCTGCCTCTTGATACGATATCACCGCCGGCGGCGGCAGCATGCTTCTCAACACGCCCTCTAAGGCCGCCAACGGGTCGCGGAACACGGCCAGCTGCGGCGCCCGGTTTGCGGCTGTGGGATGGCCGTTGCGGAAGGCCAGCACCGCCCCGTCCGTGCTTACGAAGTACACTGTATTTCCCCCCACCACCCACGACGCATATTCGCTCCAATACTGGTCGTAGACCGCCCCTTTCTGCCAGTAGTTATAAAACCCGCCTGGCCAGATCCGTGTGTTGTGCAATCCCAAATCACAATAACGATGTTGGCGAAACCCGGTCCCACATGCATCGTTATCTTGAGAGGCCACGACGTGAGGCAAATCCGCAGTGGTAATCGGATTGTAGCGACTGTCGCCGCGTGCAGGCGAGCGATCTGTAATCCGATGCGCAATCCCGGCTTCCCAGTGACCGGCAAACAGGTGATCGCCGGCCATGCTCAGGAAGGGTTGCTCATCGGTCGGAAAGAAGGTATTGCGAATATACCGCACATATCCCGCCTGATACCCTGGTACCGTAACCTCATCCAGCACCATCTCCCCCAGGTGCGAGTCCCCTCTCGGATCGCAACTTGCTTCCACCGGGGGGGCGCAACCGCCGCGCATCACCACATAGGCCACTTCGGTGTTATCTGGGAAGTGCTTGATCACCGGCATAGGCCCGATCGGCAGATAGCCGCCATCGCCAAAACCACCGTTTCCCACATTTGGGATGAAAGCCGCCGAACCATCGTCCAGGTCCAGCGCAAACAGCGCCTGCTCTTCGGGGTTATTCTCCAGGAACGCACGCCATTGTTCGTTGTCGACCAGGGTATGCGACCAACTCCACAACGACTCCCAATGCAAGCGATAGCGCACAAACACCACGCCATGGCGTTCGGCCACCACTGGCCAACCGTTTCGGGCGGTAGCGCGGTTTATATCGGATCCCGGATCGCCCGGCTGCAACACTGTTGGCTTCACCCGCCAGGCGCGCGTGCCGTTGGTTGCTCGAATCGCATGCACGTGCAAACTGCGCGCCACCACAACCACTAGCCCACGCGAAGCCGAGTAGGCCGGCGGCGTCTCCACCAACCCCCCAGCATCGTAACGCCAAATCCGTCGCATCGTCTGCTTATTCACCGCGTGCACATACCGTCCCATCGAAAAATACACCCGCGTGTCCACCAGCGCCGGCGGCAGCGGCAAGTTGCTGCGCTGGCCGGTCGCATACTGCCCGAGGATCGCCCCGGTACTAGCATGCAGACGGTATAAGATGCCGTTACGCGTCACCACGTACAAACTGTTCGTCGGCCCGTCATAGGCCGGCGTGGACAGCACTGCATCCCCGGCAAACTGCCGATTCCACACCACCCTGCCGTTCAGATTGTTGATCGCATACACGCCGCGCGTCCCCGCCGCCACATACACCCGACCACCTCCAACCACTGGTTGGCTGTTGCGCGGCAAGCCAAACTTCCCCGAAGGGATGTTTCCGTTGGCATCTGAACCGTTCCAAATCCACTGCAACCGCCACGGTGTGGGGATTGCGTTCGGCACATAGTGCGTCCGCTGAGCATTTCCCCCAAACTGGTTCCACACGTTGGCGCTGCTGCTTGGCGACGGCGCTTCACTTTCCAGGGCCGGCGCACTCCCGGCGCTCATCATCCATGATACAACAACGATCAAGACCACAAAAACAAAAAAATGGTTCCGCTTCATGGTTCATTCTCCTGACAACTCTGGTCGCCGCCATTCTTCCAGAAAGGCGTCAACCGTCTTTCGGTCCCATAACACTACCTTGACCAACTCAATCCCTGACTTCTGTCCCGAAAAGAAGTCGTCGAAGGTCTCAAACATGATCTGCGCTGCCCGTTCTTTCGGGAACCCGAAGATGCCCGTAGAAATGGCTGGGAAAGCCACTGACGAGCATCCCAGTTCTTCCGCCGTGCGCAGTGCACCTCGAATGGCTCGCTCTAGCTTCTCGTCTTCACCTCCTTCACCCCATACGGGACCCACAGCATGAATTACATACCGAGCGGGCAGATGTCCTCCAGAAGTCCAGGCCGGCCGATCGTGGGTGACGAGCCCATGAGTGCGTATCCAGGCATCGCTCTCCTCCTGGATCGCCGAACCCCCGCGACGCACGATTGCCCATGCCACTCCGCCTCCGTGGTACAGGTAGGGATTGGCAGCGTTCACAATCGCGTCTACCTCTTCCAGTGTCAGGTCTCCTCGGACCAGTTGGATGACCTGCCCCGACGCCAAGCGCTTCTCCATCAGCATCTCGTTCATACGCTCATTTTAAACGAACGCGCCCGTCGACCTTTTTGATCGGACGGGCGGTTAGTACCTTTGTCTCATTTACAAAAGTGTTAGCCGCTGTGCGCTTTGGCAACCACTGCGGCAAAGCCGGCCGGGTCGCGCACCGCCAGCTCTGCCAGCATCTTACGATTCAGTTGAATGCCAGCTTTCCTCAGCGCAGCGATTAAGCGGCTATAGGTTGTGCCATTCCGCCGCGCCGCTGCGTTGATACGAGCAATCCACAACGTGCGCAGATCGCGCTTGCGAGTTCGGCGATCTCGATACGCATACCACAAGCTCTTCAACATCGCCTCATTTGCGCGTCGGAAGAGAAAGTGCTTGGTGCCGCGCTGGCCTTTGGTGAATTTCAAAACTTTCTTGTGACGACGGCGTCCATACGGACCACCTTTCACGCGTGTCATGTTTCTACCTCCTGCGGACCCTCGGGCGCCGACGGTTGCGAGAACCTGACCTGTTGCATACACCCGAAAGCCGCCAACTAGGATAATACGTTGGAACTACCTAAACAGAACCTATCGCCGGCAAACCGGACGAGTTTTATCCTCTATTCCTCCATGTTCGGCGCCAGACGACGGATGCGCTTAATATACCCTTTCCCCTGGACCGGGATCATTTCGGTGAACAAGCGCTTGGTGCGCTTCGAGGTGCGACGGCGCAGGTGGCTCTTACCCCCTTTGGTGCGCATCAATTGGCCGGTGCCGGTCAGGCGAAACCGCTTGGACGTAGCCTTGTGAGTCTTTAATTTAATCTTGCCGCTCTTCACTTTGCGGGGCATGACCGTTTCTCCTTTCTGACAAAATGAACCGCGGGCTCGGCGTGCTCCCGCGGGCGAGAACTTTCTGCCTGAGCCAAGGGCTGGCTAGCCGAGCTTTTCAGCTTTCTTCTTGGCGTGTTTGGCCGGAGCGAGCACAACCATCATTGTCCGTCCTTCCATTTGGGGAGGCTGTTCGATCACGCTGACATCGGATAGGCTCTGGGTGATCTCCTTTAGGTCTTCCAGCGCCAACTCCGGATAGTCCATCTCACGACCCCGGAATCGGATCGTAACCCGAACCTTGTGACCTTGCATCAGCCAACGACGAGCGTCATCCACCTTATAGCCGCGATGGGCTTCATTGGTCTTGGGCCGCAGACGGATCTCCTTAACCTCGATTTTGGTCTGTGCCCGGCGCGCTTCGCGCTCTTTCTTGGCGCGTTCGTAGATGAATTTACCGAAATCCATCACCCGACAGACGGGCGGGTTAGCGGTTGGCGCCACCTCCACCAAGTCCAGTTCCGCCTCCTGGGCGATCTTCAAGGCTTGCTTGATAGGGACAACACCCAGGTTCGAGCCATCTGGACCGATCAACCGCACTTCGGGAGCGCGGATGCTCTCATTGACACGAAACTCATTAGCGCTGATATGCCTCTCCTTTAGGTAGTCGAACAAATGAATGCAAGAAATCTCTCCAGCGTTTGGGCGGGCGAATGATACCATGAGCTCGGGCGAATCGTCAATAAAATTTGGGCTTGTTCAATAAATCTCTCTGGATGGTACAAACTATCTCTAGAAGAGCCACAAGCAGGCCGTTTGACCCTTGAATCGGCGGCTGATTGCATCGCTGATCCCCTCCTATGCTTGCTCTACCAGGCTCTCCTTGCGCTTCAAGAGTGCTTATTGAATAAGCCCAGCGAAATTGAGAAACGCTATCCTTCTGCCGGCCCAAGGAGTTGCTGAGCCATTCCCCAGTTAGGGCACAACGCAGCAAGCGGAAGGGCTCAGGGCGGTGGCAGGAAGTTCCAGGGATTCACCTTGTAGGAACCATGCATCAGTTCAAAGTGGAGATGGGCTCCCGAGGAGCGGCCAGTGGAGCCAATGGCGCCGATGGTTTGTCCACGGCCAACGCTCTCGCCGCAACTTACCCAAATTGAGCTGAGATGAGCGTAGAGCGATTGCCAGTTGTCACCGTGATCGATCATGATCATGTTGCCGTAGCCGCCATCGTGCCAGCCGGCATAGACCACCACACCAGCATCCGCAGCGTAGACCGGATCGCCCGTCTGGCCGGCCAGGTCAATCCCCCAGTGATTGGTCTCTGGGCTGTAATCGTAACCGGAGAGATAACGGCGTCCGGTAGGCCAGACGTAGGAACCATAGCCAACCGCTCCTCCCTGAACTGGTCCGCAAGCACCGGGTCCCCAAGCACGGGCAATGGCCGGATCGTTGCGTGAGATGCCGAATGGGGCGTTCCAGGTGGTGAATTCTCGGCGACCGCCAGGGATGATCAACCACGTGCCCCTGGGGATGTTGGGGTTAGTGTAGTCGCCAACGGCGTCTGGATCGAGTTTGTTGCCGGGGTATTCGATAATATCGCGCGCAGTTACGCCGAAGTAGCGCGCCCAGGCCTCAAAGTTGATCCCTCCCAGCCATTCGTGGTAGACGCCGTCCACAGGTAGGATGTTGAGTTCTTGCCCCGGACGAAGGGCATGGGGATCGTCAGCCAGGATATTGTAGTTTCCCCACAGGATGGTTTGAGGTTTGAGCCCGAATTTCTCGGCGATGCCGAAGACGGTATCCCCCGGCTGGACGACGTATTTGAGGATTTCCTGGCGAGGACGGGTGGGAATGATGGTATGGGGTTGGGCAGAGCGCGCCAGGCCGAGCAAGGGGGTATCGGTGGCAGGCGGAAGACGATCTAAGGTCGGAGGGAGGGGGGCGGTTGAGTCGGCTATGAGAGCAGATACCGGCCGTAAGAACGAAGGGGCTTGCTCAAAGAACAGCTCCAAAAGCCAGAGGGCGGCGGCGATCAGAACGATCGTGAGAACGGTGGTGCCTAACCTGAATAGACCCTCACCCAGGCCGATTTGGAACAGTGTTCGAAGCCAGCTGGGCAAAGCGTTCATTAGAGAGACGCCCGCCGAAGCCAGCAGATTTTCTGTGGATGGAAGGGGACGATCGTTGTTGTCTAGGAAAGGTTCCATAAAAAAATTGCGTGGTCATCATAACAAAGGGAAAAGAGCATGTCAAGTTGCCTTTTCATGACAGCTTAATAGGCAAGCGGGCGGATCAGATCGGGGTGATCGATGGCAGGAGAGTTGACCTGGGGCGATACGGGATGGGCAAGCATCTCTTCAGCAGGGTAGGGCCGTAGGAGGGGGAGTAGGTGCTCGGGGTGCTGGGGCGAAGGGTCAATCCATTGCGTATAGTCTGAGGGATGGAGGATGACAGGCATGCGGTTATGAATCGGCTCCAGGAGGGCATTGGGGGTGGTGGTGATAATGGTTGCTGAGCGGATCACGCCGCCATTCGGCGCGTGCCACTCGTCCCATAGGCCGGCGAAGGCGAAGAGGCGATGATCTTTCAGAAAGATGTAGTAGGGTTGTTTGGTTTTGACTCCCGGCCGAGATTGCCATTCGTAAAACCCATCGGCCAGGATCAGGCAGCGTTTGTAGCGCAGGGGGCCGCGAAAGGATGGCTTCTCGGTGAGGGTCTCGCTGCGGGCATTGATCAGGCGGTTGCCAATGGTCGGATCTTTGGCCCAGGAAGGGATCAGGCCCCATAGGAAGAGGTCTACAGCCGCTCGCCCGTCGTTAGGGATGGCCAGGATGGGTTGCGTGGGGGCTATGTTGTAGCGCGGAGCATAGGTCGGCGGGAAGGTGAATTCGGGGAAGGCCTCACGTAGGTCGTCTAGGGCCATGGTGAGGGTGAAGCGGCCACACATATCAGTCTCCTCGAGAGGCGACCGATTCGGCCAGGGCGATGCGCATGCGCCGCAGGGCTTCGCGGACCAGCTTGCGAGGCATGGCGATGTTCATGCGCAGAAAACCTTCGCCGCCAGGGCCAAAGATGGCGCCTTGTTCCAGGTAAACCCGCGCCCGTTCGACGAAGAAGCGTTGTAGGGAGGAGGGATCCATGCCCAAGGCGCGGCCATCCAGCCAGACCAGGTAGGTTCCTTCGGGGCGGATCATGCGCAGAGGGGAGAGGAAGCGAGTCACATAGTCTTCGACCATGTCGAGGGTTTGGCTCAGGTAGCGGAGCAGGTCGTCTAGCCAGGCAGCGCCATGGGTGTAGGCGACTTCGGTAGCCAGGCGGCCGAATAGGTTGGTGTTGGGCAGGGCATTTTGGGCGAGGTATGTTTTGAATTGGGCCCGCAGGGTGCGATCGGGGATGATGATGTTGGAGTGGGCTAGGCCGGCCAGGTTGAAGGTCTTGCTGGCGGCGGTGCAGATGATCGCTCGACGGGCGATCTCTTTGCCTAGAGCTCCGTAGGAGGTGAAGGGGACGAAGCTCAGGTCGGCGTGGATCTCGTCGGAGATGACCAAGAGGTCATGTTCCAAGCAGATCTGGGCCAGGCGGGTGAGTTCTTCTCGGGACCAGACGCGCCCGACTGGGTTGTGTGGGCTGCACAGGATCAGCAGGCGGGTGTGGGGATCACGGGCTTTGCGGGCCAGATCGTCGAAGTCCATGGTGTAGCGTCCGTCTTGATAGCGCAAGGGGTTTTCGACGATCTCGATCTGATTGACGCGCAAGACATGGTAAAAAGGGAAGTAAACCGGCGGCTGGATGATGGCCTTGTCGCCCGGTTGAAGGAAGGTGCGCACCAGCATGGCCAAGGCGGGGATCACGCCCGGCGTGGCGACGATCCAATCGGGTTGGATCTCCCAGTTGTGGCGGTTCTTCATCCAGTTGACCACGGCTTGGTCGTAGGTTTGGGAGCGCTCGGTGTAGCCGTAGATGCCATGACGGGCGCGGGCGACCAGGGCTTGAACCACAGGGCGCGGTGCAGCAAAGTCCATGTCGGCAATCCACATTGGGATGGCGGCGTCGGGTCCCTGGAAGAGATCGGTGCGGATGTGATGGAGGGGATTGTGTTCCGATTGGATGGTTTCCCACTTGACGGAGTCGGTGCTGATGCGAGAGATGAGGGTGTCGAAGGAGGAAGTCATGGTTGGAATTATAATGGCGTTCGGCAAGAGGCGCACGGGAGATTTGGACGGATGCTTGTCAGGGGATTGGATTTGGTCTATACTATACTCTAAATAGCGGAGTGGTTATGTCCGAAATTGATATGCGCTCACTGTGGAAAGCGATTGAGGGGTATATTCCTCTCGGTCGTTCGGGGTTATTGCCGGCGTTGCATGCCGCCCAGGGCTTGTATGGATGGATTTCAGAGCCGGTTGCCGAGGAGATCGCCCGAGCGCTCAAGGTGCCTTTGGCGGATGTACATGGTGTGATCGAGTTTTATTCGCTGTTCTACAATCGGCCAGCGGGGCGGCGGGTGGTGCATGTTTGTGTGGACCCGGCCTGCGCGCTGTGCGGTTCGGAGCGGTTGGTTGACGATCTATGCGCGCAATACGGGGTCACCCCAGGCCAGGTTTCTGCCGATGGGGAGATCACGATCGAGCGAAGTCCTTGCTTGGGGTTGTGCGAGCACGCGCCGGCGGTGTGGACAACGGGGGGCGATCGATGGTGGATTGGCGCCCCTGGTTCAGAGAGAACGTTCCCGCCTTCGGTGGTGTATGGTTCGGTTCGCTGGTTAACGGTTCACTGTGGGAATGGGACCGCCGATCTGGCTCGGTATGGTCCGTATCGTGGGTTGGAGAAGGCATACCAAATGACGCCGCAGGCGGTGATCGCCGAGGTAAAAGCCAGCGGCTTGATGGGACGCGGCGGAGCAGCCTTCCCAACGGGCGTGAAGTGGGAGGGGGCGGCGCGTGCGGAGGGGTGGCCGAAGTATGTGGTGTGTAATACGGATGAATCGGAGCCCGGGACGTTTAAGGATCGGGTGTTGCTGTTGGATGATCCACATGGGGTGATCGAGGGGATGTGTATTGCCGCCTATGCCATTGGCGCTTCGAGGGGGTATTTTTATGTGCGGGGTGAATATCCGTATTTGGTGCCGATCCTGGAGAAGGCTCTGGCCGAAGCGCGCGCTGCCGGTTATTTGGGGAATGGGTTCGATGTTGAGATCCGCCTGGGAGCCGGCGCGTATATCTGCGGCGAGGAGACGGCGTTGTTCGAGTCGATTGAGGGCAAACGCGGGTTTCCGCGCGTCAAGCCGCCGTTCCCAACGACGCATGGGTTGTTCGGAAAGCCGACGGTGATCAATAACGTGGAAACGCTGCGGAACGTTCCGATCATCCTGGAGCGCGGAGCGGCGGCCTATCGCAGCTTGGGGACGGAGAAATCGCCGGGGACGAAGTTGTTCTGTCTTTCGGGCGATGTGGGTCGGCCCGGGCTGTATGAGGCGCCGTTCGGGATCACGTTGCGGGAGTTGTTGGAGATGGCCGGCGGTGTGGACGGCAAGTTACAGGCGGTGCTTTTAGGCGGCGCAGCCGGCGCTTTTGCTACTGCCGATCACCTGGATGTGCGGCTCACCTTCGAGGATCTGCGGGCGGCCGGCTTGCCGCTCGGTTCGGGTGTGGTGATGGTGTTCAACGATCAACGCGATCTACGTCGGGCGCTGTTGCGGTTGGCCGAGTTTTTTGCCCATGAGAGCTGCGGCAAGTGTTATCCGTGTCAGATGGGGACCCAGCGTCAGGTGGAGATTTTGAAGCGGTTGGTCAACGGTCGGTGGAGGCCAAAGGACCGTCAACGTCTGCAGGACGTGGGATGGACAATGACCGATGCGTCGCTGTGCGGCTTGGGCCAGACGGCGGCCAGTGCCGTGCTTTCGGCTATGGCGTTGTGGCCGGAATGGTTTGAGTAGGGAATGAACAACAAGGTGCAGCTATGACAATCCAGCTAATGATGGACGGCCGAGAGGTGATTGCTGAGAACGGACAGACGTTGCTCGACGTGACGCAACGGTATGGGATTGTTATCCCAACTATTTGTTTTCATCCAGCCACGACGCCCAATGCGCTGTGCCGAATCTGCGTCGTGGAGGTGGAGGGGCAGCGGTTGCTCCAGCCGGCCTGCATCGTCCGAGCGGCGGCGAATATGAAGGTGCAGACGCGCAGCGAGCGAGTGATGCGAGCACGGCGCACGATTCTGGAGATGTTGGCGGCCACGGTGGATCTTTCTGAGGCCCCAGACATTCTGGCGATGATTGACGAGTATCAGGCCGATCCACAGCGCTTTCCAGAAGCTCATCCTCGCTACGTTCCGATCAAGGACGATAACCCGATGTATGTGCGAGACTACTCGAAGTGCGTCTTGTGTTGGCGCTGTGTGCAGGTGTGTGCGGAAGATGCCCAGTATACCTATGCTATTAACTTCAGCGGCCGAGGCTATGAGACGCAGATCGGCACGTTCTTCGACCAACCGATTCCCGAAACGACCTGCGTATTTTGTGGCCAGTGCGTTGGGGTTTGCCCGACCGGGGCGTTGAAGCCAAAGCGCGAGGCGCTGCTTGAGCAGGGCTTGATGCCGGAGCAGATCGTTAGGTTGAACACCGGCCGCAGGAGGAGAACCTGATCGTGATGCCGCTCCCGATTGTGTTTGGGTTGCTCTCGGCCATTTTGTGGGGCGCAGGGGATTTCTACGGTGGATTGGCTGTTCGTCGCTCCAATCTGTATGGCGTGGTGTTGATCGCTCATGGGATCAGCTTGGGTTTGTTGCTTGGGTTGGCGCTGGCGATAGGGGAGCCGGTGTCGCCGCTGGGCGATTGGTTGTGGGGCGGCGCTGCCGGCATCTGCGGTGCAGTAGGGTTGGTGTTGCTCTATCGGGCGCTGGCCACCGGCCAGATGAGCGTGGCCGCTCCTCTCTCGGCGTTGCTGGCCGCTGCCCTGCCGGTGGCGGTCGGCTTCTTGACCGAAGGCTGGGTGGGGGGATGGACCCTGGCAGGTTTTGTGCTGGCGCTGGCGGCGGTGTGGTTGATCTCCGGAGGGGCCGGCGTTGTCTTGGATCGGCAAGCGCTGGTCTTGCCGTTTCTAGCTGGCCTGAGCTTTGGCGGCTTCTTTGTCCTCATCCATTTTGCTAGTGGAGTCTCGGTGGTGTGGCCATTGGTAGCGGTGCGGATTGTTTCGGTGCTCGGCCTGTTGGCGTTCTCATGGCTTACCCGTCAGCAATGGTGGCTGGCAAGCGAGAGCTGGCTGCCTATCCTGCTGAGCAGCATCTTGGACTCGGCGGGGAACACCTTTTACGCGCTTTCGGCGCAAACCGGTCGGATGGACGTGGCCGCCGTGCTCGGTTCACTGTATCCGGGTTCCACTGTGTTGTTGGCTTATGTTCTCTTGAAGGAACGCCTCTCTTATCAACAGATGAGTGGGATTGCGACAGCACTGACAGCAATTGTCTTGATCTCGGTATGACTCATTGCTTGAGCTGCTTATTCGTTGTTTTGCAAGGCAGGAGAACCTGCCAGGAGGGATGCTGATGATCCAAGCCGATCGAGTCACTCGTACGACTTGCCCCTACTGCGGTGTTGGGTGCACGCTTGAGCTGCACGTCAAGCAGAATTTTATTTACAAGGTCACTTCACCGTTCGATTCGCCCGTCAACCATGGGAATTTGTGCGTTAAAGGGCGCTTCGGATACGACTTTATTTACCATCCCAATCGGATCACAACGCCGATGGCGAGGCGCTATTTGTTGCAGAATGATTATCAAGGCGCTCTGTGGAAGACCCGTTATCACGCACCTGAGCTGGGGAATCGTTCGCTGACCAACGGCAACGATTCGCCGACGCCTTGGGATTGGGTGGAGACCGACTGGGAGACCGCCCTCAATCTGGCGGCCGATCGCCTGACGCATATTTATCAGCGCGATGGTTCAGACGCCATGGCAGTGTATTGTTGTGCCAAAGCGACCAACGAGGACAATTATGTGTTGCAGAAAATGTTCCGCGCTCTGTTCCGCACAAATAACGTGGATCATTGCACGCGCTTGTGTCATGCCGGCTCGGTCGTTGCGCTCCAACAATCGCTGGGCACATCTGCCATGAGCAACACGGCCTCCCAAGTGATGCTGAACGATGTGTTTATCGTCACTGGTTCGAACACGACCGAGAATCATCCCATCATTGCCTTACAGATGAAGGCAGCGGTCCGCAAGCGCGGCGCCAAGATGATCGTGGTCGACCCGCGGCGCATTGAATTGGTGGACTTTGCGGAGCTGTGGTTGCCTCTCAAGCCGGGCACCAACGTGCCGCTGTTCTCGGCGATGGCGCACGTTATCGTGAAGGAGAACCTAGTGAATTGGGACTTCGTCCGCACCCGGACCGAAGGGTTCGAAGGGTATGTCGAATCGTTGGAGAAGTTCACGCCGGAATATGCTGAGGCGATCTGCGATGTGCCGGCCGAGAACATCCGCCAGGCGGCGCGGCTGTATGCGACGGCCAAAAACGCCGCTATTTACTGGGGGATGGGTATTTCGCAACTCTCCCACGGCACGGCTTCGGCGCTCTCGCTGGTCCATTTAGCGCTCCTCACCGGCCACATCGGGCGCGACGGAACCGGCCTGAACCCCTTGCGAGGTCAAAACAACGTGCAAGGCGCCAGCGATATGGGAGCCATGCCGTTTCATTATCCAGGTTACATGCTAGTGGATCGGGAGGAGAACGCCGTTCAATGGGAGCGGCTATGGAAGGTGGAACCAGGCGGCCTCTCGCGCAAACTCGGCCTGACCACGACGGAAATTCTTGAGCATGCCCATGAAGGCGGAGTACGCGCGCTGTATATCATGGGCGAGAACCCGATGATGACGGAACCTAACCTGAACAGGACGCGCCAGCACATCGAGCAATTGGAGTTTCTGGTGGTGCAGGACTTGTTCCTGAATGAGACCGGCGTGTATGCCGATGTGTTTTTGCCAGCCGCTTCGTTTGCCGAGAAGGACGGGACGTTTACCAACACCGATCGACGGGTGCAGCGCGTTCGTGCAGCGCATCCGCCGCGGGGTCAGGCTCGACCTGATTGGCAGATCGTCTGCGATCTGGCGAAGCGGATCGAGGCCCGCTTGGGACGTCCAACCTCTGCTGGTTGGGACTATGCCCATCCGGAGCAGATCCTGCGCGAGGTGGCGCAGGTTAACCTGGATTATGCCGGCATCACTTATGAGCGCATTGAGAAGGTAGGGCTGCAGTATCCGGCGCCCACGCTGGATTATCCCGGCACGCCAACCCTGTTCACGGAGACGTTCCCGCGCGGGCGCGGGCGGTTCATCCCCTTGGATTATGTGCCGGTGATGGAGCAAGCCGACGACGAGTTTCCGTTCATCTTGACCACAGGCCGGGTGCTCGAGCACTGGCATGGAGGTACGATGACCCGCCACTCGGTCATCGATCAGGTGTATCCTGAAGCTCGGGTGGAGATTCATCCGGCCGATGCGGAGATCCACGGCATTCGAGATGGCGACCCGGTTCGGGTCCGGAGCCGACGCGGGGAGGTGGTGTTGCGCGCTTCGGTGACCGAGAAAACGACGGTCGGGGTGGTCTTCATTCCATTTCACTTCGTCGAGGCAGCGGCCAACTTGTTGACCAACGACGCGCTCGATCCTCAAGCCAAGATTCCGGAGTTCAAAGCTTGTGCGGTGCAGATCTTTCCAGCGCGCGAGACCGATCTGCCCAATCCGGAGGCGATTTTGCGGCGCGGACGCTATTGAGGCTTAGTGGCGGGTGGCTAGATCGAGGACCGCGTGGAGCAGGACGTTGGCTCCGTGGGCCAGGTCGTTGGGGTCGGTGTATTCGGCCGGGTTGTGGCTGATGCCGTCGCGGCTGGGGACGAAGATCATCGCCGCTGGGTATTTGTGGGCCATCAGTTGGGCGTCGTGGCCGGCGCCGGAGATCATCGGGCGGTAGGAAAGCCCTAGGCGCCGGGCAGCCCGTTCAACCGCTCCGATCACCAGCGGGTCGAAGCGCACCGGCTGAACATGTTCCAGATCGCGCACTTCGATCTTCACGCCCTCCTCGGCCACCACTTTTTGGAGGTATTCCCTCAGCATGGCTTCGGCGCGTCGCAGGTCACTGGGTTCAGGGTTGCGCAGATCCACGGTGAAGGCGACTCGGCCGGGGATGACGTTGATGGCGTTGGGTTCGAAGGAGAGGCGGCCGCAGGTGGCACGCTGGGGTTCGCCGAGGGCAGCTGTGATCTCACGCAGATAGGTGATCACTTTGGCGGCTGCCAGGCCGGCATCGCGACGCATGTCCATCGGGGTGGTGCCGGCGTGGTTGGCAGCGCCAATCACGATGATCTCTAGCCAGGTGATGCCGGTTACCCCCTCGACGACGCCGATCGTCTGGCCGGCCCGATCGAGCACTGGCCCCTGTTCGATGTGCAGTTCGAGATAGGCGTAGGGCTCGATGGCGCCGGGTTGCATTGGGCCGGCGTAGCCGATGCGCTGCAGTTCATCGCCGAAGCGAGAGCCGTCCACGCCCCGCATGTCTAATGCTTGCTCTATCGGCAGTTCTCCGACGTATACGGCGCTTCCCAGCATGCCAGACGCATATCGCACCCCTTCTTCATTGGTAAAGGCAGCCACGACCAGTGGGCGCAGAGTTTGCTTGTTGTGTTCGTTCAGCGTAGCAATGCATTCTAAGGCGGCCAGCACACCGTAGGTCCCGTCCAATTTGCCAGCCACGCTCACCGTGTCAATGTGTGAGCCAAACATGACAGGCAGGCTGCCGGTTTGGCCAGGGCGGATGCCAAAGATGTTCCCAACGCGGTCGATCTGCACCGTCAGGTTGAGCGCTTCCATCCAACGGACAAGTTGATCGCGCGCCTGTTTATCAGGGTCGGTCAAGGAGAGGCGACTGACGCCTCCGGCTTCCAGAGCACCAATGCGGGCCATTTCGTCCAAGCGTTCAAGCAAGCGAACTTTGTTGATGCGTAGGCGAGGGGTCATTTGTGTTGGGTCTCCTTTCGGTTGCCGAACGATTGACTTAGGTCAGTGAACAGGGTTTCGGCGGCATAGGCGCGGTCGGCGACGGGAGAGAGGCGGGCAGCCATGCTCGGTGTGATCAGACGGATGACCGGCCGGCCGCAGAAGTGGCGATGGTAGAGGCGGTTTGCACCTTCTTCGTCCCACGCCCAGTTGAGATGGGTGTAGCAAGCGGCGTTGAAAGGACGGGTGTAGCCGCGCAACACTTTCGCTTGACGAATGCTGACAAAATGCTCAAAGTAGGTCATCACTAGCTCGCGCAAGGTCTTGTGAACCGGCTCGCGGAATCCTAGGTTGATGTAGTTGGATTTGGCGATCGCTCTCCAGCGCCCTTCGATGCGGTAGAGGGCCAACACGTGATCGTCGTCCACGCCAGGATCAGGGACAACATCAATCAGCAGGGGTGGAAAGCCAAAGCGCCACAGGCAGAGGGCGGCCAAAAAGCCGCCGTCTAGGCAGTGACATTGTCCATCCAGCATCACGTTGAGCGGTGAGCGATTGCGCTCCTCAGCAACATAGCGCAGCGAGTCGAGGTAATTCTGAATGGCGAAGGGGGTGGTCAGTTGGTGGAATTGCTCTTGGAGGTGGGACGGCAGGCGCAATTCGAATTCGGTCAGGAACGACATACAGAATCCTCGTCTGAAAAGCAGCACAATGATTCTAACGCACAGGGGTGGGTTGCTCTCAAAATGTGATGATTTTGCGATCTATTGACTTGGAATCCGTGAGGCAGGGCGCCTGATCCGTGTTTCGTTGGCAGGCTAAATTCATCGGAAGTGGGCTCAGGATCGGGCCTACAAGCTCAGGATGCGACTGAACCCTTGCCGTCTAGGCAAAATCGAAATTTCAAACGGTGTATTTTGAGGAACTGGAACTGGATTTGTTCAATAAGCATCCTTGACGCAAAAGGAGAGGCCGGTAGAGCAGGCATGGGAGGGGATCAGCGATGGAATCAGCCGCCGATTCAGGGATCAAACGGCCTTCTTGCGGCTCTTCTAGAGACAGTTCGTACCATCCAAAGAGACTTATTGAACAAGCCCCAATTTCGCTTGACAACCTACTCGACCAGGATTACAATCCCGTACACTCAACAACTGAAGAAACATCGCCGAGATAGCTCAGTTGGTAGAGCACGCGACTGAAAATCGCGGTGTCGCCAGTTCGATTCTGGCTCTCGGCACCAGGACGCGGGCGTGGTTCAGTGGTAGAACGTCTCCTTGCCAAGGAGAAGGTCGTGGGTTCGAATCCCATCGCCCGCTCTCAATGTCATACGGCGTCGTGGCCAAGTGGTAAGGCAAGGGTCTGCAAAACCCTGACCACGGGTTCGAATCCCGTCGACGCCTCAGCTACTAGCTTAGATCGTTGCATGCCACCCCTCTGCGCCGCCAGGCGCTTTTTGTTCTTAAAAACGTGACAGTAATCGGGAAACAGAACAAAAAAAGAGGTCTCCTACTAACATTAGGATGAACTCGTCTACAGCTGAGATATAATCGAGGAGTGGCGAAATTTAGGTTCGATAAACTCATGAGCAGGATAACTGGAAAAACGCTGCTTGCGCCATGGACGTCGGTTGAAGCAGGACATCAAACGTTTCCAGGCTGCTTGCAAAGCTTCTGGACCACGCAACAAGAAAAACAGCGCGAGCGTCGCGCCAGGCGAGCGAGATCATTGCCCAACTCGGCGTTCTTCCCTTCGGGGTCGGCCTGTGCTTGGGATCCGGCCTCCACCCCGCCGTGCCAAGCGACTCACATGGGAACACGTAGATCACAGAGACTTCCCGCGTCTTTGTGTCTCTGTATGAAAAAATTCCCTTTTTATCCACTCCCTATAATCGTTAAATGCTATGAGATCCTATCCTCCGTTTTATCGTTTCGCCTTCGATATTGCTTCTGAAGGCATCTTTCAAGCCAGCTTCAGAGGGGGATACATACACGTCAACGCTGCCATGGCTAGAATGTTTGGCTACACTTCACCGAACGAAATGATCGACTCGGTTGAAGATATTGCCCAAGACATCTTTGTTCTCCCAGACGAATATCGACGTTTCCAGGAAGAACTGAAAACCAAAGGGGCAATTGACCAATTCCGAACTCTACAGAAACGTAAAAATGGAACGATCTTCTGGGTCTCGTACCGGGCATACGCCATCCGAGACTCAAAAGGCCGGCTCCGATCGTACATTGGTTTCGTCCAAGATATTACCCAACAAAAAAACATCGAGCTGGTGTTGGAACGCGTCGATAGCATGCTTCCCTCCCATCAAAGCTTGCTCGAAAACCTCCCCGCCGCTATATACATTGACACAATGAGCCAAGACCCCACCATAGGCTTCTACATTAGCTCGCACATTAAAACCATTAGCGGATATTCCCCAACCGAATGGAGCGGACGTGGCTTCTGGGCGAAAGTGATTCACCCCGACGACTACCCGAGCTTTGAGCGAGAAAACGAACGCACCGACCGAACCGGCGATCGCTTTGATATGGAATACCGCCTGATCCACAAAGATGGCCATATCGTCTGGGTACGCGATATTGCGACGGCCGTATGTGATCCCAAAGGCAAACCGATTTATTGGCAAGGGATCATGGTGGACATTACAGCTCAAAAACGGCTGGAGGAAACCATCCGCCACAGTGAAAGCCGTTTTCGGAAGGTGTTTCACAACAGCCCGGTAGCTATCTGCATTACCACGCTTGAGGAAGGGATTTTCCTGGATGCTAACAAAGCCTATTTGACTCTGTTTGGCGTCTCTCGCGAACAGCTCATCGGTCGTTCGATTGTGGATTTAGGCATCACCGATGCGGCAACCCGTGCTCGCTGGGTAGCCGACTTACAGGCTGCCGGCGGTTTGCTGCGCAATCAACTGTTTTCGTTTCTCACTATGAACGGCGAGGTCTTACAAACCTTGGCGTTCTACGAAATCGTTGAGCTAGAGGGCAAAAAAGCTATCCTCTCGATGTTCAACGACATCACCCCTCGCGTTCAGGCCGAACGTGCTCTGCGCAAGAGCGAAGAACGCTATCGAGCCCTTGTCGAGAAATTGCCCGGCATAGTCCTCTTGCGCTCGGCGGAGAACACGCTGGTGACGCTATACATCAGTCCCCAGGTGGAGACCATTCTGGGCTACACCTCGGAAGAATGGTTGGCCGATCCCGAATTCTGGGAGAAAGCTCTTCACCCCCTTGACCGAGAACACATCATTGAAAAAATCCGGCAAGCGACCCAACAGCAAAAGCCCTTTCACGCAGAATATCGCATGCTGAGTCGCTATGGCGCCATCGTTTGGATCTATGAGCAATCCCATCTGATCTACTCAAATGGTCATCCTACCTATTGGCAAGGATTTCTGCTCGATATTACCAGCAAGCGCGAAGTTCAAGAAGCCCTTGGAGAAGTTGCCGAAGTCTATCGCGGTCTGTTCGATAGCATCCAAGAAGCCATTTACGTCCAGGATTGGAACGGTCGCATCTTGGATGCCAGTCTGGGAGCCGCCAAGATGTACGGCTATCCCAGAGAAGCTTTCCTAGGAAAAACCCTGCTCGACTTCGCTGCGCCCGACAAAAACGATATCAACGCCCTGCGCCAAGCGTCAGAACAGGCCTTTGAAGGTATCCCCCAACAAGTGGAATTCTGGGGGCAACGCAGCAATGGCGAGATCTTCCCTCAAGAGGCTCGCTTCTACAAAGGCAATTACTTCGGGCAAGATGTGATCTTCGTCATTGCCCAAGACATCACTGAGAGAAAAAAGGCTCAAGAGGCCCTCGAGCGCCGGTTAAGAGAACTATCTATCCTACACGAATTGGCGCTGGAAGCCGGCCGTATTTTGAACGAAGATAAATTGATCAAGCGCGCCGGCACAATTATCCAACGCATCCTGTCCCCCGATCGGTGCACGTTCATCCTACTCAGCAATGATGAGCGCTATCTCTATGTCCATCCGGCATCTCTGGGTCATTCGGGTGAACAGCAAACAATCTATCCGATCGAACACGGAACCATAGGGGCTGTGGTCATCACCGGCCAGCCAGTCAGGGTTCACGACACGCGACGCAGCAAACACTATCCTCCTCTAGATGCAGAGATGCGTTCTGTGCTCTGCGTTCCGATGAAAATCGGTCAGCGGGTGATCGGGGTGATCAACCTTGAAAGCGCTCGGCCCGGCCAATTTACCGAAGATGACGAAAGGTTGTTGACCACCATTGCCGGCCAACTAGGGCCGGCCATCGAACGACTGCGAACCGAACGAGCCGAACGCGAACAGCGTCTGCTTGCTGAAGCGTTGCGAGACATTGCCTCTGCCCTGAACAGCACTCTGGACTTCAATACTGTCCTTGATCGCATCTTGGAGAATATCGGGCGCGTTGTTCCTAGCCTTGCCGCCAGCATTATGTTGATAGAAGACGACATGGCTCGTCCGATCCGTCATCGCGGTTTTTCCGAACGCGGACTGGGAGACTGGATGGACTCCTTGCGCCTAGACTGTCGAGCCATTCCCAACCTCCGGCGCATCCTGGAAACTGGCCTGCCCGATCTCATCCCCGATACCCACAATTGTCCAGAATGGATCGTCTTCCCCCAGACGGCGTGGATCCGCTCCTACCTAGCTGCGCCGATTAAGACCGATCACAAGATCATTGGCCTTCTCTCGTTGGATCACGATCAGCCCAATTTCTTCCAACAGCAAGATGCCGAACGGTTGGTGGCTTTTGCCAACCAGGCGGCCTCGGCCATCGAAAACGCTCGGCGCTACGAAGAGGAAGTCCGTCGCGCTCGCATCATTGAAACTCTGGCTGAGATCGCCAACCTTATCGCCACCAACCATGACACGGAATTCCTCATCAACGAGATCGCTCAACGTTCTCTCCAACTGCTGCGAGCTAGAAATGTGGCTGTATATCTGATGGAAGAGGACAACCAGACCCTCAAAGTAGTAGCCGCCAAAGGAGACTACTCCCAGACCCTGCTCTCTCATACCATCACGGTCGGTCAAGGGATCACCGGGCATGTGGTCCAGTCGGGCCGAGCCGAGATCATTCCCCAAATTGACCTTGATCCCCGCCGACGACACATCCCAGGCACCCCTCAAGAAGAACCTCCCGAAACCATGATGTCGGCGCCGCTGTGGTTGCGTGACAAAGTGATCGGTGCGATCAACGCCTGGCGTTTGCGAGAACATGGGGTTTTCACTGAAACCGAACTCAATTTTCTCGTGAGCATCGCTCATCAAATCTCCATTGCCATCGAAGCCGGTCGGTTGTTCCAAGAGCTGGCACGTCGCGCTCGCGAGGCCGAAGCCATCGCCGAGGTGGGCCGGCAAATCTCCGCCACGTTGGACTTGAACGTAGTCTTGGAACGAATTGCCACCTATGCCAAGGAACTCCTACGCGCCGAAACCAGTGCTGTGTACATTGCCGAGCCGAACTCAACCCACTTGCACGCCGTGGCTGCACTTGGCAAGGATGCGGAGGCGCTAAAAAACGATCCGCTCTCCCTAGGCCACGGCATTCTCGGCAATGTCGCCCTTCAAAAACGTGGCGAGATGATCAACAATGCTGAAAGCGATCCGCGCGCCCTCATCGTCCAAGGCACCGAAGCCACGCCGTTTGAACACATCATGGGAGTTCCGATCCTGATCCAGGACGAATTGACCGGATTGCTGGCTGTCTGGCGTACTGGTCCGGGGCAAGAATTCAATCCGGCCGAATTGACCTTCTTGACCAACCTAGCTCAACAAGCAGCGATTGCTATTCAAAATGCCCGTCTCTTCCATGCAGAACAACAGCGCAGACAAGAAGCCGAAACCCTGCGTGAAGCCACTGCGATTGTGGCCGCCACCCTAGACCTGAATCGCACCATTCAGGTCATTCTCGACCAACTAGCTAAGGTATTGGAGTATGACAGCGCTTCGATTCAACTCTTGCGCAACGGCTGGCTAGAAATCGTGGGTGGGCATGGCTGGCCAAGCGATCAACCCTTGATCGGGATGGGATTCCAAATCCCAGGCGACAATCCGAACACTCTTGTCATCCAACAACGGCGCCCCTTGATTGTCAATGTCTCCCAAAGCCCCCACTTGCTATTCCGACAGCCGCCCCATCATCATATCAAACACTGGCTAGGGGTGCCGCTGATCGCACGCGGCGAGACCATCGGTATGCTCACCGTAGAACGTTTTACCGAAGACGCTTTCAACGAAGAACACATTCGGCTGGTTACGGCCTACGCCAACCAAGCTGCTATTGCAATTGATAACGCTCAACTGCATGAGCAACTTGAAAAACAGATCCGTCGTCTAACTTCCTTGCGTGAGATAGATATCGCAATTGCTTCTAGTTTTGACATACGGGTAACGCTAGCTATCTTGCTCGAAAACGCCCTATCTCAATTGCGCGCCGATGCCATGTCCGTCTTGATACACAACTCGGCCATGCAAGCTCTAGAAACTGTAGCGTCACTCGGGTTTAGAAATCCGTTGAGAAAACGCCGCGTTCACCTTGGTGAAGAGCTGGCTGGCCAGGTTGGCATCCAGCGCAAACCCTTGCAGCTTCACCAGATCAGTCAACTTCCCCAACACAGTTATATCCCCTGGCTTGCCGAAGAAGAATTCTCAACCTATATCGCTTATCCCCTGATTAGCAAGGGACAACTCAAGGGCGTCCTAGAAGCCTTCTTCCGAACCACTTTCTCCCCCGACCGTGACTGGCTCGACTACATGCAAACCCTGGCCGGCCAAGCTGCTATCGCCGTGGACAACACCGAATTGTTTGAAAACCTACAGAGAACCAATCAAGAGCTGGCCCTGGCTTATGACACCACCCTGGAGGGCTGGGGACGGGCGCTAGAGCTGCGCGACGAAGAGACCGAGGGCCACACCCGTCGCGTAGCGGAGCTCACCATCCGCCTGGCGCGCCGAATCAACCTCAGCGATAGCGAGCTCGTTCACATCCGAAGAGGGGCCCTGCTGCATGACATCGGAAAAATGGCCATTCCCGACCGCATTCTGCGCAAGACTGGTCCGCTGGATGATGCCGAATGGGAACTGATGCATAAACATCCGATCTACGCCTACCAGTTGCTCTACCCCATCACCTATCTGAGACCTGCGCTCGATATTCCCCTCTACCACCACGAGAAATGGGACGGGACCGGCTATCCTTACGGGCTCAAAGGGGAACAGATCCCATTGCCGGCCCGCATCTTCGCCGTGGTAGATGTCTGGGATGCCCTGCTCTCCGACCGACCTTACCGAAAGACCTGGTCGCGAGAACAAGCGATGGAATATGTTCGCAACGAAGCGGGTAGCCGCTTTGATCCGCGGGTTGTGGAAGTCTTCCTAAAGATGATCGAAGAAGAAAACATATAACTCCCGACCGATCTGCCCGCCGGGTGGGTGATAGTGGGGGGGGCCCCACCCTACTTCATCACCACCCGCACAAACCGCCGCTTCCCCACCTGCAGCACACCCGGCCGCGGGAAAGGCACATCGCCCTGTTCGAGCACCTCCCCATCCAAACGGACGCCTCGCTGAGCGATCAACGAACGCGCCTTGCTGCGACTCTCGGCCAACCCTGTCTCGACCAACACATCCACCACCGTTTGCTCAGGTCGAAGAGCATACTCCGGCATCACGTCCGGCATCTCACGCTGTTGGAACAGCCGAATAAAGTTCTCTTGGGCGGCATCAGCGGCCTCATCGCCATAAAAAATGGCCGTGATCTCGCGCGCCAACTTCATCTTAGCATCGCGCGGATGCAATCGGCTGGCCGCCACTGCCTCTTCGATCTCCTCAATCTGCTGCGGGTGAAAGCGTGTCACAAGCCGATAATACGTCCCCATGACATTATCAGGAATGGACATCACCTTGCCATACATATCGTCGGCAGTGGTGTTGATCGGGATCACATTGCCCATGGACTTTGACATGCGATGCACCCCATCAGTGCCGGGCAAAATCCCACAAATGATCCCCACCAGCGGCCGTTGCCCGAGCGCTTCTTGAAGCTTGCGGCCAGCCACGATAATGTTAAAAAGCTGATCCGTGCCACCCACCTGCACATCCGTCTGCAAAGCTACCGCATCATACCCTTGCATCAACGCATAAAACGTTTCGTGTAAGAAGATTGGCTCGCCCTTCTCCAAGCGTTTCGCAAAGTTCTCGCGGGCCAGGAACTGTTGTACAGTGAAATGCTGCCCCAACCGGATCAGGTCTACCAACGTCAACTTAGACAACCACTCACCGTTATAGCGAATGCGCGTTTTTGACCGATCCAACACCCGAAACGCCTGTTCGGCGTAGGTGGCTGCATTCGCCATCACCTGCTCTTCAGTCAGAATCGGACGCGCCTTATTCTTATCAGAGGGATCTCCCACCAAGGCCGTGTAATTTCCAATGAGGAACGTCACGTCATGACCCAGGTCCTGGAACTGGCGCAACTTCCGCATCGTGATCGTATGCCCCAGATGCAAGTCCGTCGAGGTCGGATCATATCCACAATAGACGCGCAGCGGTCGCCCCTCACGTTCCGCCAAGATCAACCGCTCACGGAGTTCCTCGGCCATGGCCCGTTTCAAGTCCTCATCCCCGTACTCTGTCCCTTGCATCAAGAGTTCGACCTGTTCGTCAATGCTCACGCCCATAGTCACCTCATCATCGAAGAGTTCCATCCAAACGACCGTAATACGTCACACCATTGCGTTCCACGCGCCGATCCAAACCGCACCGCTCTAGGATCGTTTCCAAGATCGCCTGTCCACCCACAAATCCGGTTTGGATAGTCCGCTCGCCCAACCGAATCTCAGCGGCCATCTGAAAACCGAACGACGAGCGCGCACCACACACCTGAACCCGTCGTCCAAGCCGCGTTGGAAACACCGCCACCTGCTGCACTTCAGGCCAGGTCAGCCGCACCGATCGGAGTCCATTCTCGAAAGAGATTCCCTCCGCATCCAGACGAATCACCGAGCGGCGATCCACCCAATTCGACAAGGAAATTGCGCTTGCGGCCAGGCCAAACAACCCAGCCAACGCCCAATACGACCCTGGTACAGGTCCCCAACGATGACCGGCCAAGATCAGGCTAACCACCAAGCCCAACGTGACCAACCAGGCGATCCCTTCCCCACGACGGGGCGCCAACGCCGGGCGATACTCCTGGGATGGCTGCATAAAAAAATTATACCGCGCCTACTCGGCTCAATGTTGCGGGTAGAGATCGGCCAAAGCGCTCTCCAAAGAAGGATATTGGAAGGAGTAACCCATCTCCAACAACCGTTTGGGCCACGCCGGACGCCCCTCGAGCACCATCGTGCTCATCTCGCCCAAGGCCAAGCGCATAGCGAACGCCGGCACATGGAACCAGTACGGTCGGTGCAGATGTCGCGCTAGGGTGCGCAGAAACTCATCGTTCGAAGTGATATGGGGAGCAACCAGGTTAAAGGGACCTCGCGCCTGTTCGTTGTTCAACAAGAAACGAATAGCACCCACCTCATCGGCAATATGAATCCAGGGCAAGGTCTGGCGCCCATCTGCCAATCGGCCCCCGACAAACAAGCGGATGGGGAGCTCCATCAGCTTCATGATCAGACTATCTCGCGCCAGCACAACCGAGGTGCGCAGGATCACCCGTCGAACCCCGAGATCCTCCACCGGTTGCGTAGAAAACTCCCAGGCCACTGTCAGGCGCGCCAAAAAGTCATCAGCATGAGGGGTACTCTCATCGGCCACCTCGCCATGCACCCCATAGTGATTGATCCCCGAAGCTTGGACCAGCACGGCCGGCCGTTTCGTGGCCTGGCGCACAGCCTCCGCCACCGCCTGTCCAGCCCAGACGCGGCTGTTCCAGAAGGCCTGCTTGCGCGCCGCCGTCCAAGGCCACGAAGCCAGATTGGTGCCGGCCAGATTGACGATCGCATCCATCTCGTTGACCAAATCACCCCAACCTTGAATGCTTCGACCATTCCACCGCACCTCGGTGCACCCTGCCGGCCACTGAACTTGCCCAGGCCCACGCGTCAGGATCCACACTCGATGCCCATCCTCCACCAACGATCGAGTGAGAGCTCGTCCGATCAAGCCAGTACCACCAGAAATCAAAACATTCATTGCACCTCCTAAAAAACGAACGCTTCGAAATCAACGAAACCAACGTCGTCCAGCTTATATTCAAGCTGTTTGAGCGCTTTCCTGAGCCTCTTAGCCTCGGTCAGGGCCTGGCTGGGCACGTCAAGCGCATCCAAACGCAACTGCCGGCTCTGGCCTGACAAATTGTTAAAGTTTGGGAAATCTCTGCCACAGACACTCACAGCGCTGGTACTTTTTTCCAAACAAGCGGTATAATTCATAAAGTTACGGAGGCTCTATGCACGAGCCAGTCCTTGTGCTTAACGCCAATTTCGAGCCGATCAACATCTGCAACACGCGACGCGCTATTGGCCTGATCCTCTCAGGAAAAGCAGCCATGGTATTAAATGGGCGCGGCTACATACATACAGTCTCTCAAATATTCCCGCGCCCTTCGGTCATTCGCCTGGAGCAGATGGCTCCTCGTCCACGCCCGCGCGTAAAACTGACACGCCGCGAAGTCTTCCGACGGGATAATTATACCTGCCAATACTGTGGACGAAAAGACGGCGATTTGACCTTGGACCACGTCACCCCACGCCACCAGGGTGGCGAGCACGTGTGGACCAACGTGGTCACTGCTTGCTCAGCCTGCAACCATCGCAAGGGCGGCCGCTCCCCAGAGGAAGCCCACATGCACTTACTACGTCCCCCAAGAGAACCTCCGGCCAATGCAGCCTACTTGTTTGGCAAGCACCTGGAGGAATATCGCGAGTGGGAACCATACATCCAGGGATGGTAGATTCCTCTGAAAAATTCTCTCAAGGAAAAGAGACGAACCGCAACAAGAGATAAGGGGTGAGATAGCTCTCCACCAATGCCGCGATCAGCAGCAGCGGGATAACCACTCCTATCATCACTCGCATCCAATCTGCCACGACGTCCAAAAGCACTTCGCCGATCGTACGCTGAGCTTGAGGCGTCACCAACACAATGCCAGCACGGAGCAAGATGGCACATGACAAAATCAAAGCCGGTAGCTCGAATATCCCATGGGGCAAGATGCCGGCTAAAGCGATTGGCAGCGGAGAATAGCCAAGCAAGTTAAAAATGCCCAACACAACCCCTATCACGCTTGTATTGAGCATATACAACACCACATTCAACACGCCAAACGAAAACAAACCGAAGAACGCTGCAATGAGAACAGCGCGCAGATTATGGAAAAACAAAAACCACGGATGTAAGTAGAACGGTTCTTCTATTCCACTTGCACTCAAAAAACTTCCACGAAGCCGCTCGATTCGTTCCATTCGACTCTCCGGCAACAATAAGGTGACATGGTCGCTCAATTCTTGTTGCGCCCACAGGTACGACGCCACAATCGACACCACGGACAACAAAGCGAGCATCAGCACCAAATAGGCAGCCTTCTTAAGAGACTCAGCAACCAAGATACGATACCATTCGATGACCGAACACGTCTCTCCCTTGAAATACTTCCAGAACGTACGCGCCAACCACGACACATGGAGCATATCGATCTCGCGCCCCAACAGATACTCCCGCTGGAAGTGGGCGAGACCTAAGCGGACGATCAAGGCGGCCATGACCAACACCGCCAGCACGCCTAGCCAGATCACATCCTCGTTTCCCCAAAACAGGAGGAAGGTCTCCCCTTGCATCAAGATCGCCACCGGTATCACGATAAACGACGCCAGCAGGTTGGCTCCCTTGATAGACGTGGACTGCGTGGAGATCACAATTGCCGCACTCACCATCAGCACGGCGTGCGAAACGGTCAATAAAAGCAATTGCACAATTGTCAGGATTGAAGGCATGACCATGCGTTGATAAGCGATCAACACAATATAGATCAAAATCGAGAGAAAACTAGACGTCAGCGGCAGGAGGGTGCTGACGATGAGCTTGCCTAGGTACAACTGCCAATCTTCCAGGGGTGTGCTTAGCAACGGCTCAATCGTTCCGCGTTCCTTTTCACCTACAAACGACTCCAAGGCCGCCAACAACGAAGTGGTCAAAGGAAAGAAACCAATTATCAAGATCGAGATCGGCACCAACCGCTCTACGACCAAATTCGCCCCATAGCGATTGACAAAGTTCACCGCCACAAACGTAAACCCGTTCATCAAAAAGGGAAAGCCGACCGTTAAGATAAGCGACGGCAACAGCATGCGCCAATCGCGCAAATAATCCCGCAATTCGCGCTGGACGATCAGCCAAACTGGATTAAGTGCCGCCTGAATTCTCGTCATGCTATGCATCGCTCTTCTGCACATTTTCCATGACTTTGAGATACACCTGTTCCAACGAACGAGGCACTTCCTGCATCGCTACCACCGGCGCACGACATGCCACCAACTCCTGTAGGAGTTGTGGATTAACGTAGTGGGGGCGATCCACCCGAAACCGTAAAGAAAGGGGATCGTGATGCACCAGGACTGCCCCTGGCGGCGGAGCGAAACCATCCAAGCTCCAAGGATGAGCAAATTGAACCCGATATTCGCGTGGCCCCAAGACCGATTCTTTTAACTCATCCAAGGTTCCCTGGATCAGGATCCGTCCTCGATGGATGATCGCCACCGTATCGGCCAGCATTTCGGCTTCGATCAGGTTATGGGTGCAGATCACGATCGTGCGTTGAGACGATTTTAGGCCAGCGATGTGCTCCCGCACCAGGCGCGCCGACTCGGGATCCATCGCCGAGGTGGGCTCATCCAGCAACAACACCGGCGGATCGTGGATCAATGCCCGTGCTAAAGCTAGTTTCTGCTTCATCCCCTTGGAATACTCGCCGATCCGACGATCGGCAAAGGCGGTCAATCCAAAGTATTCTAACAATTGGTCGCGCCGGGCAACGCGTTGCTGGGGATCAAGTCTATAGGCCTTGCCGAAGAAATCTAGATACTCCCTGGCCGTCATGCGCAAATACAGGCCATGTTGTTCGGTGAGAACGCCGATGAAGGCTCGCACCTGAGACCCTTGGGTAGCTACATCGTATCCATAGACGCGCGCCCAGCCACGCGTAGGGCGTAGAAGGGCCGTGAGCAGGCGAACGGTAGTCGTCTTACCAGCCCCGTTCTGACCAAGCAACGCCAAAACCTGGCCTGGTCGGACAGTTAACGAGACACCGTTCACTGCCCAGAAATCATCAAACACTTTACTGAGATCGTACGTTTCAATCATGGCGACATCATCAAGCCGTGGGTGCCTCTCGTTTTAGACGATGACGCACAAACAAAACTACGCCGGCCCCCAGGGCCACAATGGCCATAAAGGTCTGATTGGCATTAATGCTGCCGATCTGCGATGCATCCAGCCGAAGAAAGTCCAACAAAAAGCGCCCGAGAGGATAGGTGATGCAATACGTCAACATGACATCCCCTGGTTTGAGGCGCCCAGCAAAACGCCGCGATAGCCAGAGCAAAAAGGCCATGTTGGCAAAATTCCAAATCGATTCGTATAAGAAAAGTGGGTGGAAGTACTCGTATTGTTCAAAACCGCGCACACGATAGGCCGGCTCGATATAGATCTTCCACGGCAAATCAGTCGGAGCGCCATACAGCTCTTGGTTGAAATAGTTCCCCCAGCGCCCGATGGCCTGCCCCAGCGCCACCGATGGCGCTGCGATGTCAACCCACTCGGCAAAATTCATTTTGTGCTTGCGGGCATACAGATACAACGCAATCGCACCGCCGATCACAGCGCCGGGAATGCCCAAGCCCCCTTTACGCAAGTTGATCAAATCCAGAGGATGGGTCAAATAGTAGGCCGTAGTGAAGCCTTGTTCGATCGAAGAGGGTGGCGGTGTAAACACATGCCACAAACGAGCCCCAATGACTCCGCCAATGATCAAGTAGACCAACAGGTCCCAGACGATTTCCGGATCACCACCGCAGCGTCTTACCTGAAAGGCAGCTAGCCATCCCCCGGCCACGACGCCCAGCATCAGGATGATGCCATACCAAGCCAGCAAGCGCCAAGGCTCTCCGTCGGCCGGGAAAATGTAAATACCATCAAACAAAAATCGAACCATGCATCGCTCCTTAAAATAGAATATTATCACCAGATACGGCCCGACAACAGACAAATTTGAAAGTTTGCTCAGGAACGCAAGCGACGTTTGGCGTGTGCTTGGGCACGAACGTGATAGATGCGCTGCAAAGCCGTGAAATTGGCAAAAATGGCAATGATCCAGATAGCAATCACAGGTCGATTTAAGATCAGCAATGGAGCTAAGACAAGGTAACGCTCCACACGCGTCAGAAAACCGACTTTTGCCTCAAAGCCTACCGATTCAGCACGGGCTTTGACATACGAAACCAACACAGTTCCAGCCGCTGCAGCAAACGTCGCTACTGCCGAGAGAGCATCGCCGGCCTGGGTGAAATAGACCAACAAGCCGCCCAAGATCAACAGCTCGGAATAGCGATCGGTAACCGAGTCGACAAAAGCGCCCCATTCATCCGCTTCGCCTCGCAAGCGCGCCATCGCTCCATCTAGGGCATCAAACGGGGTAGAGATCAACATGAACAGGCCGCCGGTGACGATCTCGCCGCGCGCTACAAAGTAGGCGCCGATCAGATTGCCCGTCAACCCCAACAAGGTCATGGCGTTCGGCGTCAAGCCGAGGCGGGTGAGAAAGGCCGCGGTGGGATCGAGAAACCAGCTGAACCAGATACGCAGACGATCGGTGAAGGTAGGTTTGGGAGCAGGAGGTTGAGTGGTCAAAGGGGTGTCCTCGAGAAAAGAAAGGATTTCCAATCAAAAATGAGCCGCTCAGCTAGACGATCCTTACTCATCCGGCCGATCTTCCTCGTCCAGATCGATCAGCACCTCGCGTTCACGCCCGCCGCCCTGTGATGGTCCAACCACGCCCATTTCTTCCAGCTGATCCAACAGGCGCGCGGCGCGCGGGTAGCCGATGCGTAACCGTCGCTGCAGCAACGAGGCCGAAGCACGACGCGTCTCTCGCAACACAGCAATCGCCTGTTCGATCAACCCGTCGTCCTCGTCCTCCGATGACTGGGACAGCAACTTCTCCCAGGGCGCTGACTCCTCGGAATAGGGGACGGTCTTCTGCCAATGAGCGATAATGCGCTCAATCTCCGAGTCGGCCACCCATACCCCCTGGACACGGACGGGAGTGCCCACTTCGGGATGGAGGAAGAGCATGTCGCCGCGACCAAGCAGGGTCTCGGCGCCAACAGTGTCCAGGATGACGCGCGAGTCCACTCCAGAAGCCACGGCAAAGGCAATACGGGCCGGGAAGTTGGCCTTGATCAGGCCGGTCACCACGTCCGTCGAGGGACGCTGGGTGGCTACCACCAGATGGATGCCGGTGGCACGGGCCATTTGGGCTAGCCGCACTAGATGATGTTCAGTCACGTCGGGAGCCGACATCATCAAGTCGGCCAACTCGTCAATCATCACGACGATGCGCGGTAGCGGGCCAGGGCCACTCCCATCTTTGCGTCGCAGAGCCTTGTGGTTGTAGGACGCTAGATTGCGCGAGTGACTGGCCTCTAGCAGCCGATAGCGATGTTCCATCTCCAACACCGCCCAACGCAAGACGCCCAAGATGCGCTGGGGGTCGGTTTCCACCTTGCCATACAGGTGTGGCAAGCCGTTGAAGCGCAAGAGCTCCACCATCTTGGAGTCGATCATCACCAGTCGCAAATCGTCGGGGGTGTTGTTGATCGCCAAACAAGCAGCTATGGCTGTAAGACACACCGATTTGCCCGAACCGGTAGCGCCGGCAATGAGAAGATGGGGCATGCGAACTAAGTCGGCAACCACTGGTTGTCCAGATACATCTCGCCCCAGGGCAATTGCTAAAGGGGAGGCCACACGCCGAAAGGCTTCACACTCTAGAAGGGGGCGCAGTCGCACGGTTGAGGTGCGTGAGTTGGGCACTTCGATCCCTACGTAGGGCTTGCCGGGGACAGGTGCTTCGATGCGCAATCGTTCGGCCGAAAGCGCCAGGGCCAAGTCTTTCTCCAGGGAGGCAATCTGGGCCACGCGCACCTTCATCAGCTGGGGATCGTCTTCGTTGGAGCCGGGTTTTTTGATAAAGCCCGGTTGCACGGCAAATTGTGTTACCGTTGGGCCGACCCGATAGCCGATCACCTGAGCTGGAATGCCAAACTCGGCCAGGGTTTTCATAATCAGGCCGGCAGTTTGGTTGATGGTTCGTTCATTGGGGCGAAAGGCCTGCTCAGACGAGAGCAAGCTGAGCGGCGGCAAGTTCGGGTTGCGCTCTAGGGAGGTAGCAGGTTTCTCTTCTTTTGCCTCAGGCGGACGAAGCGAAGGGCGAAATTCCGGTGGCAGCGAAGGACGCTTGCGCGGTGGCCGCGGCGCAGGACTCTCTGCGGGCTTAGGTTCTTCTGTCTGGGCATTGGCGGACGCCGAAGAGGAGGGTTGCTCGGCTAAGGAGCGCAACCGGTGTTCGATCCATGAGCCAGCGCGCACCCCACCGGCGATGAACACCAGCCAGAGCGCCACAAGAACTACTGGGCCGGCCACCTCTCCCAACAGCATCTCGAAGAAGCGCGCTAGCCCCCACCCGATGCGGCCACCATCAAGGCCGAGTTCCGCCCGAGTGAGATCCATCCCCCCGAGTTGGGCAAGCAGGCCGAGGGTCAGAAAGGAAGCGAGTTCGAGCGAGAGGATCTGCCCAAAGGAGGGAGGCCGTTCCGCCCGTCGGAGGAGCAGAATCCCGCTGAGCAGGATTCCCAGCGTCAAGAAATAACTTCCCCAGCCCAGCCAGAGCCGCAGGAAATGAGCCCACGGGGTGAGCAACATTCCCTGCGTCCACCCGATGAGAGCCAAAAAGGTCATGACAGCAACCGCCAATAGGGCGATGCCTACCCCATCGCGCACGAAGCGACCCAAGCGGGTGTTGAGCCGATTCAGGAAGTCAAACCAGTCGTCAGGAGGGGAAGCCTCAGGCGGTCGTTCAGACACGGTTACAGCCATCGGTGGGGACATTCAGGCGCAGGCTCAAGCCCATGCGTTGACGCGCTACGTCCACATGCAGGATGCGCACTTGCAGACGCTGCCCTTCGTACAACACATCACGCACGCTCTGGCCATCTTTTAGAGGGATTTCTGAGACGTGAATCAAGCCCTCGATGCCAATATCTAGACGGGCAAAGGCTCCATAGGAGAGCACCTCGGTGACGGTGGCCAACAGGACTTGATTGAGATGAAATTCACGCCCAAACAACAACCAGGGATTAGGGAATAGCCGCTTTAGGCTGAGGGCCACCCGACATCGCTCCGGAATGACTTCAAGCACCAGCACGTTTGCTTCTTGACCGAGATGGACGATCTGGCCGGGATGCATGACGCGTCCCCAGGAAAGTTCGGAAATGTGGATCAGGCCTTCTACTCCACCCAGGTCAACAAACACGCCGAAGTCAGTGATGTTGGTGACGGTGCCTTTTGCCGTCTGGCCGGGTTCTAAGGTCTCAAAGATCTTCGAGCGGCAGCCGGGCCCGACCTGAGCGGCGCGTTCGGAGAGTACCAGTCGCCCTTCCTCAGGGATACATTCGATCACCTTGAGGGCTAGGGAGCGACCTAGGTACGCCGAGAGCACTTGTTCTCGATCGGTCGTGTCGTCTCCAGTCAAGCCCACCAGATGAGAGATCGGGACAAACCCTAGCAGCCCTTTGCCTTCTACCACCAGGCCACCTCGGTTGAAACCAGTAACGTTGAGGCGGATGATTTCGTCATTGTCAAACAGCCACTTGACGTAGTCCCAATCTACAATCGGGGCGGCATTTTCCAGATGCGAGATTTTTTCGCGTTTTTCGGGCTTGATCAGCCTGTCGTTCTTGGCCGATCGTTGGCCAGGGAGCTTGGCCGGCGCGGCGCGCGAGGGTTTGGCCGGCAGAGAAGCCGTCCGACTACTGCGTCGCTCCTCTTCGGCGAGCACGGATTCCCACCATCCTTCGTCCATTGGTGGCGGGGGGTCGTCTTTCATTAGTCTTCGCTGTACCAGCATAGCAGCACCTCCTCTACCTCATTTTGTAAATACACGTATATTAAAAACGAACGGGGTATCTGCCAATATTAGGAATAGGTTCCCTTATTCATTTCATTTCTCGGTGAATTGGACTTTGTCAGAGAACATTGTCCTCTGACGAGCGCTGGCCAGACGCCGTTCGGTCTCCATTTGCAAGATGACCCGCGCCACAGCTTCTACGGCAATGCGCTGTTTGCGGTATAGGTCGGCTTCTGACATGGCCAGGCGTGAGGCCACTTCGCGCACCTTACGCCCCTCGATGAATTTCATCTCGAGAATGTTATACAAAATCCATTCACTGGTAAAGCGGCGTTCGCCCTCTGGGCGCATCTGATCTACGGCTTTGCGCAACAAGGCACGCAGGGCATTGGCCAAATTGCCGTCGTACTCATCGAGCATGTCCTGCACCACGCGCAGCTTGACCAAGGGATTTTGGGTTAACTTGGGCCCTCCCCAATAGTGACTCAGTGCGTCTTTCACCCAATTGGCCAGGTCGGCTTCGGGAGGCAGATCTTCTTCCGGTGCGCTCAGGCGGAGATGATCGTAGCGACCCACAGCCCGCAAGCGCTGCACCATCTCCACCCGAGATTGGAGATCCTCGATGGAGCGAAAGAGCTGTCGTTGTAACTGACGATCTTCCAGGGCCAGGCCGGCCCGCTCCACCAGCAGCCAGAGTGCATCCCGCTGATCCAGGTCAATTTCTTCTACCTGACGGGCCACCCCCAGAAGACCCAGCAAGAGAGGAATCGCCTCCGCGTCCATATCGCTGCGTCGGCGTTGATGGATGGGTAAGAGCCAGAAATTGCCCCAGCGGAACTCGCGCCGCAGAGAGGCGCCGTTGGAGCGTTCGATCACCTGCAGGGCATCCGAAAGGGTGTTCTCATCCAACGGGTGGGGATTGCCTGCGATCACTAGCAGGGACAGTTGATCGCCATCCAGGGCAGCGATAAACGCCGCCGGCGCCTGCATGTGATCCCGCACGGCAGCCAACACACTTTCTAGGAATTGTTGCAAGTCGGAACGCGTCAACAAGCGCTCTTCCATGTTCTGCAACAGGATCAATTCGTCGCGGTCGCGGCCAAAGAACAACCAGCGCTCCCAGAACGGGGCAACCAGGGTGATGGCATGTTCCATCAGCAAGACCACCGCCACCATCGAAAAGGGCACAAAGGCATTGTACTCTGTGCCAAACAGAACGCCGATCCGCCGCACGATGGTCATCACACCCAGCGCCAAGGAGGCAGTCACCGGGCCGCGCATCAGCCACTTCATCAAGCGGCTCTTCACCACCCGATCGGACCAGGAGGCCCCAAAAAACGCCACGGCATACGCCATCACCACGACCAATCCCCCTACCAGGAAATTGATCAGCGTGGCTGCGAGCCAGAAGAGCAAAGGATGCTGAGCAGCAATCGACGATCCATAAAGCAGGAACGGGTAGGAACCCAGCGCCGGCGCGGCTGCCCCCGTCATCAGATAGACCATGCGCCGCCGGCCCGAACGCGTCAACATCCGCCGATACGCTCGGAAGAAGTTGACCCACGCCCAGATCATGACCAAGGCGTAGTACAACGTAAACACTTGCGTTCCCAATGTCTGCTGCAAATGGGGCGCCGGCTGTCCATTGGGCACCAACGGGCCCACCAGATGCCCACTTGCCAGCAACACCAAGAAGAACACTGCGACCAAATACATCAGGCGCACCGCAATGCGCCGGCGCCCGCGCGAGGGCCGGCCGGCAGTGACCAGCAGGGCATCGGAAAGATGAAGATAGGCCGCCGGCAAGAAGACCAACCCGATCCATTGCAACTGCAACAGCCGTTCAATCCCCCAGGCCGGCATCGAACCGGTTTGCAGCGCATCGGTGGTAAACACTACCACCACACACAACAAAATAATGGCAAACGATCGAGCGACCCGATCGCGCAGATTAAAAGACAGCGCGTAGAGAAACAGCGAAAAGGCCGTTATCGCTATCCCGGCCGTCAGGATCTGATTAATCGTCTGAACCCCCACCAAGAAACCGTCGCTCCAACCGCTAAGCATAGAATCCTTTCAAGAAACAGAGATCATACAGCAGGCCCTCCCAAAAAACGCCTGCCTTCCTACCGCAACGTGCATCCGAAAAACAACGTCACATCTTGATTGGCGTAGTAGCGATCATTATACCCGCCGAACTCCAAACCGCCTTTTTGGGCCATGCGGATGGCCGGATGATTCTTGGCCTGCACCTCAAAGACGAACATCATAAAACGGCGCTGGCGTGCCCATTCCTGGGCCTCGTTCAGCAACAACAGCCCAAACCCTCGACGGCGCTTCTCTGGTGCCACCACCAAGTCGGTCACCCAAGCCGTATTACCGGCGTTCAAATCGGCAACGCACACATACCCAAACGGCTCGGAGTCGGCCATCACCAACATCGCAGCTTTACGCGTCCACTCGTCGGCCAGCGCAAACGGATTGCGCGGATACGGCACCACGATCGGTCGCGGCAAGCGCACCTCGCGCAACGTTACCGAGACCTGACCGTTCTCTCGGCGAACATCCACCTGCCAAACATACTCGCTGCTCACCGAGTGATCCAACGCCATCAAACGCGGCAAATCGGTTGCGACGGCTGGGCGAAGCGATAAACCCATACCCCTACTCCCCTCGCACCCGAATCGCGATCGTGCAAACCCCGATCTCCTGAGCGGCGTTGTCCAACGCTACCACCTGTAACAGATAATCACCAGGGGTCAAGAAAGTAGTGTTTAACTTTCCCAACTCCCCATTACGAACCGGCTCACGGCGAGCTGCCACAGTGCTCCAGATATTCGAACCATACAACGCCACCTCATACTTATAAAAACCCAAATTCGGGAAATCCACCGTACCGATCAACGTCACCGTCCCCGACACCTCCTCGCCCGAACGTGGCGAAGTAATCTCCAAACGCCGTGGGACGCATCCCTCCGACCCCGCCGCGGGTTCGGTCGCCATCGACGTTATCCTCCCCACAGCCTCCTCCTCCGAGGACGACACAGCCGCTCCAGCCACGTCCAAACTAGAAGCCAAGGCCGCCGGCAACCCTGGCAGGACGACCACCGAGACAAAAAACACTCCACCCGCCATCACCACCACGGTGGTCAAAAACGCGATGGCCTGAGCCAAACGCTGGATGCTGACCTCGCGCTCCAAGCCAAAATAGGCCTGACGCCACTCCCTCCAAGCGATGATCAATCGCCTGAAGGAATACACCCCCGCCAGAGCCAGTAAGAAATACAGCACACCCTGATAATCGCCGACGAAACGCAGAATGTCTTGCATCTTAATCGTGCAATCGTTGCAACACGCCGCGGATGATCGTCTCCATCTTCGGCGTGATCACCCGACCGGCTGCCATCACCTCTTCATGGGTGGTGATCGTCGAACCATCCAGGTTCGCCTTGTTGCTGATACCAGAGAGACCCAACACCCGCTGTCCACCATGCCGAGCGACCGTCACCTCCGGCACGGTAGACATACCCACGGCATCGGCGCCGGCCAAGCGCAAAAAGCGCAAATCGGCCGGCGTTTCAAACGACGGGCCGCTCAGCCCCACGTACACGCCTTCCCGCAAGGTGATGCCGGCCCCACGGGCCGCTTCTCGCGCCAAATTCATCAACTCTCGATCGTAGGCCTGGCTCATATCAGGAAAGCGCGGACCAAACTCGTCCCAGTTTGGTCCGATGAGCGGATTCAATCCCGTCATACCGATCAAATTGATGTGATCGGTGATCAACATCACGTCGCCCGGCACAAAATCGGGGTTAATGCCGCCGGCAGCATTGGTGACGATCAGCGTCTTGATCCCCAACACCTGCATCACCCGCACCGGCAGAGTGACCTGGGACATGGGATACCCTTCGTAATAGTGGATGCGGCCTTGCATGACGAACACCGGGCAACCTTCCAGTTCACCGATCACCAATTGCCCGCTGTGTCCGACCACTGTCGAAAGCGGCCAGTGAGGCAGCTCCCGATAGGGCACAACGCGCGCCCCTTGAACCGCTTCGGCGAGAGTGTTCAATCCTGAACCCAAGATGATCGCCACGCGCGGCGTAACCTTTAGATAACCGCGCACGGCTTCAGCGGTTTCCCTAACTTGCTCTAACGTAATGACCGTTTGCATGGACCTATCCTATAATCCAAAACTACGCCAGTGAGGCGCATTTAGGAGATTGCCCCGCCAGGCAACCCTCTCAAGTGAGAATTATATCAGATTGTGTTCTGCTAGAAGGAAGATTTTCTGTCAGCGCTGCTATCGCTCCCTTGACGCCGGCCATGCAAAGCCCCATCGCCATTATCGCACCCTCGGCGCATGCGGCAATACACTAGCTTGCTCAGGCCGAGAGCCTACCCAGGCCGGCGCCCAGCCTTCTCACTGAACACTCAATATCCCAAAAATCAGAGTGGGCTTGTTCAATAAGTGCCCTCCTCCCGCCGTGATACCCCAGGCGCTCATACCCTTCAAAGGCATCGCTGTAGAATATCGGGCTTTCGGCGCTTCGTCCACGATTGACTGCCGCTGCCGGTTTTTCCGGCTCGGCTTTGTCGTTCGGTTCGGTGACATCTTGGACACTCTATCATGTCGCTATTTTAGCCCAGTTTTGAGCCATTCCCGACCTTGCGAAACTCGTCCGATTGTGCTAAAATCGTAATAGGTACAAAAACGCCCACCCTGCTGACGCTGAGAACTGGGTACTCCCCAGTTTTCTGCTTGTAAAAAGGAGTTATTGGAGTAAGAAATCTATGGCCATTCGCAGTGAATTCGCCCTGGCCTTCCATGAAGTTCTAGAGGAAAAGCAGTTGCCGAAGGATGTCATCTTGGCGGCCATCGAGTCGGCAATGGTGTCGGCCTACCGTAAGGCAGTCAACGCTTCGGCAGCTCAGCGCGTAGAGGCCAAGCTCGACCCTGAGACCGGTAAGGTTACCATCTACGCTGAAAAAGAGGTAGTCGAGTCGGTTGTTGATCCACGCACTGAGGTGCAGCTGGAAGAGGCGCGGCGCGTTCATCCGAATGCGCAGACCGGAGACATGGTGATGATGGAATCCACGCCGGCCGATTTTGGCCGCGTGGCCGCCCAAACTGCTCGCCAGGTGATCCAACAGCGCATACGAGAAGCAGAACGCAAGGCGCAACTGGAGTATTTCCAGCGCCAGATTGGCGAGATCGTCAGTGGGGTGGTGCAGGCTGTTCACCCGACTCAGGGCATTACTATTGGCCTCGACATGAAAGCCGAGGGCAACATGCCCAACAACCAGAAGATCCCCGGCGAGCGCTTCAAAGTGCACGATCGGGTACGGGCAGTGGTCCTAGAAGTGAAGGATGGTCCGCGCGGCCCTCAGATTATCCTCTCGCGCGCGCATCGCAATTTCTTGCGCCGTTTGCTGGAGAACGAGGTGCCAGAGATCTATCATGGGATCGTGGAGATTCGGGCCATCGCCCGCGAGCCCGGCGCACGCGCTAAAGTAGCCGTCTCGGCCATGCAGCCCGGCGTGGACGCGGTAGGGGCTTGCGTGGGCATCAAGGGTGTGCGCATTCAGGCTATTGTTAAAGAACTGCACGATGAGAAGATCGACATCATTCAGTGGGATCCCGACCCGGTGGTCTACATCTCAAAGGCCCTGAGCCCGGCCCGCGTGACTGGCGTGTATCTCTCCAAAGGGGAGGATGGTCACCGGACGGCCACGGTGGTGGTCAGCGAAGATCAACTCAGCCTGGCCATTGGTCGCGATGGGCAGAACGCGCGCCTGGCTGCCAAGCTGACTGGCTGGCGGATTGATATTAAGTCTTTGCCGGAGGCGGCGGCCGACGCGCTGCAAAAGCTCAGAGGTGATGCCGAACTCATGGCGGCCTTGCCAAACGCCGTGAGCAATGCGCCGTTGATCGAAGAGATCCTGGCGAAGAAGGCCGAGAATCGACCGGTGACGCCGGAAGAATACGAACACTTAGCCCAATTTGTAGACCAAGTCGAGAGGCGGATGGTTCAGCCGGCCCAGCTGGAGGCGGAGGATCAGAAGAAGACCGCCTTGCGCGCCGAGATCCCCGAAGCAGCCTTTCGCATGGATCTGCGTGACTCGGCCATCAAAGAACACGTGGTGAATATCCTGACCGAGGCCGGCTATGAGACGGTCGGGGACCTGATGTTGGTCTTGAAATTGGATCCCAACAAAGTGTTGGGCTTGCCGGGGATCGGGCCGCGCGCCATGCAGAACATTGAAGAAACCCTAGCTTCGCTCACCTTTGACGAGCCGGCCCAGGCAGAAGCCGCTGTAGCAGAGGAAGAGGTTTCGTCTCGCGCTGCTGCTGTTGAGGTTGAGGGTGTCTCTGCGCAGACTGTGCCGGCCAAGGCCGCTCCACAGGTCGCCGAACCCATTGCGCCATCGGCAGTCCACGTGCAGGAAGAAGAACAACCTGCTGTGAAAGACGGCGTCTCGCTGGATGAACTATTTACCTTCAAGCCCGAAACCTTCCTCGGCCTTTCTGACGAGGAAGAACCCGAAGTGGATCGCAAGAAGGGCAAAAAGAAAAAGAAAAAATTCGTCGAGTTGGAATACGACGAAGAATTGGGTGAAGTGATCGCTCGTAAACGCCACAAACGAGACGACGATTTCTGGGACGAGGAGTAACATCTTCCCATACTCGCTCCGATACGGCACGAGACGGGTAGGGGCGAGTTCGAGAGTATGTGTGCAAAACCTGCTAAACGTGTTAAGCGTGTCCCTCAGCGGACGTGCGTAGGATGCCGGTCGGTGTTGGCAAAGCGAGAGTTAATCCGCATTGTCCGCACCCTAGAGGGGGTCAAGATTGATCCCACCGGCAAACTTGCCGGCCGCGGGGCATATCTGCATCGGCAACGCTCCTGCTGGGAGCGGGCCCTGCGTGGGCCTCTGGCGCACGCTTTGAAAACCGAATTGACCCCCGCAGACCGGGAACGCTTGTTGGCCTTTGCCCAAACGCTCCCGAAGGAACCCTCCACGGACGGAACGACCATGTGATCGATCACCCCGTTTTCGTTCACAGGCCCGCCTGGTGTGGGGTCTCTGCGGCGGCGGAGTATCTTCAACAGAGGAGGTGTCCTATGAACGAAAACGGACACAAAATTGAGTTACCTGCCAGCATTGTGGTTCGTGATCTGGCTCAACTGATCCAGAAAAGTCCGATTGACATCATCAAAAAGCTGATGAGCAACGGCGTCATGGCCACTATCAACCAGTCGGTGGATTTTGAGACCGCTGCGATCGTGGTAGCAGAATATGGTTATGAGGCAGTGCCCCAAAAGAGTGTGGAAGTCCAAGAAGAGGGTGAGATCCCTCTTTGGCGTCGCCTGATTGCCGGTGAGGATCCTGCTCTGCTCAAAAGCCGACCGCCGGTGGTCACCATCTTGGGCCATGTGGATCACGGGAAGACGACCCTGCTAGATGCCATCCGCTCGAGCAATGTAGCTGCTCGGGAGGCAGGGGGCATCACCCAACATATCGGTGCCTATCAGGTCGAACATAACGGCCGGCTGATCACCTTCTTGGATACCCCCGGCCATGCCGCCTTTACGGCCATGCGGGCGCGCGGTGCTCAGGGCGCTGATATCGTGGTATTAGTGGTCGCTGCTGATGATGGGGTAATGCCTCAGACCAAAGAGGCGATTGCCCATGCCCGTGCGGCGCGTGTGCCGATTGTGGTGGCCATCAACAAGGTGGATAAACCCAATGCCAACGTGGAGCGGGTGAAACAGCAACTGGCCGAGTTAGACCTGGTTCCTGACGATTGGGGCGGGCAGACCCTCATGGTTCCCGTCTCGGCCAAGCAGAAACAGGGCATTGGCGACCTGCTGGAGGCGATCTTGCTGATGGCCGAGAACAGCGACATCCGAGCCAATCCCAACGGCAAGGTGATCGGCACTGTGATCGAAGCCGAGCTAGACAAGACGCGCGGCGTGGTGGCGACGCTGTTGGTGCAGAACGGCACGCTGCAGACCGGTGACATCGCGGTGGCCGGCATCGCCTACGGGCGCATCAAAGCCATGACCGACTTTCGCGGCAAGCCGATCAGGAAGGCCGGTCCGTCCACGCCGGTGCGGGTGATGGGTCTCTCCAATGTGCCGACCGCCGGCGATCTGTTTGAAGTGGTCAAGTCGGAGCGCGAAGCGCGCGAAACGGCCACACAACGTGCAGAAGCCCTGAAGCGAAAGGCCCAAGAGCGACGCAAAGTCTCTTTGGAAGACCTGTTCGCTTCCTATGAAAAAGGTGAGGCCAAGACCCTCAACATCGTCCTCAAAGTAGATGTGCAAGGCTCTCTGGAACCTATTTTGACTGAGCTGGAGAAATTGGGCAAAGGCGAGATCGGCATAGATGTCCTATTCTCAGAGACCGGCAACATTACCGAAAACGATGTGATGTTAGCTTCGGCTTCCAAAGCCATCGTGATCGGTTTCAACGTCCAGGTGGATGTGGTCGCTCGCCGCTTGGCAGACACCGAAGGCGTGGACATTCGCCTCTACGACGTCATCTATCGTCTCACCGAGGACGTGGAAAAAGCCCTGAAAGGCATGCTGACCCCGCAGGTGGTCGAAGTCCCGATCGGGCGGGCTCAAGTGCTCAAGGTGTTCAACATCTCAAAGGTCGGGAAGGTGGCCGGATGTCGTGTGCTAGAGGGAGAGCTGCGCCGCAATGCGAAAGTGCACCTCAAACGAGGGAGTGACATCGTCTATGAAGGTGAGATCGCTTCGCTCAAGCGCGAGAAAGACGATGTGCGCGAGGTGCGCGCTGGCTTCGAGTGTGGCGTTGGCTTGAAGAACTTCCACGATATTGAGCCGGGCGATATTCTCGAATGTTATGTCTTGGAACAAACCAAGCCTGTGTGATCTCTAGTGAACCATGCCAACTGGAATTCGTCTTCAACGCATCGCCGATCGCATCCGCCAAGAACTCTCGGAGATGCTCCTGCAGGAGCTTAACGATCCACGCCTGCACATAGTCTACGTGACCGATGTGCGCGTGGATCGAGAATTGGCATACGCCGACATCTACGTCTCGTCGGTTGCCGGGGAGGGACAACAACGCAGTAAGGAAGTGTTGGCCGGCCTGGAGAGCGCTTCGGGATTTATTCGACGCGCCCTCGCCTCGCGCATCAGGCTGCGCGTCTTTCCCCGTTTGCGATTCCATTGGGATCCCACGCCCGAGAACGCCGACCGAATCGAGCGCAAGCTGGCCGAACTTCGAGAAAAGACCAAAACTCATCCATTGACTTCTGGAGAACAAGGACAACGGTGACTTTCTTATGAACGTTGAAGCAGTGATTCAACAAATTGGGGAACGTTTATCGCAAGCTCGTCGCGTGCTGATCGCTTCCCATGTGCGGCCGGATGGCGACGCCATCGGTTCGCTGCTTGGGTTGGGGTTGGCCTTACAAGATGCTGGGAAATCGGTTCAAATGGTGTTGCACGATGGCGTCCCGGCCTCCTTTCGTTTCTTAAAAGGACAGGAGCAGGTGCGCCAGTATCCTGAAGGGGAGTGGGATGCGTTTATCTCGGTAGATTGCGCTGATTTCAAACGCTTGGGGAAACCGTTTGCCTCCTTTCCCAGGCCGGATATCAACATCGATCATCACATCACCAACGAGCACTTTGGCGAACTTAATCTGATTGTGGGCGATGAAGTGGCCACAGCGGCCATCTTGACCGATTGCCTGCCTGACTGGGGATTGACGATCTCTCCGCCTGTTGCCAACGCACTGTTGACCGGCATCGTGACGGATACCCTGGGCTTCCGCACAGCCAACACCACTCCGAAGGCATTGCGCCAAGCGGCCACCTTGATGGAACATGGGGCCAACCTGACAGAACTGTATAACCACTCCCTGGTGCGGCGCTCGTTTGCCGCTGCGCGTTACTGGGGGGCCGGCCTCTCCAGCCTGGAGCGGAAGAACGGCGTGGTCTGGGGCACCTTGACCCTGGCCGATCGCAAGGCAGCCGGCTACCCTGGCAATGACGACGCCGATCTGATCAACATCATCTCGTCCATCAATGACGATACCCGCATTGGGATGATCTTTGTAGAACAGAGCGATAACCATGTCAAAGTGTCGTGGCGGGCGCTGGAAGAAGGGATTGACGTCTCGCGCGTGGCAAAGCAGTTTAACGGTGGCGGACACGCTGCAGCCGCCGGCGCCGACATCCCAGGAACCTTGAGCGAAGTTCAGTCGCGTGTCTTGGAGGCCACCTGGGAGACGCTCGGTCTTACCTCACACTCATTGAAATCGGATACAATTAGCCGAAATAGTGTAGGGTGATTTAGGATATGGAGGAAATCTTATGAGCAGCCAAGATGTGAAAAACGCCATTTCAGGTGTATTGGTTGTGGATAAACCGGTGGGGATGACCTCTCACGATGTGGTTGAGAGCATCCGTCGCGGCACCGGTATTCGCCGTGCTGGTCACACAGGCACGTTGGATCCGCGCGCTTCGGGCGTGTTGGTGGTGTTGATCGGGCCGGCGGTACGCTTGAGCGAATACGTCTCCGCTTCGGATAAACGCTATCAGGCGATCATTCGGCTGGGTTCTTCTACCGATACGTTTGATGCCAATGGTCGCTTTCTTCGGACCAATCAACCGGTCAACGTTACCCAAGAAGAATTTGAGCGCATCCTAAAAACCTTTGAAGGCGAGATTGAACAGACCCCTCCGCCATACTCGGCCGTCAAGGTTGGAGGCCGGCGCGCCTACGATATGGCTCGTCGGGGCGAAGAGGTGACTCTGGCGCCGCGCAAAATCCACGTCTATCATCTAGAGGTGCTCGAATGGGCGCCGCCAGAGGTGGTGATCGACGTGCATTGCTCCAGCGGCACCTATGTGCGCTCTTTGGCAAACGACATCGGCAACGCGTTAGGCACGGGCGCCTACTTGGTTGGTCTGCGCCGCACCAAGAGTGGTCGCTTCACCCTGCGCGATGCCGTGCCGTTGCGCAAATTGCAGGAGGCCTTCCAGGCCGGCACTTGGTACCAATACTTGATCCCAGCCGCTGAGGCCCTGGCCGATTGGCCGGCCGTGGAACTGAACCCCGACGAAGTCGAAGAAGTGCGCCATGGCCATCGGGTAAAAGCCGCTGTAGGGGCGCCTCAGCCTCCCATGGTGCGCGGCATCAGTACGGCTGGCGAGCTGATCGCCCTGATGGTGCCGGCGATCGGCGAAGATGGCTCTCCAGAGTGGCAGCCGAAGAAAGTCTTCTTCACCACCGATACGAAACGCGGGGCTTAATATCCGGACAGGCCGGACGGTGGACGCCTGTCTCCAAAACGATCACGCTGAACCATGCTCCATTATCGCTCTCTGGCCGAAGTCGCCCTGCGAGAGGGGTGGTTGACCATCGGTGTATTCGATGGCCTTCATCGTGGACATCAGGCGATCCTTCGCCGATTGGTGGCGGGCGCGCAAGCACGGGGCGTGCCTGCCGTTTTGTTGACCTTTGATCCCCACCCGGCGCAGGTCTTGACGGGGCAGGCGATCCCCTTACTGACCACGCCTGACGAGCGGGCCAACCTAGCTGCTTCTCTGGGGGTGGAGGTAGTGATCACCCATCCGTTTGACCGCCAACTAGCTCAAATGAGCGCTCGCGTCTTTATGGCTCTCCTTGTCCGGCATCTCGGCCTGCGTCACCTGGTGGTTGGCTATGACTTTGCTCTGGGCCGAGGCCGCGAGGGCAATGTGTCCCGCTTGATCGAGTTGGGCAGCGAGTTGGGTTACACGGTGGAGGTGGTGGATGTGGTGGCCGACGCCCACGGCGTGATCTCGTCCACCGAGATCCGCAATCGAATTGCTGCTGGAGATGTGGAAACCGCTGCTCTCCTGCTCGGGCATCCTTACACCCTCTCCGGAACGGTGGTTCACGGCGATGGACGGGGACGGCGGATCCACCTCCCAACCGCCAACCTGGCCTACCCGCCCAACAAGCTGATCCCCGCTAACGGCATTTACGCCTGCCGAGCCCGCCTCGGTCGGGACCTCTATGCGGCCGCCACCAACATCGGCATCAACCCCACCTTCACGCCTTCCCGCCAATCGGTCAGCGTGGAGACCTACCTGTTGGATTTCAACCGCACCATCTACGGCGAGACGCTCACCCTAGAGTTTGTGACTCGCCTGCGCGAGGAGCGCAAGTACGAATCGGTGGAAGCTTTGCTGGCTCAGATCCATCTAGATATCGAGCAAACGCGACGTTTGGTGTCGCTCGAAGGATGAAGTCTTATGGAGAGAAAGACATTACTGGTTGGCTTGGTAGCCCTGATCGTGATCGGTGCGGCGACCTGGCTTGTGTGGCTCACCCAGCCGGTGCGCTTTCGGGGCACAGCTTATTCAGAACCCTATCCCGTGGCGCCACCCATTGAACTGCGACGCGCGGACGGCAGCTGGTTCCGCTTGTCTGACCAGCGCAGCAAGATCGTCTTGCTCTTCTTCGGCTATACGTCGTGCCCAGATATCTGCCCAACCACCATGGCAGAGATGAAGCGAGTGGTGGAGCAGTTGGGGCGAGCTGGGGAGCAGGTTCAGGTGGTGTTCATCTCGGTAGATCCGGAGCGGGATACGCCGCAACGTGTGCAGGAGTATGCTAATCACTTTCGACCGGATTTCATCGGCCTTTCCGGGAGTTTAGAGGAGTTGCAGCCAATTTGGGATGCTTATGGGATCTATCGCGCTGTGGCGACCACCGAATCTATGGTAGGATACTTGGTGGACCATACGGCTCGCGTGTTTTTGATCGATGGAAATGGCTATCTGCGGCTTTTGTATGGGTTTCAAACGCCAGTAGGCGATATCGTCCACGATATTCGCCTGTTGTTGCGCTCCGGTTCGTAAAGTGCTTCTGCTTGGGTCGAGATGGTTTGCCTGCCGGCGGTAGGGGCTATGCGACGATCTCGAGGCAACAGGGCGAGAGGGCTATAGCCATGGGAGGACGGGGGAAGGGCCTGCCTCCTCTCTCCCACACATCCCACCCTGCCACCGAAGCAGATCGCAACCGAAGCATCCATCCCGTTCTGGCTCTTTTATGGGTGTTGTAATGAACCGTTCTGTGTTTCTCAGACGCCTTGCTTTTTCCCTGGGGATCGGTCTGGTGATCGGCGCGGCAATCACCGAGATCGCCTTCTATTTTTTGCGTGAAGTTGCCCGTCCACCTCAGACGATTGTCATCACGATCCCGCTGGGCACGGCCGAGCAAATCAAACGCGGACAGCAGCCCTTGTCGTTGCCGGAGAATATGCTGTTTGTGGTTGGGGATGTGTTGGTTGTGGTGAATGAGGATACGATTCCCCATCAACTCGGGCCGTTATGGATCCCCCCTGGGACTTCTGCGTCTCTGGAGTTGAATCGGGCCGAGAGCCTGGCGTATGAGTGTAGTTTTCAGACGAGCAATTATTTGGGTCTCGAGGTGCGTCAGCCGCTCACGCTTTGGACGCGCCTGGTAGGGATTCTTTCGGCCGGCTTGCCGCTGGGCATTCTCTTGGCGATCTATAGCCTTGTGATGCCGGCCGGCAAGTCGAGCTGAGTTGGTGGTTGTATGATCGTCCTTCATATGTTTCGTCGCCGCTGGCTGCCTACCACTCTGCTGGTGATCGCAGCAGCGGCGGTGTGTGTGCGCCTGGGTCTCTGGCAATTGGATCGACTGGAGCAACGCCGCGCGTTCAACGCTCATGTGTTGGCGATGCGTGCCCTGCCGCCTTTGGAGTTGAACCGAAGCGGGGAGAGGGATCTGCGCGCCATGGAGTATCGGGCAGTGGTGGCGTGGGGGACGTTCGACTTCATCCATCAGGTGGCGTTGCGCAATCAGTACCATCAGGGCCGGCTCGGATATCGCTTGCTCACGCCGCTACGCCTGTCGGATGGTCGGGCCATCTTGGTGGATCGGGGTTGGATCCCGGCCGAGGGGAACGAACATCCCGAGGGTTGGATGCGGTATCGGGAGGCCGATCCCGTTGAGGTCCAGGGGGTGATCCGCTTGGGGGTGAGCACGACTCCGTTGGGTGGGCGCGCCGATCCGACGTTGGCGCCCGGGCAGGCGCGTTTGGATTTTTGGAATTTTCCCAACGTGGAACGTATTGCGGCTCAGATCCCCTATCCTGTGTTGCCGGTGTATATTCAAATGAACCCGATGCCAGGGGATGAGGAACCACCCATCCCGCTGCCGATCGAGATCGAATTGACCGAGGGGCCTCATCTGGGATATGCGGTGCAGTGGTTTCTGTTTGCTGCGCTGTTTTTGTTGGGGTACCCTTTCCTGCTGCGAAAGAGGATTGCCGAAGCGCCATGAGGTTTTACCGAGTGTTTTGGGCTTCTGCGTTTCTTCGCCTGGCCTGGGGGGCGGTGTTGTTTCTGTTGCTGGCAACTGTCGTGGGGCGCTTGACGATTTTGAGCGGCGCGCTGGCGTTTTGCACGGGATGGCCGTTGTGTTGGCCCACTCAGCCGGTTGGCTGGATTGCGATGGGGCATCGCCTGGCTGTGGCTTTGAGCGGGGTGATGGTGTTCGGGTTGTTATGGAGGGCGTGGCGGTTTTATCGCCACGATGCCGCTGTGTTGCCTTTGACCACGGTGGTCGCAACGATCTATCTGGGCCAGGTGTTGATCGGAGCAGGGCAGGTCTTGGGGAACTACCCGCTGCATTTGATGGTTTTGCATCGCTTGTCGTCGTTCTCGCTGTGGGTTGGGTTGGTGGTAATCGTAGCAGTGACGGTGGTGCGTCCGCCGGTGGCTCAGGTGTATCGGCCGGCCCCCTTGGGACGCCGTTTGTTGGATTTTCTGGCGTTGACCAAGCCGGTAGTGGTTGCGCTCTTGTTGGCCATAACGTTGACGGCGTTGATCGCCGGCTGGGGAGGGTGGCCGCCGTTTTCGCTGTTTTTGGCGACAGGGGTGGGCGGCGCGCTGGCGGCCGGTGGGGCGTCGGCGTTGAATCAGGTGATCGACCGTGAAGTGGATCGTTTGATGCAGCGCACTCAGAAGCGGCCGATCCCGGCCGGGCGGATGTTTGCGGCAGAGGGGTTGGCGTTTGCGCTGGCGCTGTGTTTGCTGAGTTATTATGTGTTCGCTGTGTTTGTGAATTTTGTGGCGGCGGCGCTCTCGTTGGCGGGAATCGTGTATTATGTCGTGGTGTATAGCCTGTTGCTTAAGAAGACGACGGTGCAGAATATTGTGATCGGCGGTGGCGCCGGCGCAATTCCCCCGATGGTCGGTTGGGCGGCGGCTACCGGCCGCGTGGATGGGGTGTCGCTCCTGTTGTTTGCGATTGTCTTCTTCTGGACACCGTCTCACTTTTGGTCGCTGGCCATCGTTCGTCGCCACGATTACGCCCGGGCCGGCGTGCCGATGTTGCCGGTGGTGCGCGGCGAAGCCGAGACGCGCCGACAGATTTGGTGGTACACCTTGATCTTGGTGGCGATCACCTTGCTCTTGCCGGCCCTGGGGCAGGCCGGCAGCCTTTACTTGGCGGCTGCTCTGGGGCTCGGTGCCTGGTTGATCTGGAGCGCCTGGCGGGTATGGACGGGCAGCGGCAACAAGGTGGCCTGGCAGATGTATCGCTGGTCCAGCTTGTACTTGTTCTTCCTGTTTGTGGCGTTTATGGTGGATCGAATAGTGTAGCCTGCGACGAAGGCGCCGACTCTACCTAGACAATATTCCGCCCACGGTTTGAGACCCTATGAATACGCAATCATCTCGTTGGGCTGGGCTGATTTTGGTTAGGTCAGTTGCGTTTGGCGCCATTCTGCGCTTTACGCCGACGATGGTTGCCGGCTCCCCGATTAATGACGGGGGAATGTTTTTCGTGATGATCGAGGATCTGAAAACAAACGGTTTTCTGATTCCTGCGGTTACTTCGTATAATCGTTTTGACATCCCATTTGCTTATCCGCCTTTTTCTTTTTACGTAGGGGGGATTTTGTCTTTGTTCGGTATCCCCGGGCAGCGTATATGTCGGACGTAATTCAAATCATCTCTCGCATGAAATTGCCAAAGCGTTCGGCTTCCAGAAATTAGCGCGCAGCCCATCGCATCTTGAAATCGTTGCTGCGGCCGACTGTGCAGCGTTTCGCCTTGCCGGCGGTTGAGTTCGACGAGGATGTGAGCCGTTTCGGCTTCAACGAGGCGGCGCGCCGATTTCTGCGTCATTTCGTCCATGAGATGCATGTGCGCGGCGCCGAGCGGATTCCCGCCGAAGGGCCGCTGCTGGTCGTCTCCAACCACCCCGGCACGGTGGACGGACTGGCGATTGCCGCCCATCTGCCGCGCCCCGACCTGAAAATCGTTGTCTCCGGCGTGCCGTTCATCCGCCACCTTCGTGCCGCTGCCAATCACCTGATTTATTCCAGTTTAGATACGGTTGAACGCATGTTGGTCGTCCGCTCCGCCATTCGTCATTTGCAGGAAGGCGGAGCGGTGTTGCTTTTCCCCAGCGGCGGCCTGGACCCCGACCCAGCGGCGATGCCCGGGGCATTGCAGGAACTCGAAGCCTGGTCGCCTAGCCTGGAGGTCATCCTGCGCCGTGTGCCGGCGGCCCGCGTCGTTGTCACCGCCGTCAGCGGGGTGCTGCACCCGCTCTGGGCGCGCAGCCCGGTCATCTACCTGCGGCGCGGACGGCGCAATCAGCAGCGCGTGGCCGAGTTCTTCCAGGTCATTCAGCAAGTGCTGTTCCCCAACAGCCTGCGGGTCAGCCCCTCGGTGTGCTTTGCCGAGCCGATTCTCTTCCCCGCCCAGGGAGATTCCCCCCGCCTGCCCGCCCTGATTGCCCGCGCCAGGGCGCATTTCATCACCTCCATGGTATAATCCAAAATGAGATATTCCATGAAACTCACCGAACGCAAATGGTTTTACCCGCTGGTTTATTTCCTGCTGGTTTTCATTTCGTTTTTGCCGCTCTACACCGAGCGCCCCTACGACCCGCGCCAGACCCAGCAGGTCATCCTGGAGATTTTGCAGGTCGCCACGCAGCCTTACGCCGCCTGGGGCTGGGTGTTCCATGTGCTGACGCTAGCGGCCATCGGACTTGCACTGTGGAAGCCGCAGGCCGGCGGGCGCCTCCTGGCCGCCTATTTTGGCCTGAACTACCTGGTGATTGCCGCCGTACAGACGCGCGGCGTGACCGCCTCCTATGGCTTTGCCGTGCATACCGGCGCGCTGGTAGCCGATGTGCTGCTCGGCCTGCTCTGGCTGTGGGTCGCCTGGAAAGGGGGCCTGCGGATGGACTGGCAGGCCATTCCGCGCTGGCGCTGGCTGCTCTTGCCGCTCGCCCTGCTGACTTTTTGGTCGCCGATTGGCCGGGAGGGCAGCCGCTTCGTCTTCGACTTCGACCCGCTCTTGCTGCTCACCTCGCCCGATTACGGCCTGGCCTACTGCTTCCTGACGCCCGTCCTGCTCTTCCTGCTCATCCTGGCCTGGCCGCAGGTAGATGGCTTCGCTCTGCGTGTCACCGCCTTCAACGCCGTGCTGTATGGCCTGTTCAACCAATCGGCCTGGGCGAGCCCGGATACGGCTGTGATGGCCGTCATGCATCTGCCGCTGCTCCTCCTGGGGCTGGTGGCGCTCTTCCTGCCGCGCTTTGCGCCCCAAAAGTCTGCTTTCCATGCCTGAAAAAACCTGGGTGGAGACCCTGCCCTACCCTAAAGGTCTGCTGAAACTCCTCTTCAAGACGCCCATCCTGCTCTACCGGCTGGGGCTGGGTTTCCTGGTCGGCCGCCTGTTCATGGTGCTGACCACCACCGGGCGCAAGAGCGGAGCGCCGCGCCGCACCGCCATCGAGTTCCACGAGTTCGAGGGCAGGCCAACCGTGATGAGCGGCTGGGGGACGCGAACCGACTGGTATCGCAACCTGCAGGCGGAGCCGCGCGCCACCGTGCAAACCTGGCGCGGAGCGCGTTCTGTGCGGGCGCGGCGGATGGACTCGGAAGAAGAACTGCGGCGCGCCTTCGCCTGGGCGCAATCGAACCCCGCCATGCGCCAGATGATGAAACTGGTCGGCTTCGCAATGACCCCGGAACAATTCCTGGCTGAAAAGGAGCGCTTCACCCTGGTCACCTTCGAGCCGACCGATGACCCCACGCCCCCTCCGCTCAGGGCCGATTTGGTGTGGGTCTGGGCGGTGTTGTTGCCCATTTGCCTGTGGCTCCTATGGACTATGACGAGATGAGCGTGTCGAAGCGCATACGCGAAAGAAAAACCGTTTGTTAAGGTTTCGTAAACGAATCCCCTTCAGGCGAATTTTTGGGCAATCTGTTGCGTATTCAAATTAAGGAGAGAATTTATGAAGACAAAACTTGCGCTCACCTTTCTCATCATCCTGTGCCTGACCGCCTTTTGGACCTCGCCTGCGCTGGCGGGCAAAGACTACCGCGCCGAACGCTTCGACGTGCTGGTGGACATTCAACCGGATGGCAGCCTGCTGGTCACCGAAACGGTCGTTTTTCGCTTCCAGGGCGGGCCTTTCACGTATGTTTTCCGCGAACTCGCAATCGAGCGCCTGGATAGCCTGACGGTCCTGGAAGTCAGCATGGACGGCGCGCCCCTGCCCGAAGGTACAGGCGCGGGCCAGGCCGAAATTACCGGCGCAAACCCCGTCAGGGTTACCTGGCATTTTGCTCCGACCTCAGATTCCACCCATGCCTTCATCTTGCGCTACCGCGTGCAGGGCGCCATCGAAACCGGCCCGGAGGGAGACCGTTTGCGTTGGTTTGCCATCCCGCCTGACCACGACTTTTCGATTGCTGCCGCCTCAGTGACGGTGACCTATCCGGCAGGGACGCGCCCGCTGGAAGATCCGTCGCTCAATCGTGATTTCCGGACCATCTCCTTGGAGAACGGGGTGCGACTGGAAACGGAATCGCTTGGCGCTGACCAAAGCCTGATTCTGACCGTCCGCTTCCCGAGCGGCAGCCTGGTCAGCGCCCCGCCCGAATGGCAGGCGCGCGAGCAGAGAATCGTCGCCAACGCCCTAC
>OGCI01000219.1_pt1 | contig 75181 bp, 48 predicted proteins | sample 1570021 | NCBI WGS metagenome assembly OGCI01 (sample SAMN06264664, study PRJEB24512) | hot springs metagenome | isolation source: Hot spring water | place: South Africa: Tshipise | collected 2015-06-21
GGTCTTCAGCCGCGAGACCCACCAAGCGGTCGGCAAAGACAGTGGTCAGACCGCCCATGTCGAACGCTGGAACAACATGCTGCGCCAACGGCTGGCCCGCTTTGTGCGCACGACGCTCTCCTTTTCTAAATCGGACGTCAATCACAACATCGTCACGAAATGGTTTATCGCTGAGTACAACCTGGCCATATCACTTACCATGTAACCACTACCCAACGTTCCAACGTTCCCCGCAGCGCCTCGCGCATCCGGTCGAGCGCCTGTTCCAGGATGGCACGCGGACAGCCGAAGTTGAGCCGCACGAATCCTTCGCCGCCCTTGCCGAAAGTCGCGCCCTCGTTCAGTGCCACCTTTGCCTTTTCCAGGAAGAACTTGCCGGGCAGCATTTCGGCCGGTAGGCCCGCCTGTCGGCAGTCGAGCCAGGCCAGATATGTCCCCTCCATGGGACTGACCGAGATGCCCGGCAGATGGGTCGCCACGTACCGATAGACGAAATCGCGATTGGCTTCGAGATAGCGCAGGCAGGCTTCGAGCCAGGGCTGGCCATCCCGGTATGCGGCCAGCGCACCCACGTAGCCCAGGTTGTTGACATGGCTGGCCAGCCCCTTGTGCGCCTCCTGATAGCGTTTGCGCAACTCCTTGTTCGGGATGATCGCCACCGCGCAGCCCAGGCCTGGGATGTTGTAGGTCTTGCTCGGCGCCATCACGGTGATGGTGCGCGCTTCGATCTCTGGCGACAGCGATGCGATCGGGGTGTGCCGATAGCCGCTGTAGATCAGGTCGCAGTGGATTTCGTCCGAGATGATGGTGATGTCATGGCGCAGACAGATCTCGGCCATGGCGGTCAACTCGGCGGGGGTGAAGACCCGCCCCACCGGGTTGTGGGGGTTGCACAGCAGGAACGCGCGCGTATGCTCGGTGATAGCCGCCTCGAAGCGGTCGAGGTCCACAATGTAATAGCCGTCGGCCTGGCGCGTCAGTTCCATCTCCTGGCTCTGGGCGCCGGCCCATTTGGCCGCGCTCAAGAAGGGCGGGTAGACGGGGGTCTGGATCAGCAGGCCATCGGTGGGGCCAAGCAGGGCGTGACAGGCCTGATCATAGCCGACCACGACGCCGGCGGGAAAGACGAGGGCGTCGGGTGCCACGTGCCAGCTGTAAAGCTGTTCCAGCCGTGCCACGATCACCTCGCGCAGCTCCTGGGGCGCGGAGAGGGCATAGCCGAACAGTCCCTGCTCGACATAATCTCGCAGCGCGCGAATCACTGGTTCCGGCGCGGTGAAATCCATATCGGCCACCCACAGCGGGAGGACGTCTTCGGGATAGCGATTCCATTTGGCGCTGTCGGTGCGACGGCGGTCTATGATGCGATCGAAGTTGTAGGTCATGGAGAAGGGATAGGGCCTTTCTAACTGAAAATGGGTCGCGAACGAGCGCGGATGCACGTAGATGGCTACGTTTTCATCAAGTCGTCGTTGCACCCTCTCAGGTGCCTGGCACGTGGACACCGACCCGGTCGGCCAGGCGACGGACCCAGCCCTCTGGGTCGGCCGCGATATCGGCCATGGTCACACGGACAACGATCCACGCGCCGACGGCCAGCAGGTAGTCGGCCGGGGGTGCTTCGTGCAGTTCGTTTGCCGCGCGCGGCTCATCGGCGACGAGCACGGCCAGCCGCCGTTCCGGGCCGAACAGCGCGAAGTCGGCCACGTATTGCGGCAGTTCCTCGTCCAGCGGATATTGTCGCTCCACTTCCACATCAGCCTGTTTCAGCGCAGCCCACAGTCGCTCCTGCGCGCTGCTCCTGATCCACAGGTCGTTGATCTCCTCTGCCTGCAGCAGCCTGGCCAGCGTCGTCGGGATGAAGGTGATCCGGCGCAGCCGACGGCTGGGCACGGGGCGCGGCAGCCGTTCCGGCGCGGCGACCAGCACCTGATAGTAGCGATGGTCGGCGCGCGGATGCTTCGGCTCGGTCGGGATGAGCTCACGCCGCGTGGCGATCCGGTAGCCGCGCACGGCCGCGTACCAGGCCACCTGCCAGCGCTCCTCCGGCGGGAAGGCCCCCGACAGGTAGAAGGCCAGGTAGTCGGCCGCGATCCGTCGCGGCGCGCGGTCGAGCGGGATGCGATACCAGTGCTCCTCTCGCACGCGCGCCAGGTCGGCCGGGTCGTTGACCAGCACGACCAGCACCGGGCTTTCGTCGCGCGCAGTCGGCGATGACGTTGCCTTCATCATGGCGTCAATGTAATCGTTTTGATCTCGTGTGGTGTCAGGGTCAGTCGCAGTGCGCCGTCGGTCAGGGGCAACTCGCCGCCGCCATGTTCCATCAAATCCGATTCTGCCGCGCGCGTCACAGGCCAGGCCGGTCGCACCTCGGTTTCGGCCGGTTGACCGTGCGCCTCGTACAGGCGCACGACGACCTGGCCATCGCCGGCCTCGGACAGCTTCAGGGCCGAGATGAGCACGGCTGGCGCGCTGCACGATAGCCATGCCTGCCCCGGCGCGAGCGCGCCGCGCCGCGCATCGGTCACGGCGGCCAGCAGCGGCTGGTTCAGATTGGCCGCCTGGCGCACGGTGCCCGCATCCCGCCAGTCGCCGCCGTGCGGGTAGAGGGCATAGGTAAAACGATGCTCTCCTTCGTCCGGATTGGTGTCTGGTTCATACGACGCGCGTACCAGTGTCAGTCCCAGGGTGTTGCCGTGCGCCTGGTGGCCGTATTTGCAGTCGTTGAGCAGCGACAGCCCTGCTGCAGGGGCGGCCGGCCGGCCGCCTGTTGTGGGCGGATGCCCATTGTCCCGTTCCGACAGATCAGCCCAACGCAGCGCGGGCGTTTCCCGGCCGTCTGCGGGCCGACGAAGGCCGGCGAACGGGATCTCGAAGGTGGCGTCGCTGTCGCCGAGATAGGGGGTGAAGGTGGCGCGCAGCATCGGCGCGTCTGTGTGGGCGCTGCCGCGCTCGTGCCAGTCTACCTCGGTCTCGAAGTCAATGCGGTGCAGCCCGCGCCAGAGCACGATGCGCTGCGTCAGCGCGGATTTCAGGAAGCGACGACGCACTTCGATGGTGGCGCGCACCGGGCCGGATTCGATCACGGTCGCTTCGGCGCCGGTGATCAGGTTGTCTACGCGCGCGATGTCGCCGATGTTCCAGGCCGACATGGGATGCGGCTGTTCCCACAGGATCTGCAGGCGGTTGAGCATGCCGGCGTTGACCTTCGCCTCGGGTCCCCAGCCGGCCCACGGCCCGGCCAGATCGCGACCGGTGGTGCGATCCAGCAGCCGATCGAGCGCGCCCGATGCGGGATGCACGCGCAGCTTGAGCAGGCCATTGTCGAGCGCATGTTCGGCCGCGTCGGCGGTGACGGCCGGCCCCGGGTCGGTCGCTGGTGCTTCAGCCTGGCGATAGACGCGCACGCCGAACGCGGGCACGGCTGCGGCAACGAAGACCAGCGCATCGCCGCAGATCTGGGTCGGCGTGAGCCGGCCGGCGTCGTCGGCCAGCCAGGCCGGGAGCGGGCCGTTCCACTGCGAGAGCGGAACACGCACGACATCGTCGCGCGACCAGCCCAGGGGGTTGAAGACCACGATGCGGTGGCCAGGTCCCTCGCCCGTATCGGTGGCCGCGGCGATGGCTTGCAGCGCCGCGGCAGTGATGCTTTCGGCACACGTCAGCACCTCGCTCAGCCGCTGAGTTGCCTCGCGATAGGTGACGCCGATGGCGCAGCCGCACAGGATGTCGTGGAACTGGTGGAAGCAGCCGGTGCGCCAGGCCTCGGCCAGCTCGGCCCCTGGATAGGGCGCGTCGGCCAGCAGATGCGCCAGTGTGGCCGTGGCCTCGGCGGTCAGCAGGCTGTTCTCCCAGCGCCGGTTCAGCCGTTTGATGTCGGCGTGGCTGGTGTAGCACCCCTCGAAGACGGTGTTCAGCTCGCCGCGCACGACGGGCAGCCGCGCCGGATCGTCGGCGACCTCGGCCTGGACGGCCTGGTAGAATGGCGTGGCGCCGCTGGGCTGTGCGCGCGGCAGGAACGACATGGCGTTGATGGCGCGCGCGGCCTCGATGTCGCGCGCGGTGGCCGCGCCGCCGTGATCGCCTACGCCGTAGACGAACATGCCGCGGCGCAGGCCATACGGCCGGGCGCAGTCGAGCACGCTGCCGACCACGTCCGAGGGCATGACGATGCCGCCATAGCCGCGCAGGTCCTGCATGGCCAGCACACGCGAGCCGTCCAGCCCCTCCCACCAGAAGAGCGGGTGGCGTTTGCCGGCCCGACAGAAGTAGTAATAACGGATGCCGCTTTTGACGAGGATCTGCGGCAGAGTGGCCGGGTGGCCGAAGGTGTCCGGTTCCCAGCAGATGAGGGGCGCGATGCCGAACTTCTCGCCGATATAGCGCCGGGCGTGGAGCAACTGGCGCACCAGCGCCTCGCCGCACGCCATGTTGAGATCCCCTTCGACCCAGGTGTTGGCGGTCACCTCCCATTGGCCGGCAGCGATGCGCGCCCTCATGCGTTCGAACAGCTCCGGCCGCGTCTGTTCGACCGCCTGATAGGTGGCGGCCTGGCTCTGCGAGAAGCGAAATTCGGGATAGCGCGCCATCAGGCCATCCATGGCCGCGAAATCGCGCTGGCACACGGCGACGGTCTCGGCCATCGGCCAGAGCCAGTTCATGTCAATGTGGCTGTGCGCGATCAGATGGGCGGTGTATGCTTTGGCGCGGTCGGCGAAGGGCGCCAGGTGCGACCGCGCGGCGGCCACGCTCGCCCACCAGTCGGCCCAGTCGTCTGTCGCCAGCGCCGTCAGGTCGAGGCTGGCGGCCGCGCGCTCCCAGGCTGCCATGTCCGTGGCCTGCTCGGCTGCGGCCAGCGCGTGCGTGAAGGTCATCTGGCCGGCGACGGCATCGAGATCGAAAATGACCTGCTCTACGGCGCTGGCGCGCAGGTCGGCGGACAGGAAGAGCCCGAAACCGTCGCCGGCGTTGCAGCGCACGGTCAGCGCCAGCGGCCGGCCCGGCTGCCACTGTTCGGCCAACAGCAGCGGCACCGCGCGCGTGTCGGCCCACGATGGCTCGCGATAGCGTTCGACGCCGTCCACGTACACGCTGGCACCGATCGTCAGGAAGATGTCCAGTTCGAGCCGGGAGCCAGCCAGCGCGATCCCTGCGATGGCGGCAGGCGGTTCAGCCGTCGTGCGAAACCATGCCTCACCGTCCAGGGAGGACCAGGTGTGCATCAGGGTGACCGTCTGCCAGCGGCTGTCATCGTAGCGTGGGCCGGTCGCACGACGTCCTGCGCCGATTTTGAAGCGCCACCGGCGCAGGGCCAGCGGTGCGCGCATGGTTGCGATTTTGGCCTGAATGGCCTGGACGATGGCGTCGAGGGTGGGAGACATGAGCATGATCTCCTGATGAAACGTGAGACGGGAAACGTGGATAGTTGTTTGGTTTAATCGGCTGCCGGAGTGGCAACACGTGGGGCGAGGAAACTTGCCCTCCTGCACGGCCATTTACATGGCGCAGGAGAGCGGTTTCCTCGCCCGTTTTCGCGTCCTGGGGCTGTCCCTGGGGCCCCGAATCAGGCGTTCAACGGGCAGCCCAGAGGGAGCCGCGAATCTGGATCTCCAGCGCCTCCGGCACCTCGAAATCTTTGGCGACGTGGCCCAGCGACGAATAGAACACGCGGCCCGCGCCCCACACCCGCTTCCAGACCACCGGCATCACAGTGCCGTTCACCCACGGATACTTCGGCGTGTTGAAGGTGGTGGTCGCCAGCACCTCGTTCGATGGGTCCACGTGCATGTAGTACTGCTCGGAATGCATCTTGAAGTCGGGGATGCCGGCCGTGATGGGGTCGGTGTGGTTGACGATGTTGACCTCGTAATCGGTGATGCCGTCCGGATGCGAGACCCATTGGCCGCCGACCATGAATTGATATTCGGTGTTGTTGCGGAATGAATCGGCCATGCCGCCGTGCCAGCCGGCAATGCCGACCCCGCTGCGCACGGCCTCCAGCAGCCCGCGTTCCTGCTCGCGCGTGATGGTGCCCATGGTCCAGATGGGAATGATCAGGCTCAGCGATGCCATTTTGTCTGCGTCGAGATACACATCGAGCGTGTCGGAGATCTCGACATCGAAGCCTTTGGATTGCAGAATGGGCGCGAAGAGCTCGGCACATTGCTTGGGTTCATGCCCGCTCCAGCCGCCCCAAACGATCAATGCTTTTTTCATCGGATACCTTTCGTGATCTGTGATAACGGGAAGTGTGAAGTGTGCAACGCGAAACATCTCCCCGCGCACATCCGCGCGGTGCACGCTTCATGCATCCAACGTGCCATGCCGCAGCCCCAACGGCAACGCGGCGGGTTTCGGGACGCCGCTGCTGATCTCGACGTGCCGGCCGGACTGCGACGCCTCATCGAACGCCTGCATCACGTCGAGCACGTGATAGGCGAGCGCGCCGCTGGCGCGATGCGGTCGGCCGCTGGTGAGCGCGTAGGCCATGTCGGCCACGCCGATGCCGCGGCTGTTTTCGACGTACGGGAACATCAGCGGAATGTCGCTCCATTCCTGCGCGCCGGCCCGCCGCACCCGCACCGGCCCGCCGAAGGTGTTCGGGTCGGGCACGGCGAGGGAGCCCTCGCTGCCGTAGATCTCGATGCGCGGCAGGTTGGCGAACCAGACGTCGAACGTGGTGATGATCGTGCCGATGGCGCCGGATGCGAAATCCATCACCCCGGCGACGTGGGTGGGCGTTTCGACGACGATGCGTTTGCCGCGTTTCGGCTGGCTGCCGATGATCCGTTCGGGGAAGGTGATGCGCGCCGAGCCGGTGACGCGACGGATCGGCCCCATCAGGTTGACGAGCGCGGTCAGATAGTACGGCCCCATGTCGAGCATCGGGCCGCCCCCGACCTCGTAGTAGAATTCCGGGTCGGGATGCCAGCTCTCGTGACCGTGACAGGTCATGAAGGCAGTGGCCGCGACCGGTTCGCCGATCCAGCCGTCGTCAATCAGCTTGCGGCAGGTCTGGATGCCTGCGCCGAAGAAGGTGTCGGGCGCGCAGCCGACGAGGACGCCTTTCTCCCTGGCGGCTGCGACCACCCGGGCGCCATCGGCGCGGTCCACCGCCAGCGGCTTCTCGCAGTGCACGTGTTTGCCTGCTGCAATGGCCGCCAGGTTGACCGCGGTATGCGCTTTCGGCGTGGTCAGATTGACGACGATCTGGATGTCGGGATTGGCCAGCATTTCTTCCACCGTGCATGCGAGCGGGATGTTGAACTCGGCAGCACGGTTGCGCGCGCGATTCATGTCAATGTCGGAGACGGCGATCAGCTCCAGGATCTCGAACATGCGACAGCCTTTGATGTAGGCCGGGCTGATGTTTCCGCAACCGATGATGCCAATAGTGACTTTTTGGGCCATGAAAGTTCACTCCAGGGTGTTTTTGCTGCGCGTTTTTTGCAGCGCATTCTCCGGGATACGCCGATGCAGCAGGTCGAGCGAGATCTCGACGACTTCGCGCGCCTCATCCGGCGTGGTGCAGCCGATCGTCACCATGTCCTGATCCCGGATCGTGTTCCAGACGAATGCCAGGCCGACGACCGGCAACAGCCTGCCCGCGGCCAGCGGCTTGATCGTCATCACCGGCTTCCTGGCCTTCTGGATGATCCGCATTACCCAATCCGCTTCGACCTGCATCAGAAAGCCGGCCGCGTTGTAAATCTGGATGTAGGTCTCGACGTCGGCACCCGTCTTGTCCGCATAGACGACTGCCTCGGGCATGTGCGTGGAGAGGCCCGGGATCATCCCGCGCTCGCGGATCATGCGGCTGTATTTGCCGATGTCTCGGATCTCGCCATGCATCCGGTCGAGCAGCGCATCGGTGACGCATTGATGCGGCAGGCAAAACGTGGCGTTCAGCCGCACGCATTCGTCGAGCGCAGCCTCCGGCTCGCGTTCCGGCGGTCCGCCCGGCACGATGTTGAAGCTGGGCGTGATGATGCGGATGATTCGCCGACCGGTGCGCTCTTCGGCATCGCGCAGCGCGTTTTCCAGGTGTTGCGACGGCGGCCCCATCACCGCATCCACGCCATACTCGAGGAAGGCTGCCACGACATCGGCGATGCGCCGCCGATCTTGCAGCTCCTTGATGAACCGATCCTTCGCCAGGCTCGTGTGCGAATAGCCCAGAAACCAGTTGGTGCCGATGAGCAGGCGAGGCAGGCTCACCCCGCCCACGACGGTGCGCGGAAATGCGGTCATATGATGCTCCTTGAGAAAGTGAGACGTGAAGCGTTGTGTGTCATGCGTCAGGCCACCTGGCTCCCAACTTCTAGCCTCCAGCCTCCTCCCACGTCTTGAACACCTGATACACGTTTTCCGGCCGGCTGCCGGGGCCGAATTCGCATTGGGCGATGCAGCCGCCATTGTGCCAGAGCGCATCCTTCACGCGCCGCACAGCCCGATCTACCTCGGCCGGCGTGCCTGATGGGAGGAGATACTGCCGGTCTATCTCGCCCCAAAACGTGATCTTGCCGGCATAGCGCCGGCCCAACGCCTCGATGTCCATCGTGAACAGCTGACAGTTGAGCGCGTCGAGGCCTAGCTCTACCAGATCGCCGATGATCGGCTCGATGTAGCCGTCGGAGTGCATGAAGATCGCCTTGCCGTGGCGGTGGGCGATGTCAATATAGTCCTTGTAAAGCGGCTTGAAGTGCTTGCGCCACATGGCCGGCGAGATCAGCAGGCTGCGCTGCGCGCCCCAATCATCCATGAAATTCAGCGCGTCCACTTCGGTGCTGGCCCACAGCTCCATCTGCGTGATGAAGAACTGATGCAGGCGGTCGAGGAAGGCGAACAGCTCGCGACGGCCTTCGCCCAGATCGAGATAGAGGTTGGCCGAGGTGCGATAGAATTGCAGCCGCTCGAAGGGCCGGGGGCAGGCGCCCGCGATGACGAAACGGTCGGTGCTGCGACAGAACGTATTGACCTGATCCACGTCCACGGTAAGCAGCTCATCCGGGAAGCGGATTGTCTCGGCCATACTCCAATCGGCGATTGCGGGCGTCTTCACTTCGCCGTGCACACCCGCCTGGACGTTCTCGAAGATGCAGCCCCATTCGTCCACGTGCGTGCCGATCTCGTACGGATCGCCCTGGACGACCGGCTCGCGGCGCAGACAGCGCGGCGCGGTCACGATGTCGTCCGGAAAGCGGCGCTGGATCTCGGCCAGTGCGGCGCCGTGGTGGATCCTGGCCCACGGCAGTATCCATAATTGCCGCGGCACACGTGCTGGCGAGCAGAACGTCAGCGTGTTCTTCACAAGTGCGCGCGATGTGGTCATCGGGCCTCCAAACGCCAGACATCGAGCCGTTCCACGAGCGCCTCGTCGCCCGCGCTGTAGATCTCCAGGCCGGTGCTGTCGGGGTGGGGGAAGATGAGGTCGGTGATGACGCTGCGGCCGCCGCCCCCGAACACCTCGACGGAACAGCGATCCACGTACACATGCAGCCGGACGCGGCCGTTTGGGGCGGGGAGCGCCACGACGTGGCGTTCTCCGAAGCCGGGCGCAAAGTCGCAGCGGCCAGAGCGCGTGCGATCCACGAACATCTGTTGCTTTGCGCTGTCGTAGCCGATCACGGTCGCCTCGTCGCGGCCCACGCGCACGCGCAGGCCGACCTCCGCGGTCGCGGCCGGCAGCCGGAAATCGGCGATGATTTCCAGCGCGTCGCCCTGCAGGCCGGCAGCCTGGAGCTGGCGGTTGGCGGCCTCGGTTTTCAGCCCGGCGCGGCCGAAATGCGCCCCACGCAGGCTTCTCAGCTCGGCCACAGGCCGCTGAATCAGGCGGATCCCCTCGTCGAAGCGGCGCAATGCCAGGCTGCGCGGCAGGGTCATGGCGCCTCGCCAAGGGGCCGTGGGCGTCTGATTGGCATAGCGCCAGTTGCTCATCCACGCCAGCCACAGGCGCCTGTCGTCGAGCGGGGGCAGATCATTCCATGCCTGCGCGGCGTAGAAGTCCGCGCCGGCATCCATGTGCAGGACGAGATCGGCCGGCTGATCGGCGACGAAGCGCACGCCGTCGAAATCCCCCACAAAGTATTGGCCGTAGCACCCGCCTCGCTGCGGATGGCAGCCGATATCCACTTTCAGCACCCAGCGGCTTTCTCCGGCCGTACCCTCGACGGCCAGGGGGAAGAGCTCCGGGCACTCCCAGACTCCCTCCTGCGCGCCGGCCGGGCCGAACTCGCTCAGCAGCTCCCAGCGGCGCAGATCCGCCGAACCATAGAAGCGGACGCGATGGAGGTCGGCGAGTACGGTCGCCATGATCCAGCGGCCGGTCGCCGCATGCCAGAAGATCTTCGGGTCACGAAATTCGCGCGAGCCGATGGCGATGACCGGATTGCCGGCGTATTTCGTCCAGGTGCGGCCCGCGTCGAGGCTGTAGGCCAGGCATTGCGTCTGTTCGGCCTGGCTGTGGCCGGTGTAGGCGGCCACCAGTGGCGGCTCGGCGCCCCGGCCGAAGCCGCTCGTGTTCCGCCAGTCCACCGCCGCGCTGCCGGAGAAGATCATCACGTCGTCTTCTTCGGCCAGCGCCACGGGCAGATGGTCCCAACGCACCAGATCGCGGCTCACTGCATGGCCCCAGCTCATGTGGCCCCAGGTGTCGCCGAACGGGTTGTGCTGGTAGAAGAGATGATACTCGCCCCGATAGAACACCAGGCCGTTCGGGTCGTTGATGAAATTGGCCGGCGGCGTGAAATGGTAGACGGGGCGGTAGATGTCGTGTTCGGTCATGGGCAAAGGGAAGTAAAAACGTGAAGCGTCAAGCATCAGACGCTCCCGATCCTCGGCGCTTCACGTTTCACGTCTCACGCATCATTCTCCAGCAATTCCAGCGTCGCGCCCAGCTTTGCCCCACCGTCCACATAGGCGTAGCGGCCGCCCTTGTATTCGCCCTTCTGGACGAGGGGAATGCCCAGACGGTCGAGCAACGCCAGCTTCTCCTGCATCCCCTGGATGCGGAAGGCGATATGGTGCAGGCTGTCACCGTGCTGATCGAGCTGGTCGCCCCAGGTGCTGGGCCGGCCGATCGGCTCGATCAGTTCCAGCGAAACCTGGCCCAGGCGGAAAAAGGCCAGCTTGGCGCGCGCCGGCGTCGGCTGGCCGCGATAGCGGATCTGTGTTTCGCTTTCCGGCCCGGTCTCGCGAATTTCCGGCACGGACACGCCCAGCAGCTCGGCCCAGGCCCGCGCCTTCGCTTCGATGTCGCCGGTCACAATTGCGACTTGCACGACCACATCGGTACCCAACAACGGTTCAGACATCGCGTTGCCCTCCATTCGATCGTTTCCACGTGCCAGGCACCTGAGAGGGTGCCTGGCACGTCTGGCGGTGTGCTCAGTCCACGTGCCAGGCACCTGAGAGGGTGCCTGGCACGTCTGGCGGTGTGCCCGGTCCACGTGCCAGGCACCTGAGAAGGTGCCCGGCACGTCTGGCGGTGTGCTCAGTCCACGTGCCAGGCACCTGAGAGGGTGCCTGGCACGTGGATTGTCTTCACTCTATCCCAATTCCGCCAGAAACTCCCTGACCGCCGTCATGTATGCATTGAACTGGTCGCGGCGGATGTTGTGACCAGCCTCCGGGATGTAGACGATGCGGCCTCGCGGCATCAGCCTGGCGGCGGTGGCCGCGACCTCCGGCGTGACGATGGCGCCCTCGGCCACATCCCCGGTGATGAGCAGCGCCGGGCAGACGATGGCCGCCACGATCTCGCGCCAGGGCCGCCGCGGGGAGGTAATGTATTGCGTCACCTCCGGGCTGACCTGCTGCTTGGCAACGATCCAGTCGGCGAACTCTTCGTCGGCCCATTTCGGCTGTTCACGCTTGCGCTGCGCGATCAGGGCGGCAGGCGTCATGGCCTTTCGTTCGATGATCTCCTTGCGCCATTCGGTCGCGCGCGCGGCCTGCTCCTCGGCCGTGCCTTCGTCTTCGCCCGGCCGCCAGGGCGGATCTTCGAGGATCACGGCACTGACCAGGTCGGGATAGTGCGCGGCGACCGTGGCAGCCACGCCTGCGCCCATCGAGTGGCCGATCAGGACGGGGCGGTTCAGGCCCAGGCCGCGAATCAGGCCGGCCACGTCGGCCGCATGATCCTGCGCCGCGTAGCCGGTCTCCGGCTTTTCCGACAGGCCGTGCCCGCGCGCGTCGGGCAGGATCATGTCGTATTCGGCCCCCAATGCTTTCACCACGCGCGGCCAGCAGAGGCCGCTATCGGTGATGCCGTGCAGCAGCACCAGAGAAGGCCACGGTCGCGTCTGCGGCGTCCGTTCGATGCGATGATAGTGAATGCAGACGCCATTTGTCAGGATATCTGCAGAGGTCAGTGTAGACATGGGTTTGGCTCCTCAGTGTGACGTTCCTGTGGATTTTCGAGGTCCCACAGGACATATGCTCAATACGAGCGTGCTGCCTCATACAGCGCCACGATGTTCTCCACCGATGAGACAGCCTGGAGATTGTGGCACGGCGCGACGATGAAGCCGGTGCGATTGGGTGCCAGCGCGGCCAGCAGGCGACGCACCTCGTAACGCACATCCTCAGGCGTGCCCCACGGCAGCGTGATCTGGTTGTCTACGCCGCCGTGGAAGCAGAGACGGTCGCCGAATTCGGCCTTGAGCACCTGCAGGTCCCAGTCGCCGCAGCGCCACTGGATCGGGTTCAGGATGTCTACACCCATCTCGGCCAGACGGGGCAACAGCTTACGGCAGTCGCCGTCGTCGTGATGAAACACGGCGATGCCGTAGGACTTTGCCAGGTCAATGCCGCGTTGGATCGGCTTTCGATAGAACGCGTCGAACAGGCGCGGGCTGATCAGCAGGCCGTGCTGCGCGCCGAAATCGTCCGTCACCTGGGTGACGTCTATGACGCCTCGACCGGCCTCGAAACAGCGGCGGTGATATTCCGTGAAGAAATCCGAGATGCGGCCGATCAGATGGTGCGTGAATTTGGGTCGCTGGATCGGATCCATGAGCGAAAGCTCCAGGCCGCGCAGCTTGTTGTGATAGAAGAAGACCGCCGTGTAGCCGCACATGATCGCCCGACCGGGATATTGCGCGGCCAGTTCCGGCAGCGCGGCGTAATCGTACCAGTCGGGGTCGGGCCACAGATAGGCTTCCAGATCGGCGATGGTCTCGGCCTGGGCCAGCGGAAAGTAGAATTGCTCGTTGTAGGAGCCGGTGGCGTAGCTCTGCGGCGCGTAGCCCATGCCCCAGGCATCCCGATAGGCGCCAGTCGGCCAGTCGGGATCGGGGGCGAGCTCCGGCCCGATGTAGGGCGGCGCGATGCCCATGATGCCGTCTATGTCGAGCTTGTCATAAACAGCCAGGTTGCTGTCAACGCCGAAGTGCGTCTTCAGCTTGTCCCACACCTCCGGCGTGGCCCAGATGTCGGTGGGCGGCCGGTCGGTCGGTTCGTGGCGGATGGCCGCAAGGATGCGTTCCCGGTGGTTCATGCGAACGGCCACTGTTCCTCGGCGCGCAGCAGCGGCTCGAAGCCCTGCGCCTGGAGTGTCGCCTTCACTTCTTCCGGCGTGCGCCGGCGCCCCGGCCAGCTCACCTCGTCGCTGGCCAGCCGGATCACCAGGCGCGCCACGGCTGCGGCTGCCAGCCGGATCGCCTGGACGTTGACTTTGTCGAGGGTGTCGGCTGCGGTGTGTGCCCAGCCGCGCGGCCCCCGGTCTCCGGTCGTGTGGATGAACGCCGAGGGAATGCCCTGCATGGTGAACGGAAACTGATCGGAGAAGGGCACGAGCGCTTCACTGATGTCCAGATCGGTGGCCAGCCCGGCCGCCAGCTGTCGGAAGAGCGACGCCAGCTCGCTGCAATCCTGCAGCGCCAGCGCCACACGCTGGCCGGAGCCCACGCAGTCCAGGTTGAACACGAAGCGCAGGGCAGTGAGCTCGGCGCGATGTTGCTCGACATAAGCATAGGAGCCGAGCATTCCCAGTTCCTCGGCGCCGAAAGCGATGAAGCGGATCGGCCGGGCAAACGCTCGTCTGTCCATGGGCACCGCGGCCAGGACGCGCGCGATTTCGGTGATCGCCACGATGCCCGATGCGTTGTCAATGGCACCCTGGGCGATATCGTGGCCGTCGAGGTGGCCGGCGATGATGAACGCAGCCCCATTCTGTGCGGCGGGGTCGGTCTCTTCTGTCTGTCGGTCGGGCCCGGCCGGCCCGGCCAGCTCGCCCACCACGTTCCACGATTCGCTTCGCCACAGCCGGTTCTCCAGGCGCAGGTGGAGGCGGACGGCTGCGGTCGCCCTGATCCAGCGCGCCAGGTCGAGTCCCACTTCGTGGGGGATGCCGACGCTCGGCAGCGCCTGGTCGAGCGGCCCTGTCGGCACGAAGACCAGGCTGCCGGTGGGGGGCAACATGCCGGGCTGGTCATCGGTGAAGAGGAAGGCGGCCGCGCCGGCCGCTTTCACGCGTGCGTATTTTTGCAGCCGATGCTCCGGCCGTGCACCAGGGGGGCTGCCGCTCTGCACCACTGCGATCTTGCCTCGGATCGCCTCGCCGGCCCGGGCGATCTCGGCCTCGGTGCCAAAGCCGAGGTCAATCGCCTCGGCTACGAGATCGCACGACGGCGCGTAGGGCAGCGCCAGGCACGGGTAGCTGCGCGTTGCCGGCGCGGTCAGGGTCAGGCTGGCGCTGCCGCGCGCCCAGGCGGTTAAGGGGAACGGCTCCAGCCGCACATTGGCCAGACCGATGTTGCGCCACCACGCGGCCACCATCTCCGCCGCGCGGCGATAGTCCTCGCTGCCGGCGAAGCGGCCGTTGCATGCCTGACATAGCTGCTCCAGGCGGCGCGGCGCGTCATCGTCGGCCCAGATCGCGCCGCAGAGGGCGCGATCGTATGCAGAAAGGTCATTCAGGTTCATGGGGCGTTCGCTTTCACGGACATCGTGGCGGTCATTTCACCGGATCGTTTGCTGCGGATCGAGGGCATCGCGCAGGCCATCGCCGAGCAGGTTGAAGCCGAGCACGGTGATCATGATGGCGAAGCCGGGGAAGAAGACCATATGCGGGTCGGTGCGCAGGAAAGGAATGCCGTCGCTGATCATGGCGCCCCATTCGGGCGCAGGCGGCTGTGCGCCCAGGCCCAGAAAGCCGAGCGCGGCTGCGAAGAGGATGGCGCCGCCGATGCCCAGGGTGGCCTGCACGATCAAGGGAGACATGCTGTTCGGGAAGATATGGCGGAACATGATGCGCCGATCGCGCGTGCCCACCATGCGCGCGGCCACGACAAATTCCCGCTCGCGCAGGGAGAGAACCATCGAGCGCATGACGCGCGCGTAGCCGGGGATGCCCACGATGGCCACGGCGAGCATCGTGTTGAACAATCCCGGCCCACGCACGGCGACGATGGCAATGGCGAGCAGGATGCCCGGGAAGGCCAGCAGCACGTCCATCATGCGCATGATGACGGTGTCGACTTTGCCGCCGAGGTAACCGGCCAGCATGCCCAGGACCACGCCCACTGCGCTGGCGCTGCTGACCACGGCCAGGCCAACGACCAGGGAAATGCGCGCGCCGTGTGCGATGCGCCGCAACATGTCGCGGCCCAGGCGATCGGTGCCGAAGGGGTGCTCCAGCGATGGCCCTTCGCGCGCCCTGGCCAGGTTGGAGTCGGTGGTCGGGTCATACGGGCTGACGATGGGCGCGCCCACGGCCACCAGGACGATGAAGCCGACGATGGCCAGGCCGACCCGGCCGTTCCAGCTGGCCAGCAGCCGACGCACCGCATCGCGGAAGAGCCCGCGCGAGCGCCGCGGGAAGAGTTCGGTTTCGGTGAGAGCGGATGAAGCAATCGTCATGCGAGTTCCTGTTACCGGTACCTGATGCGTGGGTCCAAATAGGCGTATGAAATGTCCACGAGCAGGTTGACGAACACGTAGATCGTGGCGCTGACGAGCACGGCTGCCTGGACGATGGGATAGTCGCGGGCCAGGATGGCGCGGTAGGTCCACAGGCCCATGCCGGGCCACGAGAAGATCGTTTCGGTGAGGATGGCGCCGCCCAACAGGCCACCGAGCTGCAGGCCGACGACCGTGACCACCGGCAGCAGCGCGTTTTTGAGCGCGTGGCGGATGATCACGAGCTGCTCGGCCAGCCCTTTGGCGCGCGCGGTGCGCACATAATCCTGGCGCATCACCTCGAGCATGCTGGAGCGCGTCAGCCGGGCCAGGATCGGCATGATCGTCGTGCTGAGCACTACCGAGGGCAGGATCAGGTGCCAGACAGCGTTGGCGAAAAGCCTGAGATCGCGCATCAGCAGGGTGTCAATCAGCATGAACCCGGTGTGCCGGACGACGGTCAGCTCGACATCGAGGCGGGCGCTGGGTGGGAAGATCTTGCGGTTGACTGCCAGCGCGTAGATCAGCATGAGCGCCAGCCAGTAGATCGGCATGGAAACGCCGATGAGGGCGGCGAACATGGAGCCGATGTCAATCCAGGAGTTTTGTTTGATGGCGGAGATGATGCCGATGCCTACGCCGCAGATGACGCCGATCAGCAGGCCGGCGACCACCATTTCGATGGTGCCCGGCAGGCGTTGTTTGAGATCATCCATTACCGGCGTATAGCTGAGGATGGATTTGCCGAGGTCGCCGCGCAGCACTCGCCCCATCCACTCGATGTACTGAATGTAGATCGGCCGGTCGAGGCCCATCTCGCGGCGGACGCGTTCGATATCCTGCGGATTGGCCCGTTCGCCCAACATGACGATGACCGGGTCGCCCGGGATCATGCGAATGAGGAAGAAGACAACCAGTGAGACGCCGATGAGAACGGGGATGAGCGCGAACAAACGTCGGATGATGTATTGCGCCACGGCGAACTCCGAGACAGCGGGCAGAAATCCCGCGTCGAGAATCAGCGATCAGGAACGAGCCGGCTCGCTCCTGATCGCTGTGTTGAAGTGTGGGCAGGCCACACTTGGCGAATGGCAAATAGCCGGGCCCCTGTTGCCGGATCGTATCGGTCGGTTCGTCATCAGCGGTCTGCTATTTGCCATCCGTTGCGTGCATTATTTCTTGCTGATCCAGAGGTTCTCGTACCAGGACCGGAAGACCACCGGCACGTAGCCCTTGACCTCGTTGCGGAAGACGGCAGTGCCCTTCGCCCAGACGACCGGGATGCGGGCGACATCGTCATGGATCAATTGCTCGGCTTCTTTGTAGTACTGCTCGCGCTTGGCCGGATCCGCTTCCACGCGGCCCTTGATCAGGAGCTCGGCCACCTTGTCGTTGGCGTAGCAATCCTCCTTGTTGGGTTGGCCGATCGGATGATAGAAGTGCCAGCCCAGGTAGTTGTCGGGATCGCCGTTGTCAGAGCCCCAGCCGAGCATCCACATCGGGAATTTGCCTTCGAGGCGGTCTGCCAGGTAGGCGCCCCAGTCCTTCGTCTTCAGATTGACCTTGATGCCGACCTTCGCCAGGTCCGCCGCAATGGCCTCGCCGATGGCTTTGGAGTCGGGGAAGTAGCCGCGAATGACCGGGATGTACCAGAAGTCGGTCTCAAAGCCGTTGGGCAGGCCGGCCTTGGCGAGCAGCTCCTTGGCTTTGGTCGGATTGTACTCGTGCGGCTTGACGTCCGGATTGTGGCCGAGGATGGTCGGCGGCTGGAAGGAGCCGGCCAATTCGCCGTAATCGCCGTAGAACGGCTTGATCAGCGCGCCCCAGTTCACGGCGTGGGCGATTGCCTGGCGCACCTCAAGCTTGTCGAAGGGCGGCGTGCATTGCTGGAAAGCGATGTAGCCCGTGCTCAGCGGCGGCAGGACGTTGACCGTCAGGTTCGGGTCTTTGGCCGCCGATGGCAGATCGGTTTGCGCCACATCAGCCTGCTGCACGGTGCCTGCCTTGAGCTCGGCGAAGCGGGCCGAGTTATCGGGAATGGAGCGGAAGATCAGGCGGGCCAGGCGCGGCGGGCCGCCCCACCAGGCCTCATTGCGTTCGAGCACGATCTTGTCGTCTTTGACCCATTCGACGAACTTGAACGGCCCGGTGCCGATCGGCTTGCCGGCCGGGGTGCCGTATTTGTCGCCTTGCTTCTCGACTTCCTTTGGATCGAGCATGGAGAAGACGCCGCACAGCGAGAGCTTGTTGGGCAGCACCGCGGACGGATTGGCGAGTTTGATCTGAACCGTGTACTCGTCAATGACTTTCACGTCCTGGATGGCGTAGTCCTTGCCGAATTCCTTGGCGTAGTACTCGAATTTGCGGCCGAAGCGGAATTTGTTGTCGGGGTCGCGCCAGCGGTCCATATTCCACTTCACCACTTCGGCGTTGAACGGGTTGCCGTTGTGGAACGTGACGCCTTTGCGCAGGAAGAAGGTCCAGGTCTGGCTGTCAGCGGTCTCCCAGCGCTCGGCCAGCCACGGGATCGGCTTGGTGCTGGTGCCGGCCAGGCGGATCAATGGCTCGTTGATTTCGCAGAGCACGCGCCACGATTCGCCGTCGGTGGCAGGGCCTACATCCAGGGTGACGGTGTCGCCGCCGCGACCCACCACCAGAGTGCCGCTCAGCTCGGTCGGCGCGGGGGTGATCGCCGGCGTCACCTCGACCTTGCGTTCGACGATTTTCTCGACGACCTGGGTCTGGACGACCTGCTTCTCGACGATCTTTTCGACAGGCTTCTCGACGACGACCGTCTCCTTCACCACCTTTTCCACCACTTGCGGGGTAGGCGCGGCGCAGGTGGCCAGGAGCAGCGAAAGGATAGTAACGATGCCGATGATGGCGAGTGAACGCTTCATGGTCGCTCTCCTTCTTTCAGGTTAAGTGAGTGGAACAAACGGGTTCAGCGAAAAACGACCGAAGGCTGATGTTCTATCCTGTTGCGATAATCACCTCCCTTCGACGAGAAACATGGCAGACATCCCTGCATAGTGATCGGGCAATTTTCGGGAATGCTCTACAGGTCACGATGCTGATTATCGCGTAGAGTAAAAGGCTTGTCAAATGCCTCACCTCGGCGCGTATCGCGCGATAGGGGCGCGACCTGTCAGGCTCTGGCGGTTCCGGTCTTGCGTCGGCGGTTAGATCACTTCCAGGCCATTGTAGTCGGGCAGCTGCGGGAATGGTGCATGCGGCTCGGTCTGATACCAGAACGCGGTCGAGGCGATATCGTCTTGCAGCGGCAGATAGCGTGATTTGCCCTCCAGCTGCGACCGCCAGCCGAGTGCCTGGATCGTCACGCGCAGGTCCTGCTGGAAGCGGATGGGGTCCATGATGTGCCAGCGATACATGCCGAAACGCTGCTGCACGCGATAGAGTCCATCTCCTTTGATCACCTGTGGCAGGCCGGAGTAGGGCGATGAGAAGACGCAATACTCACCCTTCGGCTGTTCGAAATCCCACGCGCCGCAGAAGTAATCTTCGGTACCGGTGCCGCAGATGGTGGGCCATTCGGTGTCGCCGTCCATGTAGAATTTGATCTCACCCTCGCCCCACCAGCCGTTGTTGTTCACGCCCCAGGCGATGTAGGTGCCCACGTAGTGGCCCTGGCCGCGCACGCCGTCGAGCAGAGTGTGTACCTGGCCGTAGGGTAGAGGGTTGTTGCGGCGCCATTGGGCATGGAAGTATGCCCGGTCGGCCGGCACGTCGGTGAGCGTGTAGGTCACCTGATAGTAGAAGCCGCGTATCTCGTCTGGCGTCACGTTCTCCACGGTGATGCGGGCGTGCTTGCGAAATGGCATCTCCCAGTAGGAGTTGAAGCCGCCTGCCGGATTGACGCACACGGCCAGCGATTGGACGTTGGCGCGCACGCCCCAGCCCATGCAGAAGAAATCGCCCAGCGGCGTCTCGACCGAGGGAGTCGGCTCGTCGTCCCAGTACATGCGCAGCACGAGGCGGCGCCAGGCGTCGGGATGCACCGTCAGCCAGATGTGCTGGATGGCGCCCGGCCCGGCGATGTCGGCCATGGTGAAGGCGCTGTTGCCAGGCAGGTGCACGCAGGGCGAGATCTTCCAGCCCCGGCCAAGCTCGCGCGCGGCGATCGCGCCCGTGCCCTCGGTCGCCATGCCGCCCTGTCCTTTGGCCCCGGTGAAATTCTCCGCGCTGATCGAACGCGTGACCGCGTTGGAGAGTCGGGATAGATTGCCCAGGTTCATGCCCAGGCCGTCGAATGTGAGCTTCATGGTTTCTCCTCCGTTTCCCTGGTACTGGCCTGAATGATCGCGGTTGACGCGCCAGGCACCTGAGGGGATGCCTGGCGCGTGGGCTACTTCTCAAGCGGCCAGATCAGGTACAGGTTGATCTTGCCGCCGAAGTCCGAGGCGTAGAGGATGCGGTCGCCGTTCCAGCTCCATGTCGGGTGGCAGTGGGCGCTTTGCGTGTGCCACGAGGTCTTGTGGTGGCAGAGCACCTCCAAGGTGGCCGGCTCGCGGGCGATGTTGATCAGCACCAGGTCGTCCACGTCGTCGCCGACGAGCCGCGTGTTGTCGGGGTTGGCGTGATAGTGATTGCAATAGAACGGCATATCAATGCGCTTGACCACGTTGCCGCAACGATCGGCCAGGCCGACGAAGGGGGTCATGACGTTTTGGTTGACGGGCACTTCGGTCGCCACGGCCTGCGTGCGGCTGGAGGTGATCGTGCCGTCGTGGCCCGGACCGCGATTGTCGAAGAAGAGATAACCGTCCTGCGTCCAGAACTCGTGGCCGACCGAGTCCTGTTCGTCCTGGCGGAAACAGGGCCGCGCCTCGCGCGCCACAAAGTCAAGCAGCCAGATGCGCTGCGTCACCAGGTTCCACGGCCCCTCATGGCAATAGGAGCCGATCGTGCTGTCGTCCGGGCAGAACTGGAAATGGCCGACCCAGTGCGTATCTTTGAAGACATCGAACCAGCCGGAACCATCCAGATAAGCCAGCGTGATGCGGCCGTCCTTGATGCGATAGAACGACTCCTTGAAGCCGGAATAGTTCGGCCCGCGCGGCACGTCCACGTTTTCGTTGCGACAGAAGGCGATATAGCGCCGATTGCGGGCAATGGACGGCGCGCCCAGGCTGTAATCGGCCGTCTCCTCGTACACGACGCTGGCCTGGCCGGTTGTCATGTCCAGCTTTTTGATCTGATTCCCGGTGCGATAGACGATGAGCGCACTGTCGGGCGTCTTGGTCACGCTGCCCACAGACGCCGGCTCATCGGTCAGTTGCGTGATCACGCCTGTGCCGAGGTCCATGTGGAAGAGGTTATAGTGCGGATCCTCGTGCGGCAGGCGATCCTGGCCCGACGCGCGGTCGGAGAGGAAGATGATAGCGTTCTTTTTGCTGTCGAAGGAGTTTTCGGTGAAATAGAGGTGGTAGTTGTTGCCCGTGGACGTCAGCTTGAGGACACGGCGTCCGGTCTTCTCGTCTCTGAACTCGTGCAGTTCAGAGGGCCAGGTATCTCCGATCATGGTGTGTTCTCCGTGGTGTGTAGATCGCGACATCGGGCCGGTCGATGTCGCGCCGCGTCTGCTGTTGCTTATTATAGCACCAAAGAGAACAATGGCCTAAGTGTCTGTCGGCTGTCCGATGAGGCGAAGGGTCGTCTCTACAAGCAGGCGGCCGGCCTCGGGCGCGAAGATTGCGTTGGAGGCCTCATAGCCGCCCTCGGCCGCTGCGGCCTCGGTGACGATGTAGCCCTGCAATTCGCCGTTGGCCAACGAGATGACGAAGGTGTCTTTGGCCTTTGCCTTCACGGCCAGCGCGTGCTCCACGAAGATTTCGCCCGGCCAGGCGACGTAGGTCCAGGGGCCGATCTTCAGGGCCTGGATCTCCGCGGGCAGGCAGGCCTGGTAGACGGCCTCCAGCTCGCCTGCAGTAGCCAGGCGAGCCAGCCGCAGGGTTTCTTCGGCGCCGAACCAGTCTACCTCGGCCCCGCGCACTTCCTGGCGCGGCGCAGCCGCGCGGCGTAGCCACTCCAGCCGATCCGCCGCGGCCCGCAATTTGCGTTCGGCATCGGCCACGCTTGGGAAGACGCGCCTGGGGAGGTCAATGAACGTCTGCCGGGCCTCCAGCGCGCACGACGACATGAACGCGATCTGGCCGATGGCTGCGGCCACCGCGCGGCCGAACAGCTCGCCCAGCCGGCGCGCTTCGGCCAGCGTGTTGTCGCGCACGACATGGCGCGGGCTCTGGTTGCCCGCCGGCCCGGTGTGGTGCAGGACGGGGCAGTCGGCCCCGAGCAGATGTTCCTGTAAGAAACGACGCGCCATGCCCGGAAAATCGCTGCTGACGACGCGCGAGTCTTCGCGCAGCACGGTGGGATGCATGGCGCAGACCACCATACAAGCAATGGGTTTGGTCGATGGCACGGCTCGCACGACTAACACCGGCGCCTGGGGGTCGGAAGTGCCGACCGGGTTGCGCCGATTCGTGCCCACGCCCGTCGCATCGGCGATGGCCAGCCCCAGCTCGGCCGGCTGGCGACGCCGATAGGCCTCTACGGCTGCGGCCACAATGCCATCCTCGAAGCGTTGGAGATAGCACCGGTCTACCTTGGGCACGGTCGGGTCATCGCACAGGCTGATGTAGTCCACGGTGGACGGCCCCGAATGGGTGTGTGTGGCCGAGATGAGGATGTTGGCGGCCGGGATGCCGGTGGCGGCCTCGATGCGGCTGCGTACGCGAGCGGCGGTCGCTTTGCCGATGAAGATGATGTCGTTGGCGCTGAAAAGCAGCGACGTGCGGCCATCCGAAAGATAAAGAGCCGAGCTCAGCAGGGGGTCGTGGATGCCGATGCTGTAGCGCTCCACATGGGGATAGCCGAACAGGTATTGGGAGTCGGCAGGCGTGATGTCGGCCACACCCGCACCCGCAATGAGCATTTTCCCGGCCATTTCTTTCAATATCCTTTGTCCCAATCCACCTCGATGTTGCGGGCGGCCGACTCGGAGATGTAGCAGTCGGTCTTGAGCAACTGGTGGATGGAGGTGGGCAGCAGCGGCGTGACCGGGCCATGCGTCACCAGACGGGTGATCAGGCGTTGCCAGCTCGTCTGCGTGCCGTGCACGGTGAGGTTGTGGATGTCCATGCGATATTTGGCCGCGATCACCTCGGCCGGGCCGATGGTGAAGGCTTTCGGCGGCACGCGCGCGATGTCGCCGCTCATGCCGAAGCTGCCATGCAGCGAGTTCTGGGCCAATGTGAACGGGCTGAGCGTGACGATGCGCGGGCCGAAGGTCATCCACTCTTCCAGGCTGGCCGCCTGGAACTCCGGTGCGTCCGGTTCGATGAATGCCAGGTGGCCGGTCCAGCCCGGGCCGGTGTAGCAGGCATCGCCGCCGCCCAGATCGGCGATCATCTTGCCATAGTCGCGGTAGTTCTGGTTGGTCGGCCCGATGAATTGAGCTTCCGGCGGCCGCAGGTCCTCCTCGATCTGGGCGTAGAAATACTTCTTCATGGCATGAACGAAGCCCTGCGGCCATGTTTCTGGCGCGATCACGCCGTCCTCGTTGGCGTATTCGTCCATGGCGAAGGCGTACAGGTGCCGGCAGTTCACCCGAAAGCGGTTGATCAGCCGCGCGACGTGGCGATAGACCGGGCAGGGGTTCGGCAGGATCAGGACGATCCGCCGTCCGGCATCGGCCGCGGCCTTGATGCGGTGAAACATGTCGGTGACCCAGATGAACTCGATGTCGTCATCCTTTACGACCCGGATCTTGAAGTCGGGATTCGGATGTTGCTCGATCTCTTCTCGTTTGATCTTTCGGCAGCGTTCCAAGGCCTCTTGATCACGAAAAGGCACGTAGCGCGAGGGGCTGTAGATGAAGTCGGTCATGGTTTCGTTCTCCGCAGAATGTTGGGTGTAGGGTCGTCGGTAGTAGAAGACGTTGCATGCAACGTCTCTACAACGACGATGCCTGGTACAATACCTCTCCACTCGCAATAGTCATGCGCAGCTGCAGGTCTTGCGTCACGAGGATGATATCGGCGTCCATGTCGGCGGCCAGATATCCCTTTTTGTTCAGGTCCAGCACGCGCGCCGGCGTGCGTGCGCAGAGGATCGAGGCATCCAGGAGCGAACGGCCGAACTTGTGGACGGCATTTTGCAGACACCGGATAGGCGTCAGCGCGCTGCCGGAGAGGGCATCGTCCACGGTTCGCCGCACGCCCCGGTCGGCGGTCACGCTCACCTGCACGCCGGGATAGAGGCCCTCGTAGATGCCCGGCGGGTTGCCCGCACCTTTCACGCCATCGGTGACGAAGGCGACGCGGCCGAGGCCTTTGCAGCGCAGCGTTTTTTCGACCAGCAGGGGATGAACGTGCACCCCATCGGGGATGATCTCGACTGTGAGGCGGTCCTCCACCTGGATGTAATCGGTCAGGCCGGCTGGATAGACGCCAGGATCGGTTTGCGGCGGCGGATCGAAGGTGTCGTAGAAGTGCGTCACCAGGCTCAGCCCGGCATCCACGGCCTGCCGCGCCTGCTCGATGGTCGCCGCGCTGTGCGCCAGGCTGGTCACGATGCCGTGCTGCCGGCACCACCGGATGAAGTCCGTTGCGCCTGCGAGCTCTGGCGACACGTCCCAGATCGGGATGCGCCCCTGCGCGGCCGTGTAGAGCGCTTCGGTGGTCTCGACCGTGATCTTGGTCAGCGAATTGGCCGAACCGGCGCCCGTTTTGGCCAGGTAGGTGATCTCGGGCCGGAAGCCGATCAGGTTAGGAGTGCGCCGAAAGCCGTCAGTCTCGGCGAGGCCCCGCTGCATGACCGCGATGTTTTCCTGCGGCGAGCCGAGCAGCGTCGGCACGCAGGCAGTGGCGCCCGCGGCCGCCATGAGCCGGCTGTACTCGACCAGGCTGTCGTATTGGGCCATCACGTCGCGGATGCCGTGATTGTGCAGGTCAATCAGGCCGGGCAGCACGTAGCAGCCCGTGGCCATGATGACGTGCTCGCCCGGTGTGGGATGCAGATCAGGGCCGATGTGGGCAATCTGACCGGCCGCGATCTGCACATCGCACGGTGCCTCGATGCGGTTGTAGTGCAGCACGATGCCATCTTTGATCAACATAGGCTTTGTTCCCATCTCGGTAGGGGCGCACGGCGTGCGCTCGTCGTCCCGTCGGCGCACACCGTGCGCCCCTGCGCGATTGTTGCGCCTACCGGTTGAGGAGGCGCGGGTCGAGCGCATCGCGCAGGGCGTCACCGAGGAAGTTGATGGACAACACGACCGCAGTGATCAGGAGGCCGGGCGGTAGCCACAGCCACGGCATGCTCTCCAGAACGGTGATAGATTGCGCGTTCGTCAGCATGTTGCCCCAGGTGGCCGTCGGCATGCGCACGCCCAGGCCCAGGAAACTGAGACCGGCTTCGCTCAGGATCGCGCCGGCGATCAGGAAGGTGCCGGCCACGATGACGGGCGCGATGACGTTGGGCAGGATATGGCGGAACATGATGCGCAAGGGCGACGCGCCGATGCAGCGGCTCGCCATCACGAAGTCGCGCTCGCGCATGCTCAATGTCTCCCCGCGCACCAGCCGGCACGTGCCGGTCCAGCCGAAGATGCCGATCACGAACATGATGTTGAAGATGCTAGGGCCGAGCACCGCCACCAGGGTGATAACGATGATGAAAGTGGGGATCGTCATCACCACATCGGTCAGGCGCTGGAGCCAGAAATCCACCCAGCGGCCGCTGAACCCGCTGATCAGCCCGATGACCGTGCCGATGGCGACGGCGATGCCGGCGGCGACCAGGCCCACCGACAGCGACACGCGGCCGCCCCAGATCAGGCGGCTCAGCACATCGCGGCCGGCATAGTCGGTGCCCAGCAGATGCGCAGAGCTGGGAGGCTTTTTGATGGCGGTCACATCCACCTCGGCCGGGTCGTATGGCGCGATGATGGGTGCTCCCAGCGAGGTCAGGCCGAGGATGAGCAGGACCAGCGCGCCGATCACGGCCATGCGATGGCGCAGGAAACGGCGCAAGCTGCGTTTTAGCGGCGTGTCACGACTGGAGAGCAGGCGCCGCTCGCGCTCGTCGAGGTGTTGAAAATCATCTCTGTCGTTCATCGCAGGCAGCCCCTCGTCATGTGTAGCGAATCCGCGGATCGGCGATCGCGTACAGTATATCGGCCAGCAGGTTGCTCAGCAATACCAGAGTGGAGCCGATCAGCGCGATGCCCATCAGCGTGGGGTAGTCGCGCATGTTCACCGAGGAAACGGCGAGCTGACCCATGCCGGGCCAGGAAAAGATCCATTCGATCACGAACGCGCCCCCGAAAAGGCCGGGGATGTTCAGCGACAGGATCGTGATCATCGAGATGAGGGCGTTGCGGAAGCCGTGCCGCCACAGCACAGTTCGTTCGGGCAGGCCTTTGGCCCGAGCTGTGGTCATGTAATCCTGGCCCAGCACCTCGAGGACGGCCGAGCGCGTGTAGCGCTGAAAGCCGGCGATGCGCTCCAGGCCCAGCGCCGTGGCCGGCAGGGCCAGATGGCGCAGGAAATCGAGGACCTGGTTGGCCGCGTCGGGATCGCGCAGGCCCTGCACCGGAAAGAGGCCCAGGCGCACCGAAAAGATGTAGATGATGCCCAGAGCAAAGAAAAACGCCGGAATAGACACGGCCACAAAGGCGAAAAAGGTCAGCACGTAGTCGAGGGCCGAGTACTGGCGCAGCGCCGAGTAGACGCCGAGTGGGACGCCCAGGCCGATCGCCAGCAGCATGGCCGAGGTCGTCAGGGCCAGGGTGGCCGGAAGGCGGTCGCCGATCTTCTTGAGGACCGGCGTGCTGCTGTTGTAGGCATAGCCCAGGTTGCCGCGCAGCGCCTCTTTGAGCCAGATCACGTAGCGCACATAGACCGGCTTGTTCAGCCCCAGATCCTCTTTCATTTTTTCCAGCACTTCGGGCGCCACCGGAACGGAAGGATCAATCATGGCCGAGATGGGATCGCCCGGCGCCAGATTGTAGGCGGCAAAAGTGATCATGGTGATGCCCAGCAGCACCGGTATGGAGATGAGCAGCCTGCGAACGATGTATCTGAGCACAGACCACCTTCCTGAGACGTTGTGTCACGTGCCAGGCACCTGACAGGGTGCCTGGCACGTCCGACGGCGCATCGTGGCCCCGTGCCAGGCACCTGACAGGGTGCCTGGCACGTCCGACGGCGCATCGTGGCCCCGTGCCAGGCACCTGATAGGGTGCCTGGCACGTATTATCCCTATTTCAGCGTCCAGGTATGCGGCGCCGTCCAGTTGTAGCCGCAGCCCAGCTTGAAGGTCGAAGCGTCCACCTTCGGCCCCATGGTCTGGAAGCTCTTGCCGATCCACAACGGGTAGGTCGGCAGGTCGGTATTGAGGATGCGGGTCATCTCGGTGATCAGCGGCTTGTACACCGCCGGATCGGCCGTGGCCAGCGCCTTCTCGAAGATCTCATCGAACTTCGGATTGCAGTACTGCGTCGAGTTGTAGCCCTTGGGATACTCGAAGCCGCAGCGATGGACGGTGCCCAGGATGTCGAGCGGCACCCAGCGGGCCTGACCGCTGATGATCACGTCGAATTTGCCTTTGCCGTAAAACTCCGCGATGAAGTTGGCGAACTCGATGGGGGTGATCGTCGCCTTGACGCCGACTTTGGCCCACATCTGCTGCACGATCTCATACCAGGTCGGCGGCGTGCCCAACGCCACGAAGATCAGCTCCCAGTTGGCGTCCCAGCCGATCTCTTTCAGCAACGCCTTGGCCTTCTCCGGATCATAACCATAGGTCTTGATGTCCGGCGCACACAGGTCGCCCAGGCTCGGCGCGAGCGGACAGTTCCATTTAACCGTTGTGCCATACGGGTCAACCGCTTTGATCAGGTTGTCCAGGTCGAGGGCGTGGATCAGCGCCTGGCGGAAGCGGGGATCCTGCATGGCCTTGAACTTGGGCTGTTCGGGCTTGTCCGCTTCTTTGTTGCCGCGATGGTAGTTGACGAACAGGACGTTCGGGACCACCGGATCGAGATAGACAAGCTCGACGCCGGGGATTTTCTTGATGCGTTCCAGCTCGGCCACGGGCAGGCCCGCAGCGATGTCCACTTCGCCCTTCTCCAGCGCCAGCAGCCGCGTGTTGGCATCAGGAATTTTGATGTCGCGGATCACGTCTATCTTGGGCGCGCCGCGGAAGTACTTCGGGTTCGCCACGAGTTCGATGGACTCGTCGCCCTTGAACTCCTTCACGATGAAAGGTCCCGTGCCCGGATACCAGCGTTCGGTCACGAACTTGCTCTTGGTGAAGTCGGCCGGCGGGATGTCCTTGACCACGTGCTCGGGCACGATCGGGATCTGCGTCAGGGCATGGTTGAAGATGGAGCTGGCGTTGTTGAGCTGAAGAGTCACCTCGTAGTCGCCGTTGGCCGTCACGCCTGCCACGCTCGTTGCCTTGCCCTGATTCACATCCTCGCAGCCGACGATGACCTTCACGTTGGGGTATTGCATGGCGTTCAGGTCTTTCTGGCAGATGTAGTTGAAGGTGAAGACGACATCTTTGGCGGTGAACGGCGTGCCGTCGTGCCATTCCACGCCCTTCCGCAGCGTGAAGGTGTAGGTCTTGCCATCCGGCGATACGGTGTATTTCTCGGCGATGTCAGGTTCCAGGTCGAGCTTGGCGTTGTAGAAGACGAGGCGGCTCAGGCTGAGGAACATCCACTCGTCAATCTGGCCGCCGGTGATGTGGAACGGATCGCCGAACTTGCCGATGACGCTTTGCGCCCGGCGCAGCACCTTCTGGCCGGTGGCAGCGGGCGCAGCGGTTGGAGCCGGTGCCTTCGTTGGTTCGGGCGCTTTCGTTGCCTCGGGCGCCTTGGTTGGCTCCGGGGCTTTGGTGGCCGCGGGCGCCGCCGTGGCCGGCGCAGGTTGTGCCGGCGCAGGTTGTGCCGGCGCCGGGGTCGGTTGTGCGCCGCACGCGCTCAGCACCAGGCCGAGCAGGACGATCAGGGTCAACAGGACGGTTGGGGTGAACGCTTTGCGCATGGTTGCTGCTTCTCCTTTTGTATGTTTGTGGATCGAGCGGATACCCGACGAGAACAGCTCTGGCAAATCTGCGTATGATGTGTCATCACCTCCTTCTGGGCCAGGCAGACGTGCTTGCGCACCTGGCGAGCCGTCGGCTACCGTGTCCAGGCAGCCGTTGGCACGATCTTCAGCTTCATGTCCACCAGGTTCGGCCCACCCGGCTTGCCCACGTAGTAGGTCAGCAGCGTCGCGTCGCCATGGAACGTGATGCTGGTGTAGCAATATGAGCGGCTTTCGTCCGCTTCGACGTATTTGAAGCCGTGCCAGCTCTCGCCGTTGTCGCTGCTGACCGCCGCCACGAGCGGCGTGCGCCAGTTGAACTGGCTGTTCCACGGCACATCGCCGACGACCGGCGGGCACGTTCGCCGATCGTTGTAAAGGATCAACAGGTCGTTGCTGCCGGGCAGACGGGCGGCCGAGGCGGGCGAGATCGGCGCAATGAGCCCGGTCGGCGCCAACTCGCTCCACGACTCGCCGTCGTCGAACGAGCGGCAGGCGTAGATGCGCTGCTTGTCGGTGCGCATCCACATCCACAGGCTGCCGTCTGCGCACTGCACCACGCCCGGTTCGCCCGCGCCGACGCGGCCGGGCAGATCGAGATACGAGCACAGCCGGCGCCAGCTGCGACCGTCATCGTCCGAGCCGAAGACGCTGCCCAACGAGTGGTAGTGCTCGCCGATACAGCGGAACACGGGCAGCAGCACCCGACCGCTGCGCGTCTGGATCAGGCGATTGTTGTTGGCGCCGATGTAGCCCTCCTCGGGCGTCGCCGGGATCGGCGCGCTCCATGTCCGGCCGTCGTCGCCGGAGCGCCGCACGAACATGTGGCAGTCCTGCGATTCGTGATTTTTGATCGCGAATCCGAAGAGCAGGTCGCCGCTGCGCAGGCGCAGGAACGAAACGCTCATGACGTTGCACCGGCCGAGATTCTCCTGGAACAGGGCGGGCGCATCCCAGGTGTAGCCGCCATCGCGCGAGCGCCGCGCCCAGATCTCGCCCTGCGAGTGATCGTCCGGACCGCTGAAGCGGCTCCACGCCATCAGCAGGCTGCCGTCGCCGAGGCTGACGATATCACCTTCGCCGTTGCGTGGATTTCCCGGCCCGACGGGATTGATGATTTCTTCATGCCATGTCTCGACCGTGTTCATCGGCTCTCTGCTCCTTGCGGCGGATGACCAGCTTGCAGCGCGCCTCGGCCACCTGTGATTGATCGTAGAGGTACTCGTAGCCCAGCGGCTCCAGCACGCGACGATACAGCACGTCGCAGTGACGGCAATAGTCGGCGTACGGCTCGAGGTGCGTCCACGCCAGCAGCCGCCCCTTCGACGGACAGTGATGCATGGTGATCGAGAATTCGCCCGCGTCCTCGTCCAGCTCCATCGTGAAGTCGGCCGCCTCCTCGTTTAGCGTGTGCGACCAGTAGAGCCAGCAGCCGCGAATGCCGTTGGCCACGACCAGGTCGTGCAGGTTGCCCAGGAAGTGGTCGCTGAGATAGTTCCAGAAGTCCAGAACGGCCTCTTTGCCGCCGCGCTGGTCGAGATATTTGAACAGCTCGCTGTAGGCTGCGATGAATTCCGTGCACGAGATCATGGGGACCTCCGGCTGAAGCGCACGGTGCTGCGTCCTGTCCGGTCATCGTAGGCCAGCAGCTCTGCCCGGAAGGGTGTGCCCTCGCAAATCGCCTCGTTCACCGTGCGGGTCGTCTCGTAGAAAAGCGGCGCAACGGGCCGGTCGTGCTGGCGCATGTGCATGACCGCCGGACACGCTGCCACGTGGATGGTGAGCGCATCGTCGGTCAGCTCGAACGTGACGTCGCCGCCCTCGATCTGGTAGATGCGTGCGAAATGTTCCTGCAGGGCAGGGAGGCCGCGCTGGAGGATATCCTGTTTCAGGGGGCCGTAGAAAGCCGTGGCGAACTGGCGCAGGTATGCGCGCACGGCATCGGCGCCATAACGTTCTTCGAGATAGATCAGCGCGGTGCTGAGCGCGGCGTGGAAATCTTTGTGCAGATACGGGTTGTCTGCGGCTGTCCGCAGCATGATCTGTTTCATAGGCTTGCACTCACCGATTGGCCGAAAATGCGGCCCGTTGCGACCCGTTGGGCGATCTCATCCACATGGCCCAGGCGCCGGCCGTAGGTGCCGAAGGCGTTCACCAGGGCAATGCCGTCTGCGCCGGCGCGGTAGCAGCGCAGCGCGCCGCGGTCGTATTCCGTCGGGTCGAGCGTGCTGTTGACGTGCGGCGCATCGGCGTATTCTTCGCCGGGCAGGGGGTCCTCGTCGGGCCGGGTTTCCTGTTGCCAGGCGGGGTCGGCCCGTTTGCCGCCCGGCACGTCTACCGACTCCTGATCCAGGATGGCGATCAGGGGAACGTTGTGGCGCCGCGCCAGCGCCACATAGGGCGCGATGTCCCAGGCCTGCACGCAGATGAAGTCCAGAGCGCCGCCGGCCAGCCATGCCTCCAGGTCAATTCGCTGCTCGGCCAGGCCGCAGAACGCATGGTAGTCGTCCACGACGCTGGCGCTGAGCGCGATGCGGCGGCCCCGGGCGCGTGCCACGGCATCCAGCCGCCGGCGGATGTCCGCGATGAAGGTGGTGAGCACTTCGCAACCGTGCCGCTGCGGATCGGCCACCGGCGGCCAGCGGGTGAAATCCAGGTTGATGCCGTCCACATCGTAATTGCCGGCCAGCTCGGCCAGCAGATCGAGCACGAAGCCCCGCGCCGCCGGCAGGGCGTAATCCCACTTTGCCTTGCCCGGCACGCGCAGTTCCGGATGATCGCGCCAGAAGCAGCCGTTCAACAGCGCTTCGACCGCCTGGCCCAGGGGGCCATTGGTGAAAAAGAGGTTCATGCGCAGGCCGGCATGAAATTCCATGCCTGCGGCGTGACAGGCGTTGGCCAGCACGCGCATCCCTTCCTGGCCGTTCGCACAGGCCCAGCGCAGGTAGTCGCACGCCCGGCGGTCGCCCCGGCGCAGCAACGGCCACTGCGCGTCGCTCACCGCCTCGCCGACCAGGCCAGTCACCCGGCTCGGCCAGTTGGCGACCCCCGTCGCCGGCGACTGCAGGACGATGGCTCGCACATCGCTGTTTCGGAAAGTCTGCGGGTAGCGGGCGTCGCAGTTTTCGCCCGGATTGCTCGCCTGCCAGTACGGGCTGTAGCCGTCATGAAAGAACCACACGCGTTTGTGAGCGGGATCGGTGCCGTCCTGCGCGCATGCGGCGACCTGGCGTTCGCTCAGCTTCATCAGGCACAGCGCCGAGATGCTGCCGCGCACCAGGCCCCAGGGCTGCGAGCAAAAGGTGCCGTAGGGCACGCGCAGGCGCAGTCGGCGGCCATCCAGCCGCGCGCAGGTCCAGTAGCACATCACCTCGACACCCGACGGCCCGAGCGGCCGGCCATGCCGCGTCCCCCGTTCCGGAAACACATGCACGAAGGCCGGGTCGCCATCCAGGGCCACGTCCACACCGTCGAGCGGCTGCGTCAGCACCGGTCTCAGGTCAAGCCGCGGCACGCCGATCCATAGCGCGTACCAGCCGGACAGGTCGAGCGGGATTTCGATCTCCGGCGGGACGGCGCAGGGACCTTCGTCGCGCGCCAGGTCGTTGAGCACGAGGAGCCGGCCGCTCTGGCCGTCGGCCAGGCGGTAGGGGCGCGCCTGCCAGCGTCCGCGCTGCGGCTCGACCGACCAGGTCGCCGGAGGCGCCAGGGCCACCATGTCGCGCAGGATCACCGCGTCGCCCGCGGTCAGCGCTGTGGTGCGTGCGTGTTGCAGATCGCTGAAAATGCGGCCGCCAGGGCAAAAGTCCGGTTGCGGTTGTGTGAGATTTTGATCTCTCACTGATATCCTCTATCATACGAGGACGGCGCATTCACAACCAGTTCGCGCCAGGCCCTTCGGATTGGGCGTAGCTGCTCACGACCCGCCTACGACGAAGAATCCGAGGGCCACGATGATCTCCGAGTGTGTCCGTATGCAAACAGCGCGCTTCGGTGGTCGAACCGATTGTTTGAAGTATAGCACGGATGTTAGGATGTGTCAAAAATCAAACAGTTATTGACACGATCAAACATCTGGGTATACTGTAGTCAACTGTGAATACACAATATCGCACATCATCTCGTGAATGGGGGCAGCGACGATGTTGCCAGAAGAACGGCGGTCGAAGATCCAACAACAGCTGGCGCAGCAGACAACGGTTACCATCGCCGGGCTCGCCGAGGCGCTCGGCGCATCGGAGATGACGATCCGCCGCGATCTGGCGGAACTGGAGGCGCGCGGCGTCTGTCAGCGCATCCACGGCGGCGCGATCAGTCTGCGCGTGCAGCAGTATCGCGTGTCGGCCTATCCTCCCTACGGGGATCGCGAGCGCCGACAGATGCACGAGAAGACGGCGATCGGTCGGGCCGCGGCCAGCCTGGTGCAGCCCGGCGAGGTCATTGCCATTGATTCGGGCACGACTGCTGCCTATTTTGCCCAGGCGCTGCGCTCCATTTACCCGCTCACGGTCATCACCAATTCGTTGCGCGTGCTCGATCAGCTCCACGATGTGCCGCAGATCGCCCTGATCTGTCCGGGCGGTGCGCTTTCGCTCGAGGACCGGAGCCAGGCCAGCGGCGACCTCTCCTTCGTGGGGCCGTTGGCGGTGGCGGCGCTGCGCAACTTCCGGCCGGCCAGGGCTTTCATCACGACCTCTGGGCTGACGGTGGCGGACGGGATCACGAACGCGGCCCTCTTCCAGGCGGAGATTAAGCGCACCCTGATCGAGATTGCCGAGGAGGCAATCTTGCTCGCCGATCACACGAAGTTCGGCCAGGCGACGGGCTTTCTGGTGACCGGTGTGAAGGCTTTTCGTCGGATGATCACCGATGTCGCCGCGCCGGCGCAGGACGTGGCCGCGCTGCGGAGTCAAGGGATCGAGGTGATCACCGTCGAGCCGGCGCCCGATGCGCAGCCGTTGCGGCCGTCAGTGCTCACCTTGTCCGGTGCGACGTCTCAGGTCGTGCTGCGCAACGCAGGCTGATGGGAAGTGAGATGGCCACATGAACCTGCTCATCGGCGTTGACCTGGGCACGACCGGCTGCAAGGCGGTTGTCTACGATGAGGCCGGAACGGTGCTGGGCGAAAGCTATCTCGAACTCGACCTCATCACCCTCTCGGATGTGATGATCGAACAGTCGCCCGACGCCTGGTGGGAGGCGATGGTGCGCGCCGTCGGCCTGGCGCTCGCTGCCGCCCATGCGGATCGCGAGGCCGTGCGCGGCATCGCGATCAGCTCGCAGGGCATCGCCTTCGTCCTGCTCGATGCCCAGGATCGGCCGTTGGGCAATGCGATCAGCTGGCTGGACGGTCGCGCGACTGTGGAATGTGCCCGGATTCTGGCTCGCTATTCGGCCCGAAGCCTGTTTCAGATCACGGGAAAACGAGCTGCGCCGTTTTATGTGTTGCCCAAGCTGCTCTGGGTGCGGGCGCAGCAGCCGGAGGTGTGGCGTCGGGCGCGCCGCCTGCTGATGGCACATGACTATCTGGTGTATCGCCTGTGCGGCGAACGCGTCACGGATCACTCGCTGGCCGGCGGCACTTTGTTGTATGACCTTCATCGGCAGGACTGGAGCCAGGAGTTGCTGGATGCGTTCGACATCCCGGCCGACCTGCTGCCTCCGGTGTGCTGGGCCGGCACCCGGGTCGGCACGCTGCGGCCAGAGGCAGCCGCGGCGCTGGGATTGACGACCGCTGTGGTGGTGGCGGTCGGCGGGCAGGATCAGAAGTGCGCGGCGCTCGGCGCCGGGCTTGTGGCGGGCACAGCGTCGGTCTCGCTGGGCACGGCATCCGCTGTGGTCCAGCTTCTGGATCGGCCGGCGACGGATCCGCAGCTGCGCATCCCGACATTTGCCTTCGTCCAGCCGGCGTGCTGGGTGCTGGAGGGGGTCGTTGCCACGGCCGCGGGCTGCTTGCGCTGGTATCGGGATACACTGGCCCCGGGCGCCTCCTACGCCGACCTGGACGCGGAGGCGGCAGGCGCGCCGCCGGGCAGCGATGGCCTCTATTTCTATCCCCATTTGAGCGGCGCGAGCAGCCCCCATTGGCTCAGCGCGGGCCGCGGCGCGCTCCATGGCCTGAGCCTAGCGACGAGCCGCAGCCATCTGACGCGCGCGCTCATGGAAGGCGTGGCGTTTCAGATTCGGGAGAATCTGGCGATCACCGAGGAGATCGGCGGGCCGGTGGCACAGGTGATCCTCTTCGGCGGCGGCGCCCGCAGCGGGCTGTGGCGGGCGATCATCGGGGATGTGCTGGCGCGGCCCGTGGTGTGGCCACGCACGATGGAAACCGCCAGCGGAGGCGCGGCCATGCTGGCGGGAACAGGCAGCGGTGTGTTCGCGACGCTGGATGAGGCGCGCGGCCGTATGCTGGCGCCGCTCGGCCGTCGCGAACCGGATGCCGCGGTCGTCGCCCTCTACGTGCAACACTACGAGCGCTATCGTCGGGTCGAGGCCGCGCTTCTCAGCCTGGCCTCAGAACATCCGTGAGCGGCGCAGGGACGTTTCCTGTGCCCTATGCATTCAGTCGCGCGCTCAGCTGCTCCATGTGGCGGACGAAGGCCGGGAACGCGATTTCGGCGTCCGGCAGATACGGATGCCACCGCCTTTCCCATTCCAGCGTGTAGTAGCCGGAATAGCCGGCCGCAGTCAGCAGGTCGAGGCAGTCGGCCAGCGGCAGCAGCCCCTCGCCGCACAGGCAAAGCCGATCCCGGCCGGTGACGTGATCGCGACGCGCGTCTTTCCAATGCGTGTTGATCACGCGCGCCCCGATCTGGCTCCAGGTGAACGCGGGCGTCTCCTGGCCGGCCCAATAGGGATGCTTCACATCCCAGCAAAGGCCGACCCGGTCGGGAGCGGTGCCCTCGATCAGCGCCAGGATGTCGGCGCTGTGTGTCCAGGCATCGTGCGTCTCGACGGCCAGCTGCACGCTCGTGCCGGCGGTGATTTCCAGCATCTGCGCCAGCAGTTCGCGGCCGCGGGCCAGCCCGTCGTCGCGGGAGCGGCCGGCCAGGTCACCGCCGAAGACGCGGATTTGCGCGGCGCCGAAGATGGCGCACAGTGCGACCAGGCGACGGATCTCATCGAGCGCCCGCTCGCGCTCCGCCTCGCCGTGCCAGACCAGCCGCGCGCTGGCCGAAAAGCAGGAGACCGCCAGCCCGACGTCGGCCAGGCGGCGGGCCGAGGCCGGGGCGTCCGTGTTGAACTCCGGCAGTTCCCACATGTTGAAGGTGCCGCGAAGGCCGCGGAAATCCACAGCCTGGAAGCCGTAGGCCGGCAAGCGGTCGAGGATCATCGGCAGGTCCCAGTCGAGACAGCCGAGGGTGCTGGTGGCGTATTTCATGGGCACTTTTCCGGTGAATGAGATCCAGATGGTATCATGCGATGCCGGTCTGGCCAATCGGACACGGGCGAGGATCACGCAGTCTCGCAACCGGAATCCGGTCGGCCCGACCGATCATCGGATTCGCGGCGTGCTCACCGCGGGCTGAGGTGCAAGCGAAAGCGGCGCGTGCCGGCCGGCAGCGCCACCGCCAGCCGCGTCAGCACGCCGTCCCGTTCGTTGGCGCGACAGGCCTCGGCCAGGCTGGCGACGGTGAATGTCGCGGTCGCCGGTTCGGTGATCGTCATGCTGAGGGCGGAACGCTCGCCGATGATCTGTGCTGTCGCGCCGGTAATCTGCACCGGGAACCAGGTGACGAACGCCTCTTCGATCGGCAGCGCGGCGCCGTCGAAGTCGAACAGATCCTCCAGCATTACTTCGCCGTTCTGGGCGTTCAGCCGCAATGTGCGTCGCGCCAGGCACAGGCCGGGCAGGTTGTAGGCATGGTGGAAGTCAATGGCGACCGTTTTCTCGTCGGGCCCGGTGCTGTACGTGACAATCGTCCCGTGATATTGTTGACAGCCGCCGAACTCCGGGCCGGGCGCCTGCAATTGACCGCCGATGACGGGCACGCCATGGCCGAACGAGTTGCAGAAGATGTTCTCGTAGCGCGCCTGCCGAAAGTAGTCTTTGCTGTATTTGCCGCGGCCGGGATCGCACAGCAGGCTCTCGCCGTCCACATGGTAGATGAAGACGGCAATGTCGGTGTGGCTGTGGTGGCCGTCGTTGTGGCCGGCTTTGGCAGCCAGTGCCACGGGGCGGCCGTCGGCCGTCTGTGCCACCAGCCTGACTACACCGGAGGCGGGCAGATGGACGTCTTGCCGCGCGGCGGCCGGGAATGGGCTTTGCTGACCGTCCCACCACGCTGCATCGCGCATCACGATGGCGAGCTTGGCGGTCGGGACGCCGCGGCCCTGCGGCAGTTGGGGCGGATTGGCCAGTCCCTGGAGGTCGGTCACGCCGGTGCGTGTGGCCAGGCGCCGGACGATGCCCGGCGAAAGGGATGTGACTTCCTCGGCGTCGCCGAAGTTGAGGTAGCGGCCCGGCGAGAGGGCTGCGGCCAGCGGATAGCGGGCGATGTCTCGCAGTCGTGGGGCCGCCAGCAGGTCGAGCGCGCCGGCCGTTCGCTCGCGCAGCAGTTCGGCCACGGTCACATAGTACAGCAGGCCGTAGTTCCAGTAGCCGATTCCCTCGATGGAGCCGCCGTCCGCCTCGAAGCCGGTGGCGATGTAGGCCTCGAAGCCTTCCAGCACCTGTTCCATGGCCTCGGCCAGGGTCTGTTCGTCGCGCTCCAGCCGGAGGAAGGCCAGCGCAATCGAGCCATTGCAGACGCCGTTCCAATTCAGCGCGCCCCGGTACCACCAGTGCTTGCTGCCATAGGCCAGGTACGGCTTGAAGATGCGTCGCGCTACCTCCTGGCGCACGCGCTGCACCACCTCTGGCGCCAGTCGGTCGCCCACCAGGTACACGGTTTCGGCCAGGCTGGCGCCCGTCTCGGCGCAGAAGAGGTCAATGCTGTCGGGCTCGCGCGTCAGCGCGGTATGGGCGCCGAACGGCTTCTGTCTGGGCGAGGGCTTCAGATCCCAGTACTCTGGCCCCTGTTCTTCGTGCGCGGGCAGCACCCACGAGGTCTCCTCGCAGATGCTCCAGAGGAGATCATGGACAACGTCTCGCATCGCGTCGTCGCCGAGGAGCATTTCGAACACGGCGCGCGTGAGCATGGTGCGCCTGGCGAAGTAGACGCGCTCGTAGTTGCGTCGTTCGCCGGTGTGCTCGAACTGGCGATAGAGCGTATAGGTGGTCTGTGGAATGTCGCTTAAATCGGGCGCGGCCCTGCGCAGCAGATCCCGCACGATCGGCGTGGCGGCCGAACAGCGCACCGCTTCGGCCAGGTTTTCGGTAGGGGCATTGATGGCAAGAAGGGATTTGAGCTCATTCATGGGTGTTGTTTAGGGGAAGTAGACAAGTAGACAGGTAGACAAGGTTTTTTGTTTCCTTGTCTCCTTGTCTCCTTGTTTCCTTGTCTACCTCTCCCCCTCCAAGAAATCTTCCCGCACCGGGGTGAAGGCGTCGATCAGCACTGTCGGTGTGTATGTGACGATGTGATGGGGGACGTTCGGCGGGACGTAGTAGCTGCCGCCTGCGGTCAGCCGCGCTGTTTCCTGGCCGTCCATGACGAAGTCAATTTCGCCGGAGACGACATAACCGAGCTGTTCGTGCGAATGGCTGTGGTGCCATGAGGTCACGCCGGCATCGAAGGTGAATTGTACCAACATCAGGCGTCCGCCATAGCTGAGGATACGGCGTTGGGCTCCGTCTGGGGTGGCGATGGCGGGCTCGTTTTCGGCTTGCGCGATTAATTTCATAGTCGGTTCTTTCTCGAAACAATGATCTGGACCTTCTGGGTTTGGACGACAGCCCCGAAGCCCGTGTCGGGCATGGAGGAGGCCGCCAACCTCACGAAGTGACGACCCCTGTCAGCTTCAGCGCGTCGGCCAGGTGACAGGCGACCCAGTGGTCAGGGGTGATCTCGCGCCAGAGGGGCACCTCGCGACTGCAGATATCCCCGGCATAGCGGCAGCGGGGGTGAAACTTGCAGCCAGGCGGTGGCTTGCTGGGGCTGGGCACGTCGCCGGGCAAGATAATGCGCTGTACCTTGAGGTCAGGGTCGGCGCTGGGCACGGCCGATAGCAGCGCTTCCGTGTAGGGGTGACGAGGCACGGCATAAAGCTCTTCGGCCGGCGCCAGTTCGACGATGTGGCCGAGATACATCACCGCCACCCGGTCGCTGATGTGTTCGACGACCGATAGATCGTGCGAGATGAACAGGTAGGTCAGCCCCAGGTCGGCTTGCAGGTCGCGCAGCAGGTTGAGCACCTGGGCCTGGATCGAGACATCCAGTGCGCTGACCGGCTCATCGCAAACAATGAATTTGGGCTTAAGGGCCAGAGCGCGCGCGATGCCGATGCGCTGGCGCTGACCGCCGGAGAAGGCATAGGGATAGCGGTTCATGTGCTGCACGCGCAGTCCGACCTGCTCCAGCAGCTCGCGCACGCGCGCCCGCAGCTCGTCGCCGCTCACGACGCCGTGAATGCGCAGCGGCTCCGAGACGATGTCCATGACCGTCATGCGCGGGTTCAGTGATGAAAACGGGTCCTGAAAGATGATCTGCATTTCACGGCGAAATGGCTTCATCTCGCGGCGCGATTTATGGGTCAGCTCCACCATCTCGCCGTTGTAGCGGTAGAAGATCCGGCCGGCCGTGGGCTTGAGTGCGCGCAGGATCAGCCGGCCGACCGTGGTCTTGCCGCAGCCGGACTCGCCGACCAGCCCCAGCGTTTCCCCCTGGCGGATGGTGAAGCTCACACCGTCCACGGCCCGCACATGGCCCACGACGCGGCGTAACAGCCCGCGCTGGATGGGAAAGTGCATTTTGAGGTCGTGGACGTCGAGCAGGATTGGTGTCGTTAAGTTCATGGCGTAGCCTTGATTGAGCGTTAAGCGTTAAGCGTCAGGGACGGGCGCCATCGGAACATCACGCAAAAGATGGGTTCTGACGCTTCACCCCTGATACAACGTACACCTCACCCAATGCCCGGTGGCCACTTCGGTCAGCGGGACGTCCTCTGGGCCGGCGCACGCGGGTTTCTTTTGCGCGGCGCAGCGCGGCAGGAAGGCACAGCCGCGCGGGATGGAGAAGGGATCGGGCACGCTGCCGGCGATAGGAACGAGCCGTTCTTTGACGCGACGACCCATCTTGGGCACCGATTGCATCAGGCCGATGGTGTAGGGATGCATGGGCCGGTGGAAGATCTCGCGCACCGGGCCGATCTCGACGATCTTGCCCATGTACATCACTGCCACCCGATCGGCCATGTCGGCCACCACGCCCAGGTTGTGGGTGATGATCAGAATAGACATCTTGAATTGTTCCTGGAGCGCCTTCATCAGCTCCAGAATTTGGGCCTGGATCGTCACATCGAGCGCAGTGGTCGGCTCGTCGGCGATGAGGAGCGATGGATTGCACGAGAGCGCCATGGCAATCATGGCGCGCTGGCGCATGCCGCCGGAGAACTGATGCGGGTACTCGTGGATGCGCTGTTCCGGGTTGGCAATGCCGACCCGCCTGAGCATCTCGATGGTGATGCGCTCGGCTTCCTCCTTGCTGGTGCCCTGGTGCAGCTCCACGGCCTCGGCGATCTGGCTGCCCACGGTATGCACGGGCGACAGGGAGGTCATCGGCTCCTGGAAGATCATGGCGATCTCGTTGCCGCGGATGCTGCGGATCAGGTCGCCGCGCGGTTCCACCTGCGCCAGGTCCACCACCTCGCCGTTGCGTCGGCGAAAGCGGATGCTGCCCTCGACGATGCGGCTGTAGCGGAGGGGCAGCAGCCGCAACACCGAGTAGGCTGTCACCGATTTGCCGCAGCCCGATTCGCCCACCAGTCCCAAAGTCTCCTGCGGCGCGATGCTGAACGACACCCCGTCCACGGCGCGCACGGTGCCGTCCACGGTGTCGAAATATGTCTTCAGATTCTCGATGACCAGCAAATTGCCGTCCGATTGCTCAGGCATCCACCGACCTCCCGGCGTTACGAATTCCAAGTTTCAAGTTGCGGGTTGCAGGCCACAAGTCATCACCGCGAATACGGATCCGCCGCATCGCGCAAGCCGTCTCCGAAGAAGTTGAAGGACAGCACGGCCAGGGCGATGGCAATGGCCGGCGTGAGCAGCCAGGGATAGTGGCGCATGCTTTCCAGGTTCTGCGCCTCCTGGAGCAACACGCCCCAACTGATGAGCGGCGGCCGCAGGCCCAGGTTCAGGAAGGAGAGGGTGGTCTCGGCCAGGATCATGCCGGGCATGGCGAGGGTGGCGATGACGATGATATGGCCGAAGACGGCCGGGATCAGGTGGCGGAAGATCACCCAGGCATTGCCGGCGCCCGAAAGCTGGGCCGCCATGATGAATTCCTCTTCGCGGATCGCCAGCACCTTGCCGCGCAATTGCCGCGCCAACCAGGTCCAGCCGATAAGCGAAAGGATCACGGTGATGGCGAAGTAGACCCGTTCGGGCGGCCAGTGCTGCGGGAGCGCGGCCGACAGCGCCATCCACAGCGGGATCGAGGGGAAGGAGCGGATGACCTCGACGAGTCGCTGCATCAGCTCATCTATCCGGCCGCCGAAATAGCCCGAAGTGACCCCCATGATCGAGCCGATCGTGAGGCTGAGGAAGACACCCACCAGGCCGATCGTCAGCGACATCTGACTGCCGATGAGGATGCGCGAGAGCATATCGCGGCCCTGGCGGTCGCTGCCCAGCAGGAAAACGCCCACGTCTTTCTCGGTCGTGCCGAACAGATGCAGGTCGGTCTCGATCAGCCCGAACAGTTTGTACGGCGAATCGTGGACGAAGAAGCGGATGGGTATCTTTTTGCTGGGGTTCGGTTTATAGACGGCTTTCAGGGTCTCCGGGTCGAAGGTTGTTTCCAGCGCATAAATGTAGAGTCCGGTCTGCGCATCCCAGTGCAGCGTATGCGGTGGTGCGTAGAGATACTCGATAAAGCGCTGGTCGCCGCCATACGGCGCGAGAAAATTGGCGAAAGCCGCGACCAGATAGAAGAGAATGACCGCGCAGCCGCCGATGATGGCCGTGCGGCTGCGGATGAACTTGCGCCACATCAGTTGCCACTGCGACAGACCATAGCGCGACTCGTCCGCCAGGGTCGTCGCTTGCGCCTCGGCAGACAAGAACTGCTCGGCCACGACATCGGCCGCGGTTTTGGCGCCTTCGTTCTGGGGGGCGCTCGCAGCGGCCGGGTGTTTGTCCTCGCTCATGCTACCCTCTTTTGCTCGTTGCCTGTCGCCACGCACTCACTCGTAGCGGATCCGTGGATCGGCCCAGGCCAGCGCGATATCGGAGAGGAGATTTCCCACCATCAGCATCAGGCTGAGGAAAATCAGGAAGCTGCCGGCCAGATACATGTCCTGGCTGAGCAGGGCGCGCACGAACAGCGGGCCGGTTGTCGGCAGCGTGAGCACGATGCCCAGCACCGTGGCGCCGTTGATCAGGCTGGGCAGTTGCATGCCCATGACGCTGATCAGGGGGTTGATTGCCACGCGCACCGCGTACTTGTTGATCACGACCTTTTCTTTGAGGCCTTTGGCGCGCGCGGTGGTGATGTATTGTTGTCCCAGGATCTCCAGCAGGCTGCCGCGCATGATGCGGATCAGTTGCGCCATGCCCGCGGCACCCAGGATCAGCGCCGGCCAGAACAGGTGATTGAGCAAATCGAGCACTTTCGCCAGCGACCAGGGTGCCTTCTCCATCTCGGCTGAAAACAGGCCGGTGACCGAGACGCCGAAGACGAAGATGCCGATGAACAGGTAAAAGAGGCCCAGGACGAACTCGGGGATCGAAAGACCGAGAAAGCCCAGGAAAGTCAAGATGTTGTCGCCCAGCGAGTATTGATGGGTGGCAGAATAGATGCCGATAGGGATCGCGATCACCCACATGATGACCAGAGAGATGATCGAGAGCAGCAGCGTCAGCCCCAGGCGGCCCAGGATCAGCTCGCTGACCGGTCGTTTCCAGTCGAGCGAATAGCCGAAATCGCCGCGCACAAAGCCACTGATCCAGGTCAGATAGCGGATGTAGCCGGGCTTATCCAGCCCATACTGGCGCTGCAGATTTTCGACGGTGGCCGCGTCCATGCTGGAGCCGCTGGTGCCCACGTTGGCGGCCAGCGAGGTCATGAAGTCGCCGGGCGGCAGCTCGATGATGATGAAGCTGAGCACGGACACCAGAAACAACGTGGGGATCATCGCCAGCACGCGACGAATGATGAAGGTGATCATGGCCGACTCCAGAGCTCGGTTGGACTGGCAGGCCCTCGGCGAGCCCGCCAGCCCAACCCCCCTTATTCCTTGTCTACCTGTCTACTTGTCTACTTACTTCTTGAAAAAGAAATGGCTCGGATCGAGCGTGCCCGGCGACATGATGATCCAGTCCTGCGTGAACTTCTCCGGCACGTTGCGGAAGTTGTTCTTGACGACGACCGGCGCCGGCGACATGCCGACCGTGGCGATCGTCCAGGCCTCTTCCGAGGCCATGCGGATCATCTGCTTGCCGATCTCGACCTGCTTGACCGGATCAATCGTTGCCTTGAACTGCTCGAAGAGCTGCATGGCTTCGTACAGCTTGCCTTCCGGCTTCTCGCCCTTCTGCCCGCCGGTCTTGTACCAGATGCCATACGCCGGCGCCATCCAGGAGCGCTCGTCGAACGGGAAGACGTAGATCGGGTCTACGAACGGTTCCAGGCCGCGGTCGGTGCCCCAGGTGGCGATCTGGACCTCGTTGCCCGTGGCGCGCGGCCAGTAGACGTCGCGCGTCATGGATTTGACGGCCGTCTTCACGCCCACGGCGTTCCAGTTCTCGGCCACCAGTTGCACGGCATCCAGATCGGTGCCCGTCCGCTCGGTCTCGATGGTGACCTCGAGCGGTTTGCCGTCGGGCCGCAGGCGGGTCTTGCCGTCCGGCCCCAGCTTCAGGCCGGCCTTATCCAGATGCTCGGCAGCCTTCTTGGGATCATATTCGCCGTACAGGTTCTCGTATTCCGGCACATAGAAGGCCGAGTCGGGCACCAGGATCTCGGTGCGCGGCACGCCCTGATCGAGGAATGCGATCTTGTTGATCTTGGCCCGGTCAATGGCATAGGACAGCGCGATGCGGAAATCTTTGTTCTGGAAGATCTTGCGCAGCTCCGGATCGGCCGCGTAGCTCTGATTCGGCCACAGCGCCAGGTGCGTGCCGGACGCAGAGGCCCAGCGGAAGACGCGGTAGTCGCAGGCCTTTTCCTTCTCCTTCAGGAGCGGGAATTTCGTCAGCGAGATGTTGCGGAATTGCATGTCAATCTCGCACGCCAGCGCCTTGGCCGCGATGGCGTCGTTGCTCTCGACCAGCGTGAACTCGAGCTGGTCAATATAGGGCAGCTGCTGGCCTTTTTCGTCCACTTTCCAGTAGAACGGATTGCGCTCGGCGATCAGTTTGGCATCGCCCGGCTTGTAGGTTTTGACCGTCCAGGGGGTCATGGCCGGCCGCTCGGGGTTCAGATCGTCGGCCTTCTCGTTGAACAGTTTGTAGTCCTTGATGTCCTTGTTGTATTTCGGATGGAACTGCTTCAGGTAGTGCGCGGGCGCGAACGCGCCGAAGCGCTCGAAGTTCAGCGGCCACTGGTTGCCATGGAAGGCCAACATGCGCACGACCAGGCCGTTCGGGCCGTCGAACTTCATCTTGATGGTGTAGTCGTCAATCTTTTCCAGGGTCATCGGCTTGCCGTTGACCACCCACTCGGCATGTGGCGCAGAGGTCAGGTCTTTGTTGAGCTCGATGTCCTCCCACCAGAAGACGATGTCGTCCACCGTCCACGGCTGGCCGTCCGACCATTTGAGTCCCTTGCGGAAGTAGAGGGTCAGCTCTTTGCCGTCGGTGCTGAATTCCCATTTGTACGCCAGGCCCGGCTGGACGGGATCCTTCGGATCGCGCGGCCAGCGCAGGATCGGCTCGTAGTTCAGGCGGCCGTAGGCATGGAAATCGGCCGGGCCTTTCCAGGCGCGGCGCCAGACTCCACCGTACTGGCCAATCTCCTCGATCGCCTTCACGACCAGCGGCTGCTCGGAGACGCGCTGGTCCACAGGCGGCAGTTTGCCGGCCTTGACCAGTTCGGCCAGCATGGGCGCCTCAGAGTATTTGGCGGCAGGTGCCGGCGCCTTGGTCGGTTCAGGCGCTTTGGTCGGTTCAGGCGCTTTGGTCGGTTCAGGGGCCTTGGTGGGCTCGGGGGCCGGCGCCTTGGTCGGTTCGGCTTTGGCCGGCGCGGGCGGGGCAGCCGTAGGCGTCGGCGCGCCGCAGGCCGTCAACACAAAGGACAGGATCACCAGGACGCTCAGGAGCGTCATCCACGCACGACGGTTCATTTTTCCTCCTTCGTTGGATTAGATTGAAATGGTTCGTTGCGACGCAAGAGATCCTATGCGGCGACAGGTGATGTTGCTGGTGCACCGCCTGCCGCCGATCCGTCTACAGTTCGATCCTGGCCCCCAGGACTTTCAGAAATTGTGCCAGCCACTCGGGATGAGCCGGCCAGGCCGGCGCAGTGACGAGTTTGCCGTCCACGTGTGCTTTGTCCACCGGCACAGCCACGTACTGGCCGCCCGCACTGGACACATCCGGGCCGACCGCCGGGTAGGCTGTGCACTGCTTGCCTTTGACGACGCCCGCGGCAGCCAGCACTTGCGCGCCGTGGCAGATGGCCGCAATCGGTTTGTCGGCCGCCGCGAAGTGACGCACGATCTCCAACACGCGCGGATTCAGCCGGATGTATTCCGGCGCCCGGCCACCGGGGATCACCAACGCATCGTACTCCTCCGGCTTAACGTCGGCAAACGTCGCGTTGAGCTGGAAGTTGTGCCCGGGCTTCTCGCTGTACGTCTGGTCGCCCTCGAAATCGTGGACAGCCGTGCGCACCTTCTCCCCGGCTTTCTTGTCCGGGCAGACGGCATGTACCTGATAGCCTACCATTTGCAGCGCCTGAAAAGGCACCATGACCTCGTAGTCCTCTACGAAGTCGCCGACCAGCATCAAGATCTTTTTCGCCATGGTCTACCTCCTTGTCTCAAAGGCTATGTTTTTTCCGATGATGCCGCGGCCATTGCTGCCTGGCGCAGGGCCGGTGGATTCGCGCACAATTAACGGACATTCGACCAGTGTATAGCCTGGTTCCGGTGGCGGCCTTCCCTCGATCACGCTGCGAAGCAGCTGCATCGCCAGCCGTCCCATGCGGTGTTTGGGCGGCGCCAGCGTGGTGAGCGGTGGGTTGGCATGTGCCGCCATGTGGATGTTGTCAATGCCGATGACGGAGATGTCTTCCGGCACGCGCAGATGGTGCGAGCGAATGGCATGGAGCGCACCCAGGGCCATCAGATCGTTGTGGGTGATGATCGCCGTGGGCCGTTCTGCGGTCGGCAGTGCCAGCAGCGCGCTCATCGCCTGGAAGCCGCCATTCACGTCCGGATAGCTGGCCGGCGCCCATTCCGCCCGCAGCTCCAGCCCGACTTCGGTCAAAGCTGCCTCTACCCCACGACGCCGCGCCTGCGATGTCTCAGAGGCCGCCGGGCCGGGCAGGAATGCAATGCGTGTGTGGTTGAGGTCGAGCAGATGTCGCGTGGCCCGATAGGTGCCGGCTTCCAGGTCCACGACGATGCAGGCAACGTTGGGCATCTGCAGACAGCGGTTGATGATCACCATCGGGATGCCGGACAGGTCACGGAGTCGGATCAGGTCTTGGGCCGGGCTGCGCGTCCCCAGGATGATGATGCCGCACACCGACTGGCTGACCAGCATGTGCAACATCTCGATTTCGCGCTGCGGATCTTCGCTCGTGTCGAGCAGCAAAGGCAGCAGGCGGTCGGCGCTGGCTTCTTCTTGAACCCCGCGCGCGATCTCCGTGAAATACGGATTGAGAATGTCCGGAATCAGAAGGGCAATCGTGTCCCGCCGGGAACCGACCAGCGTGGGCGGGCGCAGTGCCTGATAGCCGAGAGCCGCAATCGCCTCGAGCACGCGTTCTCGCGCGTTCTGGCTCACCGGCGCAGTCTGGTTGAGCACGCGCGATACGGTTGCCGGCGAGACGCCGGCCTGGCGTGCGACATCATTGAGGCTGGGGCGGGGCTTCTCTGCGCCCATGAGTCGGCCTTTCAGGTGGATGAAATGGCTTTCGCAAATTTCAGGAAAAGCATAGCACGACCGGCCAGATCTGTCAAGATCGCCGGCGCATGTTAACGCCAGATCCTGGCCGCGCCCTCGGGGACGGCGGCGAGCAACCGATAGACGTTGCTGCCGGTGATGTGGGCCATCTCGGCCGCGCTGATCGCTTCGGCGCTCTGTTCGCCCAGGAGCACGGCCACGTCGCCGATGGCCGGTCGCCGCGTCTGGCTGACGTCCACGATGGTGCAGTTGGCGCTGACGGTCACAACCGGGCAACGCCGGCCGGCGATGAGCACCGCGCCGCCCTGGCTCATGGCCGGCGGGTAGCCGTCGGCCCAGCCGATGGCCAGGGTAGCCAGCGCGGTGGGATCGGCGAGGGCCGGCTGCCGGCCATAGCCGATCTGCTCGCCAGCCGCCACGGTGCGCACGTCCACGACGCGCGCTTTCCAGCTGGCGATTGGCCGCAGGTCGGCGCGCGCGAGCAGGCCCTCGTCCAGCCGACTGCGCTCGCTCGGCTCCAGGCCGTGCAGCAGGATGCCCGGTCGGACGATGTCGAGATAGCCGGCAGGCAGGGAGATGATGCCATGGCTGGAGGCCAGGCTCAAAGGTAAGTCATTCTGGCCCGGCCGGGGCCTGGTCAGGGCAAAAAAAGCACGGCGCACCGCCAGCAGCCGTTGCGTCTGGATCGGATCGCGGCCGGGGTTTTCGGTCAGCGTGCTGAAGAGGCCGGCGATTTGGAGCCCGGGCAGCGCCAGCAGCTGACGTAGAAAGTCGGTTGCGGTTGCGACCGGCACGCCCAGCCGGCTCAGCCCGGTGTCAATTTTCACCCACACGGGCAGACGCTGCCCGACCGCGCGCGCGTGGGCGTCCAGCAGCCGCGCGGCCTCCAGGTCGAAGACGGCCGGCGTCAGCGCGTGTTCGAAGAGGGCGGGGACCTCCGACCGCGTGAACCAGGCCAGGCAGACGATCTGTCCGGCCACGCCGGCCTGACGCAGCTTGACCGCCTCGGCTACGGTGGCCACGCCGAACAGCCTCACGCCGGCCGCGGCGAGCGCTTGCGCCATGCCGATCGCGCCCACACCGTAGGCGTTCGCCTTGACCACGGCCATGATCAACGCTGCGCCGACCAGCCGCTGGATTCCCTCCAGGTTGTGCGTCAGGGCAGCCCGGCTCAGCTCAAGCCAGCTGGTCGGCCCATCGAGCCAGCCCCGTGTTTCTGCATCCATTCTTGGGTTCCTCCCGATATCGGCTATAATGGGGACGGCTTGGTGATCCCCCATCAGCGAGGTAAAAGGACATGCAACCCGATCTGATCCTCTACAACGGCAATATTCACACCATGGACGCGACCATGCCGGCCTGCCAGGCGCTTGCCATCGCTGGCGGCCGGATCGTGGCCGCCGGCGACGACGCGCTCCGGGCATTGGGGTCGGCGAAGAAAGCCGTGGACCTGGCCGGCCGCACGGTCGTGCCCGGCTTCATTGACGCGCACCTTCATTTTCTCTCATATGGCATCGGCCTGCAAGAGATCGAGCTGGCAGGCGTGACCGCGCTGGAGGAGGCGCTGGCGCGGGTTGCGGCGCGCGCCGGCCAGACGCCTCCCGGCCAGTGGCTCACCGGACGGGGCTGGGATCATACGCTTTGGGGCAGCGGCGAGTTTCCGACCCGGCACGATCTGGATCGCGTGGCGCCGGAGCATCCGGTCTTCCTGCGGCGCAAATGCGGTCATGCCGGCTGGGCCAATACGCGCGCGCTGGAGCTGGCCGGCATCACCGCGGAGACGCCGGCGCCTTTCGGCGGTGCCATAGATCGCGATCCGGTCACCGGCCAGCCCACCGGCATCCTGAAGGATGCGGCCATGGACCTGATCTTTCGGCTGTTCGCGGAGCCTGCGCTGCCCGAGGCCATGGCCGCGATCCGGGCCGCCATGCCCTATGCGCATCGGGTCGGCCTGGTGGGCGTGCACACGATGGAGGGAGCCGCCGCGTTTCGGGCATTTCAGGCGTTGCAGACTGCCGGTGAGTTGAAGCTGCGCATCACCATGCAGATTCCCGAAGAGAACCTCGATGCCGCCATCCAGGCCGGGCTGCGTTCTGGCTTCGGCAACGACTGGCTGCGCATCGGCGGGGTGAAGATCTTCTCCGATGGCGCGCTGGGCGCGACCACGGCCTACATGCTGGAGCCATACGAGGGAGATCCGAATAATGTCGGCCTGCCGATGTGCTCTCCGGAGCATCTGGGTGAGGTGGTCCGCAAGGCCAGCCGAGCCGGCCTTGCCTGTTTCATCCATGCCATCGGCGACCGTGCCAATCGGATGGTGCTGGATGCCATCGCCGAGGCCCGCAAAGTCGAAGCGGCCAACGGCGCTTCCCGCTCGCCTCTGCGCCACCGCATTGAGCACGCGCAGATCGTGCATCCGGCCGACATTCCGCGTTTTGCCGCACTCGGCGTCATCGCCTCCATGCAGCCGATCCATGCCACACAGGACATGCTGATCGCGGACAGGTTGTGGGGCAAGCGCAGCGCCACCGCTTACGCCTGGCGCAGCCTGCTGGATGCCGGCGCGGTGCTGGCATTCGGCTCCGATTCGCCCGTGGAAGACCTGAGCGTGTTGGCCGGCATCCACGCGGCGGTCACGCGGCGTCGGGCCGACGGCTCTCCCGGCCCCCAGGGCTGGTATCCCGAACAGCGCCTCACCGTGGCCGAGGCCGTTCGGGCCTACACGCTCGGCGCTGCCTATGCCAGTGGCGAAGAGGCGACCCGCGGCAGTCTGACGCCGGGCAAGCTCGCCGATCTGGTCGTGCTCTCGCAGGACATCTTCGCGATTGATCCGATGGCGATCCTGGAGACCGAGGTCCTCGCCACGATGGTGGGCGGCGAGTGGGTGTACGGTGCAGAGCGAATGTGAAGCATGAAACGTGAGGCGTCGAACATCGGACGTCAGGCATTCATGGGGCATATTTGACGTTTGACATTTTGACGCTTCACGTTTCACCTTGCGCGTTCCCACACGATCTTGCCGCCGACGATCGTCATCTCCACACGTATCTCTTTGATCTGTTCCTCCGGCACGGTGAAGTAGTCTCGATCCAGGACGGCGAGATCGGCCAGTTTGCCGGTTTCGATGGTGCCCTTCAGGTGTTCTTCGCGCGTCAGCCAGGCGCCGCCGAGGGTGTAGGCGCGCAGCGCCTCGCTGCGCGTGATCGCTTCGTGCGCTGCGACGAGGTGGCCCAGCTTGTTTTTGCGCGTGACCAGTGCATAGAGGGCCACGAAGGGGTTGGCCGATACCGTGCTGGGATCGTCGGAGCTGGCGGCCAGGGGCACGCCGTGATCCAGGTATTTGCGCGCGGGTTTGTAATTGGCTGCCCGGCGCGGGCCGACATCTCGGAAGAGCAGGTCGCCCTCCCAGTAGATGAATGTGGGCTGGATGACGGCGGCGATGCGATGTGGTGCCATCTGTTCCAGCGCGTGGTCGGTCGGGAAGTAGGCGTGGATGATGCTGTGGCGGGCATCGGGCCTGGCTACGGCTTGGCCGGCCGCGACGAAGGCGTCTACCGCCAGGTCCTGCGCGCGGTCGCCGCAGCAGTGGATGCCCACATCCCAGCCCAGTTCGTTGGCTGTTCGGAAGAAACGCCGCAGGTCCTCGACGCTCAGCCGGTTGTAATTGACGACCTCTGTCTCGCCCTCGAACGGTTCGTACATGTAGGCTGTGTGCGGCGTGGTGCCGCCGTCAATCGCCATCTTCAGGCCGCCGAGACGCAGCCACTCGTCGCCCAGGCCGGTGAAGACGCCCAGCTCGCGCGCCCGGCTGTCGAGCTGCGCCTCGGTCTCTTCCTGCCGGAAGCCATGCCAGCTCGGCATCAGGTTCGTGCGTACGGTCAGGCCGCCGGACTGATAGCATGCCTGGTAGGCGCGCATTTCGGCGGCGTTCAGGCCGGGCTCGATGATGCTGGTGATGCCGAAGCGGTGCATCTGCTGGCAGCCCAGCCGGATGGCCTGTTGCATCTCCTCGTGGGTCGGCGGCGGGATCAGACGGCGCACCAGGCCCTTTGCCTGGCCGCGCAGCAGGCCGTTCGGCGTGCCGTCCGCGTCGCGTTCGATGCGGCCGCCGTCGGGGTCGGGCGTGGTGGCCGTGATGCCGGCCAGGCGCAGGGCAACGCTGTTGACCAGGTCGGTGTTGAAGAAGCGCATCAGCACGACCGGGTGCTCGGCGGTCGCATGGTCAATGTCGTGGCGGGTGGGCAGGCGACCGCCCGGAAAGTTGCCCTCGTTCCATCCCTGGCCGATGATCCAGGCGCCCGGCGGCGTATTCCTGGCGCGCGCGGCAACCAGGGCTGCCATCTCTTCCGGCGACTCACACTCGTCCAGGCGGATGGTCGCCTGCTTGGCGCCGGTCTCCATCATGTGTACGTGTGCGTCGAAGAGGCCGGGGATGACCGCGCGGCCCTGGAGTTGGATGCGTTGCGTGTCCGGCCCGGCCAGGTTGGCGATCTCGGAGTCAGCTCCAACGGCGATGAAACGGCCCTCTTTGATTGCCGCGGCCTGGGCAATCGAGTGGTCGGCGTCCATGGTGTAGATGCGGCCACCGGTGAGGATCAAATCGGGTGCAAGGTTGGTGATTTTCATAGGCTGGGAACTGGATTCGGTCGGATGGATTTACGTGCCAGGCATCTTGCAGAGTGCCTGGCACGTCGGGCGGTTGTTTGAGGGGCTTACCGCGTCCCGGTCGAGCGATAGATCAACGACTCGCGGCTGGTGAAGCGGTGGCGGTGCCAGGTGACCGTCCCGTTCTTGTCCGGCGTGAACATCGGGCCCTTGATGTCGGGCTTGACCATCGCCGTCAGGATCGGGTGATAGAGGGGCACCAGCGCCACGTCCTCGATCAGGATCTTCTCGGCCTGCTGGTACATTGCGTTGCGCTTCGCTTCGTCGCCCAGCACGGCGCCCGCTTCGCACAGCAGCTTGTTGAAGTCCTTGTTGTACCAGGTGTGGCGGCCGGGCATGGCCGACAGATCGGTCACGCCGCCCTTCTCGCAGCCGCCCCACGGGCTGAGCATGTTGCTGCCGTCCACGAAGTCGAACTCATAGGGCACGAGGGCAAAGATGAAGTCGCCGCCCTTGTTCTTCTTCTGCGAGCGCATCTTCTCGGTGTAGATGCTGTAATCCAGGTTTTGAATCGTGACATCCACGCCGATGTTTTCCTTCAACATGCCGGCGATCGCCTCAGAGGCGGCCACCAGCGCCGGGGCTGCGTTGCGCAGATAGAGCGTCAGCTTCGGGAAGCCCTTGCCGCCAGGATAGCCGGCTTCTTCCATCAGCTTGGCCGCCAGCTTGGGGTCGTAGTTCTGCACGCTCTTCAGCTTTTCCACGCTCTCGCCGGGGAAGCCGGGCGGGTTCATGGTGTAGGCCGCCACGCCCTGATACTGTAGCGGGCCGGCGATCAGCTTGTCGCGATCCACGGCGTGGCTGAACGCCTGACGTACTTTCAGGTTGTCGAACGGCTTGTTCCAGGTGTCGAAGAAGAGGTAGTAGGTCATGAAGTTCGGCCAGGAGATGAGCTGCTTCTTCAGCTCGGGGCTGGCCATGATCTCGGCCATAGCCGAGGGCGGCAGGTCCTGCTGATAGCCGCCGCCGATCGCGTCTAATTCGTTGTTCTTGTAGGCCGGCCAGCGCGTTTCGACCGCCATGAAGGTCACGATGATCTTGTCCATCATCGGCGGGAAGGGGCCGTTATACTTCTCGTTGGCCACGAACACGAGTTCTTTGCCTTTGGTGTAGCTTTCCAGCTTGTACGGCCCGGCGAAGACCCAGTTGTTCTTGTCGAAGGCCCACGAGCCGTCGTTCAGGCGATCCTTGACCACGTGTTTGGGCACGACCCACAGATCGGCGAAGATCTTGTCCAGGTAGGGGGTCGGCCGATCGGTGGTCACGGTGAAGGTGTAGTCGTCCACCTTCTTGGCGCCGAGTTCTTCGGGTGGCCTCTTGCCGCTGACGACATCGTTCCAGTTGACGATGTTCGCCATGCTGTAGAACCACTCGAAGTCGTAGTCGGGTCGGGCGAACCGCTGCAGGGTGAAGACCATGTCGTCGGCCGTGATCGGCTTGCCGTCGCTCCAGACCCGCTTCTTGTCCATGTAGAAGGTCCAGGTCAGACCGTCCTGCGAGATCTCCCATTTGGTGCAGAGGTTCGGCTGCGGCTCGTATTCCTTGTTGGGCCGGGTGCAGGAATCGGCCCAGGCCACATAATCGCCCCAGTTCTCGTCGTAGACGCTGGCATCCCAGGTCATCCACTTCGCTTCTGTCTCGCCATAGCGCATGACCTGTTTTTCAATCGGCGCTGCGTCTGGCGGGAGGACCACGCCGGCGCGATTGACGACGGGGGCTTTGGTGGGCGCAGCCGCCGGCTGCGCGGGCGCCTTGGTCGGCTCGACGGCCGGTTTGGCCGCGGTCGGCTGTGCAGGCTGTGGCGCGGGCGCCGTGCATCCCAACACGAGCGCCGCGATCAGCGACAGCAGGATCAAGACGAAGAGCGGTCGTGCGAACTTGCCTTTCATCGTGTTCTCCTCCTGTGAAGAATCAGTCGGCTGGTGGATTGCTCTGAACATGTGGCGCTGACCGTTGGATGCCCAATCCGTCGGTGCAGTCATCGCTCAAGACGAGTCATTGGGGCTTGCCTCCTCATCTCATCGAGTTCTGCAGGTTCACCTCATTTCGTGTTGATCATCTTGGGGTCGAGGGCGTCCCGCAGGCCATCGCCCATCAACGTGAACCCCAACATGGTCAACGCGATCATCAGCGCCGGGAAGAGCGCCAGGTGCCAGTAGTAGGTCATGTTGGTGATGCCGTCCCGGCCCAGCATCTGGCCCCAACTGGGCATGGGCGGATTGATGCCGACGCCCAGAAAGCTCAGCGAGGCTTCGGCGAAGATGGCGATGGGAATGCCGAAGGTGAGCGCGATGATGATCGGCGTCAGGGCGTTGGGCAGCAGATGGATGCGAAAGATGCGCCGGGCCGACGCGCCGATCATGCGGCTGGCCTCGATGAACTCCTTCTCACGCAGCGACAGAAACTGGGCGCGCGTCAGCCGGCAGATGCTGATCCAGCTGGTCAGGCCGATGGCCAGCATCACGTTCCAGAAGCCTGCACCCAGGCGGGCCATGATCAGAAATGCGAACAGCAGCGTGGGGATCGCCGACATGATGTCCACCAGGCGCATCACCAGGAAATCGGCGCGGCCGCCCCGCCAGCCGGCGATGGCGCCCAGCGGGATGCCGATGGCGAGTGCGACGAGCTGCGCCAGCAAGCCGATGGACAGGCTGATGCGCGCGCCGTAGACGATGCGGCTGTAGAGATCGCGGCCGTTGAGATCGGTTCCCATCCAGTATTCCCGGCCGGGGAAGGCACCCACCGGGCCGAAAAAGCCCTTGTTGTAGGGCGTGCGGGCGAGGAGCGGGGTCGGGGTGCGGCCCATCGGCAGCGCAATGAACCAGTCGTCGGCGAAAACGGCGAAGAACGTCAGCGTCAGGACGATCGCCGCACCGACGATGGCGAGCTTGTTTTTGGCAAAACGGCGCAGCGCATCGCGGCCCAGGCTGCGCGGCGGCCGAATGAGGTCGCGACGATCGGCTTCTTCTCGATATGCTTCGACAGGAGCAGGTGCCAGGAGCAGGTCGCTACGGTCTAAATCGGTCGGCATGGCATGGTCTCGGCGCTTATTTCAAACGGATGCGCGGGTCGGCGAAGACGTACAGCACGTCGGTGATCAGGTAGGTGATGGCGATCAGCACGGCCCACAGCATTGTCAACCCGATGATCATGGGATAATCGCGGTCGAACGTGCTCGTCACCCAGAACTTGCCCAGGCCGGGCACCCGGAAGATCGCCTCGATGAAAATGGAGCCGGTGATGAGGTCGGGCACGAGCGGGCCGAAGACGGTGAGCAGGGGGATCATGGCGTTGCGCAGCACATGGCGCAGCATCACGCTGCGCTCGCCCAGGCCTTTGGCGCGCGCGGTGCGCACATAGTCGGCGCGCATCACCTCGATGATGCTGGCGCGCGTGTAGCGCGCGATCGTCGCCATCGGGGCCAGCGAATAGGCCAGCACCGGCAGGATCCACTGCCTGGGCGTGTCCCAGCCGCCGGTCGGCACCCATTTCAGCGTCAGGGCAAAGATCAGGATGAAGAGAATGCCCCAGACGAAGTGCGGCATCACGAAGCCGAGCGTCGAGACGAGGGTCACCAGGTAATCCAACCAGCTGTTCTGTTTGATTGCCGCAATGATGCCGAGCGGCAGGCCGGTGCCGAAAGCGACCAGTAGTGCCATCAATCCTAGGTGCGCGGTGACCGGCCACGTACGGCTGATCAGGCCGATCACGCTCTCGTCAGGGTGTTTGAACGACATGCCGAAGTCCAGCTGGACAACGCCCGAAATCCAGATCAGATATTGCTGCCAAAGCGGTTTGTCCAGTCCGTAGCGCGCCCGCAAAGCGGCGAGCTGTTCCTCGGAGAACGGCCGTTGGCCCTCTTTCCACGGCCCGCCCGGCACTTCGTGCATCAGCGCAAAGGTGATCATCGAGAGAATCAACAGGACCGGAATCAGTCCGGCCAGACGCATGAGAATGTAGCGCCCCATTTATTGTTGCTCCATCGCGAGGTTATGCGCCGAAAGCTCCCTGGCGACATCGCCCAGCCGCGCAAAACGGCCGCCCCCATGCGCCAGCGCGTGTTCGATGAACTGCGCCAGCAGCGTCAGCCGATGCCCGCGACCGATGACCTGCGGATGCATCGTCAGGGTCAGCACGCCGGTCGGCGCATGTACGACCATGTAGTCGAACTCAGCCGTCCAGATTTCGCACACCTTGGACGGCGCCGAGAGGCCGACGCGCAGCGGATTGAAGTTGAAGGTGAAATGCGGCCAGTCATCCAGCGCGTAGTCTACCGGAAATTCCCACAGCGGCGCCTCTGCGCCAGGCTGCAGGGGTATGTCTGGTCCGACCCGGTCGCCCAACCGGGGATGATACGGATAGAAGTCGTCGGCGAACAGGCTGGAATCGTAGGCAAAGCCATACTCTACCAGCAGGGACAGGGTTGCGTTGCTGTGATCCCAGGATGGGGAGCGATAGCCGACCGGCGGCTGCCCGCTCAGGCGTTCGAGTGCGGCCATGCCGCGTTCGATCTCCCGGCGTTCTTCGTCAACGTTCAGCGTGCTGGGATCGCGATGGCTGTAGCTGTGATGTGCGATCTCGTGCCCGGCAGCCAGGATCGCCGCAACCGCCTCGGGATACGATTCGGCGGTGTGGCCCGGCACGAAAAAGGTGGCCGGAAGCCGATATGCGGCCAATAAGTCCAGCACGCGCGGCAAACCGACGCGTGCGCCGTATTCGCCTCGCGACAATTTGGCCGGGGTGGCCGGTGGAAAGCTGGCCAGCCAAACGCTCAACGCATCAAAGTCGAAGGTCAGACACACAGTCCAGCCGTCATGGCTGGCGTTCTGGGCTGTACCATGTCGCACGATCAGACTCCAATGGCCTCCCAACCCTACGGATCGGAGGGACATCCGGCCGGGATAAATCAATCAGCAGGCAAGTACGACGCTGTAAATTCTGCTGCGGGGCAAAACGATCAAACTGTCGAAGTGGATGCTTGTGCTTGATCCAGGTCAGATGAAAGGCGGCAGCGATGGTTGCGCAACGATGCGCGGGGCTCCAATCGTTCCATCCGACACCAGAGGATTATAAGGACATTTCGCAGATTGTCAATTGGCCGGATGTCATTCCGGCCTGTCCCCGATCACGACCGGGACCTCGTAAATGTCGCCGGTTGCTGAGGGCAAGTAGAAGGGGGCGCTGGCGGCAACAACCTCGCCAGCCGGCCGCGCATAAACCAGCCAGCGATAGGGGCCGCTGCCCAGGTGGCCGTCGGCCACGGCCCAGGTCTTTTTCCCAATGCCGCGAAACGCTTCGTCCAGCGCGCCCTGCCAGCCGGTGACATCGTGCCAGGCTCCGAACGCGTCTTGCCACTGCACGCCTGCCCAGAGCGCCTGCCAGTCGGCCGGCGACTGTCCGACCGGCAAAGTCAATACCAGCACGATCAGCGTGCGCCCAGGCGATGGTGCTGGCGGTGTTATGGGAGTCGCAGTGGCGCGCGGCGGACGTGGGGGCATGGCATCGGCGGGCGCAGGGGCCAGCGCCGCCGCGCCGATGAGCAGGGCAAGACAGATGACGAGGATCGCCTGCCAGCATCGCTGAGGCAAATTCCGGGCTTGATCTCCGGTCTGCATCGCACACCTCTGAGATATTAGCGCGGCGGCATGGTAACCGGCGACCGGCGGCGGTCTGCGGCCGCGGCCGGAGAGCGCATGCCCTGGGCCGCGGCCGCAGGCACGTACACCGGCCCGAACACGTTGTTGTAGGCGCCGCCACGCGCTTCGTGCGTCTCCAGCACACCGCCATAGTCGGTCAGGTCGTTGGCCGAATCCACCTGGGCATACACGGCTGTGCCGGGCGGCAACGGGAAAGCGATCCAGGTGTAGTCGGCGTCCATGAACGCGTCCCCGAAGGCCACAACGAGCGACTGGCCCGCCAGCAGCGGCAACGGCTGTATTCTCGGATTGCGTTCATTCGTGATCGCCCAGGCGATGCCCTGGGCGCTGCGGCCGTCGTCCCAGATCTCGTTGACCGCGACCGGCGGCGGTATTGGATTGACATAGAAGTCAATCCAGAATTCATCTACAACCGGCACCTCGCCTTGATTCCGGATCACAACCTGCACGCCGTCTGCCGTCACCATCAGGCTGGTGATGACCAGGTCGGGCCGGGGGATGTGCGCGCGGTGCACTACCGGCAGATAATACCGATATGTGGCCGCGCCGGTGGCCGTCGGCGTGGCGCGACGTGTGCCGGTCGGCGTCGGGGTGGCGCTGCGCGTGGCGGTGGGCGTGGCCGTGGGGGTGCCGGTAGCTGTCGGCGTGACCCCGGCCGTGCCGGTCGGCGTCGGGGTGACGGTGGGTGTCGCCGTGGGGGCGCCGGTCGGCGTCGGGGTGGCGCTGCGCGTGGCGGTGGGCGTGGCCGTGGGGGTGCCGGTAGCTGTCGGCGTGACCCCGGCCGTGCCGGTCGGCGTCGGGGTGACGGTGGGTGTCGCCGTGGGGGCGCCGGTCGGCGTCGGGGTGGCGCTGCGCGTGGCGGTGGGCGTCGCCGTGGGGGTGCTCGTCGGCGGACTCGGTGGCGTAAGGCCGGTTGACGGCGCCGTTGGCGTCGGGGTCGCTGTGGTCGGGCACAGGATGTCCAGCCGGCCGTGCCGCGCGACGACCGGAATGGCATCGCCTGCCGTCGAAACAAAGTTCTCTACCTGCACGGTCAGCGGCGTGTCGGCGATGCAGACCGGGCCGGCGGCCGGCGCAAAGATGATTTCCAGGAAAGGCCCGGCGCCGCTGTAGCCCTGGCCCGTCAGCACGCTGGCGTAAACCCGGCCTTCGCCGTCCGCCGCGCGGCAGAAGCCGCCGTTCAGTTCAGGAACCAGGTCGCTGCGGATGCGGCAACTGACAGCGCGCGCTGCCGCCGGGTCATAGGTCACCGCAAAGGTCGCCGCGCCCAGTCCGGCCACATCCGCGATCCAGACATCCACGGCCGCGGCCGCGCCGGGCGCAACGGTGTAGACGCCGGTCGCTTCCGGCGGCCCGATGAGCACGCGCGGCCCTGCGATCGGCGCCAGCAGGCGCACCAGGCTGTCCTGCGCCTGCCACGTGAGGGGATCGCCCTGGGGGCCGGTCACCGACTCGGCCAACAGGTCGAGCGGGCTCGTATCCCCATCGGACGCTGCCGGGGCCGCCGCGAGGGTCACGGTGAAGGGGGTCAGCGCACCGGACAGGCCAGCCGGAGCAAGCAGGACGAACCGGATGATCCCGGCCTGCAGGTCATAGGCGGCGTTGCAGGAACCGAACCCGGCAGCGCTCGCACAGCGCACCGGCCGCACCACGGCCGGGTCATAGGCCAGGTTGCCGATCAGGCTGCCCAATGGCTGGCCGGGATTCACATCGAGGGCGATAGGCAGATCCAGGTTGGCCCCGCGCGGCAGGAGGAAGCCCGCAGGGGTGGCGCCGGCCAGGCGCAGCACGACCGCTGGCGTGACGACCCCGGCGGCGGCAAGCTCGATCTCGCCTCCTGCGGTCCGGTAGGGCAGCCGGTTGCCGGCCGCGTCGGTGAAGTTAGCGACCTCGAAGGTCAGCGCGGTGCGCGCGCCCGGCTGCGCGTTGGGATGGCGGCGAAAGGTGAGCGCGGCGATGTCGGCGACGGGGGGCAACGGCCCGGTGCTCACCAGGCTCATGTGGATTGCGCCTGGCTCGCTGCGCGTGTTGCAGACGCCGCCGGCGAGTTCAGGGGCGAGTTGACAGGATGCGGCCAGTAGCACCACTGGGTTGTAGCGGATGCTCCACGTGGCCGCGCGCACCGCGGCGCCGGAATCCAGGAAGACGTGCACCGTGGCCGGCCCATCGTCGTACAACGTTTGACCGGCCGGCGCCAGGCGCAACGTGGCCGCGTCGGGGCCTGAGGCCGGTGCGATGCCCAGGGCGCCGTTGCGCACCTCCACGGGGATCGGCGCGCCGGCGGCGTTGCTGAACGCGTCAATCGTAAGAACGAGATCGCTCGTGGCGCCGGGCTGCGCCGCGCCGGCGGCCGCAAAGACCACCTCAAACGCCAGCAGGGGCCCGGCCAGGCCCGAAGGCGACAACAAGTTGGCGCGCACCTGATCCACATGGAGGACGCACAGGCCCGAAGCATCGTCGCTTGCGCCGCCAATCGGATGGCAGGCCAGCGGCTGCACGACCGCCGGATCGAAACCGAGCGCAAAAGTGGCCGAGCCCAGATCGGTCACGCCGGTGACCCAGATCGGGACGGTGGTCGTCATGCCGAGCGTCAGCGTGAACGCCGCCGTCTGATCGGGCGCGCCGACATGGACGATGGCCCCGGTCCCGGCGCCTGCCACCACCCGAATCCGGCTGCCCAGACCGCGGGCGATCATCGGATTGCCCTGCGCGTCAGATGCCGTTTCGATCAACGGCGTGATCAGACTTTGAGCTCCCAGGGGGGCAGTCGGGACCGCCTCGAAGGTCAGGTCGAAAAGCCCGACCTGGCCCGTGATGCCGGTGCCGGCGAGCAGGTTGAGACGAATCAGGCCGTGCTCCGGATCGTAGGCCGGGTTGCAGAAGCCCGCAGGCGCGGCCGGCCGCAGGACGCAGCCGGTGGGTCGCAGCAGGCCCGGATCGTACGAAATGAACACCGCGGCGAGCGCCAGCGGCTGCGGGCCGGTCACCGAGACGCTGATGGGCAGCGTGAGGCTGATGCCTTTGGGCAGATCATAGGCAAACGGCCAGGCATCCTGTGCATCGGCCGCGCCCGCGCCGACCTGAAAGGTGACCTGGTAGGTCGGCTCGCCGGCGGGCGCAGCCGCCAGCTCCCAGGCCGCGTGCGCGGTGAGCAGAAACAAGGCCACGACACAGACGATGACGATGGCGCCAGCCGCGCCGCTCCTTGCCATCTCATGCGTCATGCGCGAGCGAGCAGGTCCGACCTCCGGCAATCGTAGCGCATGTCCGCTCATCGTTGGCAATCCTTCGCGACGCAGAAGCGTTTGCAACGGTCGTTTCCGCCGGCGGCGGCATCGTTCACCGCAAGCCCCTGTCGCAGTCGGGCAGAGGCAGGCAGCAGAGCCGCCGCCGCTCATTCTCCCGGTGCGATCGGCGTCGGTTCGACCCGCACCGGTGTGGGCCGGGTCGGCGTCGGCGTGCCGGACGGCGATATGGTCGGCGTCGGCGTCGGCGTGATGCGCACGGGTGCGGTTGTGGTCGGCGTCGGCGTGCCGGACGGCAATATGGTCGGCGTCGGCGTCGGCGTGATGCGTACGGGTGCGGTTGTGGTCGGCGTCGGCGTGCCGGACGGCAATATGGTCGGCGTCGGCGTCGGCGTGATGCGCACGGGTGCGGTTGTGGTCGGCGTCGGCGTGCCGGACGGCAATATGGTCGGCGTCGGCTGCGTAGCAATCGGCGCTGTGGGCGTGGCGATCGTGCGCGGAGTGGGGAGGCCGGCATCCGCCTGACCGGAAAAGATCAGCGGCAGATAGAGTCGCCGTGGGCCATCGGCCGTAGGCGGCGCGACGACGACCGGCCGGAGCGCGACGCCATCCAGGTCGAACGCGCTGATCACGACGAGCTCGACGGCCGGCGCGCCCTGCGCAGCCCGCGCCAGCGCCGCCGGATCGCGGGCTTGCAGGCGCAGCTCGACCAGCGGAGCCGCCTCGACGATGCCGCCCAGCGTAACACCCACATAGCGCACTGCGGCGTCGGCATAGGTCGGGTTGCAGGCTGCCAGATCGAGTCGGCCGGCCGGATTCTCGACGCAGGATGCCAGCGAGAAGCGAGCCGGATCGTAGCGTAGCTCCAACGCGGCCGCAGCCAGCGGCGCATGCGGCGACTCGGCCAGTACCCGCACGATCACCTGGCCGCTGGCCGCATCGGCCGTCTGCTCGCTGCGGAAGGCGACCGGCTGGGCCGTCTCGCTGGACGATTCGAGCGCGGTCGCCGCGGTTGCAGCCGTGGGACAAGCGGCCAGCCCGACGTCGCACATCAAGATGCGCAGGGCATCGGTCGAGTTGCACTTGCCGTCCTGATTGATGTCGCACAGCGGCAGGTAGATCGTGCCGGGGCCGGGCGGCCAGGTCGTCACACCGGTAATCAGGCGCACGTCGTACTTCAGCACGAGCAGCGCGTCGGCCGCATCGCGCAGGCCGTTGGCGTTGACATCGCCGATGGGATAGCTGCCCGGCCCGCTGACGTCCACCGTAAGCAGGTAGCCCGCGCCCGGCCAGGTGATCGAGTACGCCTGATAGCTGACCCCGGCGTTGTCGCGCAGCAAGGCGGGCACGCCGTTGACCGTGAAGCGCACCGTCTCGCTGATGCGCGCCGAATCGGCGGCGTAGTTAGTATCGCCCGGATCATAGTAGCCGAGCGGCACGGGGATCACATAATTGTAGCTTGTGCCGGCGATGGGTTTGATCTCCGTGTTGACCGTGCCCAGCCGGGGCAGGATAGCGGTGAGCGTGCCGCTCGTCATGGCTGCGCCGTCGCGCATCACCACGCCGTAGAACAAGGCGTCGGGCTGCGGCTTGGGGTTGGCCGTGGCGGCGATGGCCGTGACCGTCGTGTCTGCGGGGCGTGTATCTGCGTGCGTCTTCGCCGCTTCGGGCGCCTGCGCGTTCGTGGCGGCCGCCGTCCCCGCATACGCGTAAGTCTGGAAGTAGATGTAGATGTCATCCACGTCCTGGATGAAGCGGTCAATGCCGAGCTGCGGATCGGCCAGCAGGGTTGAGCCGGGGATGACCAGGATCCAACGCGTGTTCCACACCGAGCGACCGATCAGCCGCGTGTCGGTGTTCAGCTCGCCCGGCTGCAGGTCGGGCGTGTAGGGGTAGGCGCGCAGCCTGGCATAGGGCTTCATGGCGAAGAGCCGGCCATTGAGTCCGCCGATGCTGGGGATCCAGTCGGGGTCTAGCTGATCCGCCTCGCCGATGGGGTAGGGCACCGGCAGCAGTTGCTCGGTCACCTGCCAGTAGCGCAGTACGCCCGTCGTCCCGCGCGGCCGCACCACATCGCTGCCGGCAGGCAGCAGGTAGACGCGCGGGGTGTTGGCGAGCCGGGCCGTGTCGTAGCCGTCGAACCAGACCCCCACGCTGGCGATCTTGGTGGAAAACTGCGTGGCGTCGTAGGCGCTGTCGCCGGGGCCCAGCGGCCAGCCGAAGTAGTTCAGCCGGTCCTGGATCGTCGTCGCGAACGGGATCACCAGCCCGGGCTGCGGCCCCGTCTCGCCGTCGGGCCGTTTGGCCAGCGTCGCCACGTCCGGGTCGGCGTAGATGTCGGGCATGTAGTAGCGTTGCAGCGTGTGGCGCCATTTGGCGTCCGAGGCGTCGCGCAGGCGGAACAGCTCGTTGCGCAGCGAGAAGCGGTTGGCTTCATCCTGTGGGTTGTTGAAGCCCATCTGGCCCTTGAGCACGACGAAGTTGTCGCGCATCCGGGCCAGCGGATCGGCCAGGCCGCGCGACCCGGCCAGCGGCACGATCTGCCAGTCCACGGTGGGCCGCGACGCGCCGAGGGTGCGCTCGCCCACGATCTTGCGCAGGAATTGATCGCCGGTCGCCGGATTGGTGCGGGCCAGGTTGGTTTCGTAGTCGTAGGCTGCGGCCGTCAGGTAGGTGTAGCGCTGCGCCAGGTCGAACTGCCCGCGATATTTCTGCAGGGCATCGTTCTGGAAGATGCGGTAGGCCATGTCGCTGTAGCGTCGCTGGCTGATCTGGCCGGCCCAACGTTGGCGCAGCAGGATCAGCTCGCGCAGCTTGCGAAAGCCTTTCTGCACGGCCGCATCATATTCGAGCTGCGCGCCGCTGAACATGTCGGCGGCCAGGAACATCTCCAGGCGCAGCTCGCGTTCCTCGCGCACCAGGTCCTGCATCTCGCGGCCCATCTGGCGCAGCTCGGCGTTGCCGGCGTTCGCCAGGAGGTCCAGCTCGATGCCCATGGCAATGGTGTTTTTCGCCAGCTCCTGGGTGTTTTCCAGCGCCTCGGCCACCACTTCGGCTGTGGACATGACGCCGGCCGTCAGCTCGCCCGACATGGAGATGCCGCAGCGCACGGCCGAGGTTGCGTCGTTGGACAGGCCGACGACGCCCGGCGGGCACTGCGACAGGTGATTGAAGGTGCCCTTGATGGTGTCGCCGCCCTTCTTGGCGGCCAGGGCGGCCTGCTTCGCCACCATGATGATGATGTCTATGACCCGGTAGAGCACCTCTTGCGTCGTCTTGAGCGCGAACTCGTGCTTGAGTCCGCTGGCTTTGTCCTCGATGGCATCGCGCTGCTGTTGGATCTTCTCGATGTGATGCTGGTATTTCAGGATCGCTTCCTCGTAGGCGATCCGCGCATCGTAGACGCCCCAAAGTTTGTTCTGGATCTCGCCCCATGCCCGCCGCGTGGTGCCTTTGGGCCAGGCCGCGGGCAGGAAGCGGCCGCGGCCCTGATCCAGCCCGATGCCGACCACGTACTGAATGTCCAGGGTCTTGTCCCAGGTGTCCGACTTCGAGGCGTTCTCGCAGACTTTCTTCGTGTCCAGCGGCCCGACGCCGATGGGATCCACGAAGTAGCCCAGGCAGACCATCGGCCGGTACTGGACCAGGAAGGTGCGCGTCTCGGTCGGGCACTTGCCGGCGTCAATCTGCTGCTGCGAGCAGCGCGCCTGCGAGTCGGTCAGGTCGGTGCGCTCCAGCAGGTCGTAGTTGTAGATGTCCGGCCCCTCGTAGCCCGCCGGATAGGTGCCGTTCACGCCGATGTCGGCCGCGTACGGGTAGCCGAAGATCTCGATCAGCTCGTTGATGCGCGCCCGATCTTCCTCGATGATGCTGGTCTCGAAATCCCACAGCTCGTCCTGCGCCTCGCGCTGCGCCAGCTTCATCTCGTTGGCGTAGTCGAACAGCGCCAGGGCGTTGCTGTACGCGGCGATGGCCCGTTCGTACACCTGCTCGAAGTGCGTCAGCCCTTCCTGCGTGGGCGAGGTCTTGGTGCGCGCCGGATCCAGGTCGAAGAGCAGCGCGTCCTGGGCCAGCCCCAGCGGGTTGACGCCCGAATCGGCGTTGTCCAGCTTGCCCTGGATGGCGCGATACTGATCCGCGATCTCGCCGATCTCGAGCACGGTCGTGCGGTCAATCTTGCGCACATCGTTGTAGCGGTCATCCTCCGGCGGCAGGATCGCGTTCGCCATCACCCAGTCGAAGTAGGCGCCCTGGCCGGCGCGCTGCGCCCAGTCGGCCACGCCCCAGGCGCGGCGCTGGCCGTCGGAGGCATCCACCTGGCGGTCCGTATACTTCTGATTTTTGGGATCGGCATAATGCTTGCGGTAGGTCAGGTCAGTGATCTCGGCGCCGACCTTCGCCTTGGCCGCCGCGGCGATGGCAAAGCGGCGCTCGTCGTAGTAGTCCACCACCACCGGCGCGCCGGCCACGCCGATCGGCTCGGCGCGCGGGATCCAGGTGTAGGCGGGATGGCGCAGCAGCTCGTAGTATTTCTGGAGCGCGGTCAGGAAATGGCCCCAGGCGTCGCCATGCCCCTGCGGGTACAGGATGGCCGCGTCCGCCTCGTTGATGAACCCGTCCCGGTTGACATCCTTGATGTTGTAGTTCATCACGTAGGCGACTTCGCCGTCCCCGTTGGTGAAGTTCCAGGTCAGGCGGTTGTAGGTGGGCGCAGCCGCCACCCCGCCCAGCGTCTCGTCGCGGCCGCGCAACAGCGCCAGCTCCTCGTCCAGCAGCCCGAAGGTGTCGGCGCGGAACTGGTTCATGAACGCGAAGATGGCCGGCGCGCGGTGGGCCAGCGCGCTGTCGGTGCCCAGCCCCACCGTCGGGTCGAGCGCGTCGGCGTAGGCGTCGTTGCCCAGCAGCATGTAGAGGTCGGCGATGCGCGAGGTGACGTTGAGCAGCGCCGCGTTCGCGCCCTGATGGTTGATGTTCGAGTCAATCGAGAGGACGCGGCCGCGATTCAACACGGTCTGATACGCCTCGATCAGGCCGATGCGATTCAGGTTCTCCGGGTCGTTGCTCATGGCGATGGGGCCTTCGTAGCGCTTGCCGGCCTGGCGGATCATGTCCACGCTGGTGTTCACCGGCGCGCTGACGAAGTCGTCCACGCGGGCGTCGTATGGGTTCAACGCGCTGGTGACGCGCTTGATCCAGCCCGGCGCGAACTGCGCCCGCACCTCCGACGGCTTGGCCGAGGGATCGCCGGCGAACGCGCTCCAGATGTACTCGTTGCCGCACGCCTGATAGCCCTTGTAGCGCATGATCAGCCAGTTGTCGGAGAGGGTGGTGGGATTCGCGCCCTCCAAGGTGATCTCTGGTCCCAGGCGGGCGGCGCCGGGCTCGATCTTCGTCCAGCGCATCCACGGATAGCTGGGCGGCAGCTGCGCGGGCGAGACGGCCGTCTCGTCTACTTCGGCGATGTACCATTCGAAGTCGTAATCGTCGGGCCGGCCGCCGAAGTCGCCGGTGTGGCGCAGCGTCAGCTTCTCGTCGAACAGGTTGTCGGACTTGATCACCAGCAGGTTGCCGCGATAGGTGCTGTCCTCGCCCTGCGGGTTCTTCTCGCACCCCACCTTGATCACCTGGAGCGAGACGGGCAGGCCGCCCAGGCTGGGGTCATTGTTGTAGACGACGGTGACGTAGCCCGTGCCGGCCGCGTTGCCCGCGCTGAGCGCCTTCCCCTTGCCCAATCCTTCGTAAGGTTCAGGGTCGCCGTCATTGTTGGCGTCTTGCACGCCGATCAGGAAGGACTCGTCGGCCGTGCCGTCGCGATAGTAGCGGACGCCATTCACAACGCGGCAGACCCGCATCCGGGCATCGTAGGCCGCCTGGTTGCTTGCCGGCTCCGCGTCGTTGGGCGAGAGCCGGCCGTCGGCATCGCGGCACAGGTCAACGCTGCGCGGGTTGCGCGTCAGGTGATACAGCGCCTCGACGGCCGCCAGGTAGGCGTTGCACTGCGCTTGATTGGCCCCGGCGCGCAGTTGCCCGGTTTCGGTCTCGCACAGCCGGCGCAGCCGGGTCTTGTCGGAACCCGACATCACGTTCAGCAGCAGCAGCGGATCGCCTTTGATGTACTCCGGCGAGGCACCGTCGTAGTAGCCGCGGAAGACCAGTTCGCCCGCGCTGTCATCGAACGTGATCCGGCTGCGCAGCGAGAAGGGGAGCTGCTCCTCATAATCGCTCGTGCCGGCGATCGCCAGGCCGCCGCCGAAGAGCAGGCGCTCGGTCCTGATGTGCGTGGGCAGGCCGGGGCTGCCGTTGACCGTCAGATCCAGCGGCACGCGCAGCTCGCCCACCGGGTCAATGAGCTGCGTCAGCGACCGCTGCACCTCGGGGCCTTGCAGGGTGATCTTCCTGGCCTCGTTGTCCCACGTTCCGGGCGCCAGATCGTCGTAGATGCGCGCGACGGCCAGTTGCGTCGCCACGCCGGAAACGCCGGCCTTGCTCCGCTCGTAGACCGTCTCGCCGACGGTGAGGAGCGGCGGCAGATCGGGCCAGCCGGCGTGATAGCCCACCGGCAACACCTTGGCCTGCCGGTCAGCGCCCTGCTCGTCCTGGTAGGTGACATTGACCGTGCCGGTCGTCAGTTTGTCCAGCCAGGGCACACATTTGCCCAGCCGCTGCTCGGCCGGCAGCGCAACGTCGGGCTGCTTCGGATTCACCAGTCCCAGCGATACGGCGTGCTGGTCGGTGAGGTAAAAGCCAGGCTGCAGCGGGTAGAAGTAGAGGATCTGCATGTCGCCCGCGGCGCGCGCCCACAGCATGTTCTTGAAGTCCTTCCAGAATGGCAGGGCGCTCTCGTCCGCGGCCTGGGTCTGGGCGCACGGCTGGATGTCCAACAGGCCCCGCATCGGCGTGGGCGCATAGACCGGGTTGCCGGCCGTGATGTTGTAGTTGAGCGCATCGTAGGCCGGCCCGGTCAGCTCACTCGACAGCGGCCGCACCTCGGTCGTGCCCGGCGGCGCGGCGTCGGCCCCACCGAAGGTCAACTCGGCCAGCAGCAGGTTGCCGCTGAGCCCATGTTTGTTGCGCGTGATGAGCTCGAAGGTCAGCACGCCGGGCGTCTCCTGCCGGCAGCCGGTCACCTGCGTGGCGGGCAGCGTTCCGCCGCGCGCGGCCGGATCTACCACGACCACCATGCTCTCCGTCAGCGACGGGAAGAAGCCGTTGGTGGCCGTCACGCTGACGGTGTAGGGGACGGCGCCGGTGAAGGTGGGGCTGTAGACGTGGCTGACCTGGCCGGCGTCAATGCGGGTTGTGCCGTCGCCGAAGTTCCATTCGTATTGGACATTGCTGCCCGCATCCAGCCACGCCTGCATGTGCACGAGGCGCAACGGTCGCACCGGGCCGTCGGACGCGAGGTGCAGGCCGTAGGGCCGCTCGACGAAATCCTGGCGGTTGACCGCGCAACGGGCCGGCGTGAGTTTGTTGGGGTCGTAAGCCACAGTGATCTTCACGGACCGGAGGTTCTGCACGCCCAGCACCTCCAGCGGCACGGTGACTTCGGCGCCCGGCAACACGGCGCCATCGCCCACGCGCACGGTGGGGCTGGCCGCGGCGGCCGGCCCGGCCGCCGTAACCGTCCCCGCCTCACTGCCGATGGTGATGATGCCGGGATCAATCAACGCGCCGGTGATCGCTTCGGCCGTGCGCGTCAGCACGACGCGGTAGATGCCGATCTTGGTGCGATCATTTTCGCGCGGATCGCGATACTTGAGCAGCGCGTACGGCTCGCTGGTTTGGGCTTTGTTGGCCGGATCCCACAGGTCGTTGCGCAGGGCATAGAGCGCGGGTGCGCTGTTGCCCAGGTTGGAGGCCGCCAGCAACGCGTGCTCGTCGTTGGGGTTGAAGCCCGGCATGTCGGTCAGCGGCTGGTGATAGATGGTGATGTCCTTGTAGTCGTCGGCGCGCAGCGTGGGCTGCCCGCCGATCTCCGAGCCGAGCTCGCTGGCGATCACGATCTCGGGCACGCTCGCCGGCCAGGCGCACCGGTAGCCCACCGCCTTCACCGGCCAGGCCACGTTTCGGTCGTCGGTGCGATACCACGCCACGCGCAGGTCGTGGTCGCCGTTCACCAGGTTGCTGTCGCTGAAGGTGGGCGCGGTGTTCAGGATCGGGATGATCGGCCCCTCACGCGTCTCCTGGACGTGGGCCGGCGGCACCAGGCCGTCCACGGTGTTGCGGAAGTTCGCCAGGTCAATCAGGTTGCGCACGCCGTCGAACGCGCTGCCGTAGAGGATCTGACCGGCTTTGCCTTCGGGATCCTGATGCGCCGCGTATTGCAGCTCCCGGCCGATCTCGCAGGCGGCCACCGTCGTGCGCATGTCGCGCACGCCGGGCGTGTTCCAGCCCACCGTGCGCACCACCTGCACCTTCAGCGCCGCGTTGGTCTGGTTGCCCTTGATGTATTGCAGCACCGAGTACGAATCGCCCGGATAGGCCGTCGCGGTCAGCTCGGTGCGCGTGAAGACGCCGCCGCTGAGGATCTGGCCGGCCGGGTCGTCGGCCACGGCGCGGCCCTCGAACGCGCGCGCCGATGAGACCTGGAAGCCATCGCTCACCTGGTTGTGCGAGACGCTGACGCGCGCGCCGGAAACGTGCAACTGTGCCGTGTCCGGCCATTCCACCACCCCCACCTGGGTCAGCGAGGCCGACGAGGCGGGATCCGGGTCGGTCTTCCAGATCACCCGTACCAACTCGGCGGGCGTGAGGGTCGCGTCGCCGTTATCGGGCGATGGCCGCAGCGGGAAGTCCTGGGCCATGGCCGGGCTCCAGGCATGATAGGACAGCGTTTCCTGCGTGCCGCTGCTGCCGCCAACGCTCCAGGCCGGTGGCTGCGTGCCGATGGCCGCGGGCGGCCGGGGCAGCGGTTGGCCCACCACCCACGGCTGGAATTCGTACGCGCCGGCATCGCAGCGATATGTGCCGCCGGTGCCGCCCCCGCGCAGGGGGACGCTGCGCTGTGGGATCAGAACCCCGCGCTGGTCGGTGGCCCGGCTGCGAGCCTGCACGGTGATCGTGCCGGCGCCGACCGCCTGCCGATTGCTGTCATAGACCGTGTAGGCATAGGTGCCCGGCTGTTCGAACTGCGTCTGGCGAGAGTGCGCGCCGGCCGGCACAGGGATCAGCACCGCATTGTATTCGCCATCGTTCAGCACAACCGTGCGGTCGGCGGTGTAGCTCCACCGCACGATGTCGCCGGCCTGCACCGTTCGGCTCAGGTTGGCCGTCGCAAGCGCAATGGTGTGCAGCGTCGCCCCGCACGCCTCCGGCGGCGCGATGTCCACCGCCGGGCTGTTGGGCTGCAACGCATGAGAGTAGGTGTAGCCGGAGATCAGGCCGCGCTCGAAGTCAATCTGGTTGTTGTCTTGCAGCGGCCCGAGCCAGTCTTCGACCGGCAGCACCGCGGCCCCGCGGATGTCGGTCGCCTCGGTCAGGTTGCAGGTCGTGTCGTCTGCCACGTTGTAGCCCAGCGACGTGATGCTGGACGTCGCGCCGCCGAGCTTGCAGTTTTCCTGCACGCCCTGGCGGTGCACGATGAGCGACCGCGCGGCAGTGACCGCGCTGAACTCGGCCACGTAGAGCGACTGCGCCGCCGCCGTGTAGGTGGGCGGCGTCACCGTGATCTGCAACACCGGCTGGCTGAAGCCGCTCACGGTCACCGAGACGACCGAATTGCTGCCCGTGGCCGTGCAGATCAGGTCGGATGAAAGCCCGGCGCCGTGGGGCGGGACGACGATCTGGCTGCGATTGCACCCCGCGCCCTGCACCAGCAGGGTGAACCCCTGGCCGGTGCTCTGGAACTGGATGTAATCCCCCGATTTCACCGTCTGCGCGGCCGGGTTGAAGGTCGGCCCGCCTTCGATCGTGACCACGTGTTGGATCGGCAGGCGGTCGGCCTTGTTGTAGGCGACCGTGCTGGCCTGGAGCGCGACCTGCGCCGCGGCGCCCGTGCCCTGGCCGCCGGTGTAGAGGCCGCCGCCGTAATACTCCGACTGGTTGCCGGAGACGGTGCTGTTGGTCAGGGTCAACGAACCGCTGTTGTAGATGCCGCCCCCGCGTGCCTCGCCGCCCGCAACCACGTTGCCGGCCGGGGTTAGCTGGTTGGCCGCCGCGTTATCGGCAATCGTAGACGCGATCACGTCCAGTGTCCCCAGGTTGTAGATGCCGCCTCCGCGTCGGGCCAGCCCGTGCTGGATCGTCAGCCCGCGCAGGGTGACGGCGACATCCCCGGCCGGGACAATGGTTGTAGCCGTTGGGCTGTAGCTCAATGTGGACAGCACCGACCCGGAAAGCCCGGCCACTTGCTGCGCGTCGAGCTGGCCCCGCTGCTCCCGGATCGTCAGCGCGGAGGCCTGGAGGATGGCTCGGACATCGGTCGGTTGGTCACGGTTCAGCAGCGCCACATCTATCGGCGCGTGTTCGAGCGTCAGGTCCCGGTAGACGACGAAATTGCCCGTGTAGGCCCCGGCTTCGATGGCGATGACGTCGCCCGCCATCGCGCGATTCAGCGCCGTCTGCAAGTCGACAAAGCGCAGGAGCGCCGAATCGGTCTTGCAGTTCTGGCAGACGGTCAGCCGCGCGGCGCCGGCTTCCACCGCGCCGATGTCGCAGCGGGTGCCCATGGGGCGAGCCCGGCCGCGCTGGTCGGTCGCCGGGCAGGCCGCGGTCGGGAGGCCGGTGTTGACCGCCGGACTGCCGGCCGCGGGCGTGTGGGTCAGCGTCGGCCCGCCGTTGTCGCGCAGCGCGCCCAGCAGCGGGTCGCCCGAACGGTCGGTGGCGAGCGGGGTGAAGCACGTGCCATTGTGTGTCAGGTTATGGCCCAGGGTGGTCACACCCACGCACTGGGCAGCGCCGGTCCCGTGCAGGATGCTGCCGGCCACGGTGGCTGAGGCCGGAGCGCCGTTCGCGTTGTAGATGTTGTCGGTCTCGTTGCGCAACGTGCTGCCCACGACCGTGACCTGGCCGGCCGCGGCGTTGTAGATCCCGGCGCCCTGGCCGCCGCCGGCCGTGATGTTGTCTGCCAGCGTGCTGTTGGTGATGGTCAGCGTCCCGGCGTTATAGATCGCGCCGCCGGCCGTGGCTGCCCGGTTGCGATAGAGGGTCACGCCGTCCAGGTGCAGGCTGTGATAGTTGCGGATCGCGCCGCCGTTGGCCGCATCGCCGTAGCGGATGTTCAGCCCGCTGATGGTGACTGAGATGCCCTGCGTCCCCGTGATGACGAAGATGCTGCCGCTGCCGGACCCGTCGGGCGGGGTCGCCGCAGCCTGGACGAAGCCCATATGCGTGCCGGGCGTGATCTCATCGGCCGCCGGCCCCCGGATGGTGATCGTTTTGCTGACCGTCACCGTCTCGGTGACGATGCCGGAGATCACCACGGTGTCACCGGGCAGCGCGGCGTTGAGCGCGCTGGCGATGGTCGGCTCCTGGCAGCGCTCGCTGAACGCACTGTTGCCTTTCAGCGGGGGACCGCAGACGTAGTGGGTCTCGTAGCCCAGCTCCACCGCGCCCGCGTCGCAAGGCACTTCGGCGGGATCGCCCGCGTCGTCGCCGCGTTTGCCCAGCCGCGGCCGCGGCATCCCGCGCTGATCGGCCGCCGTCAGGCTTTCGGCATTGAAGAAGCCCCCGCACGTGGCGTGCGGGACCACATCGAGGATGGGATTGGCGTTGTCGGCCGTCGGCAGATGCGTATAGGTGGGGCCGCCGTTGGCAGCCAGCGACCTGAGCAGGATCGCCTGGTTGACGGCGTCGTTGGCGCCGCCCACGAGCACGCACGAGGCATCGCTGATCCGGTTGTAGCCATATGAGGTGAACGCTTCGCTGCCGCCGCAGTTGGCGGCCCCGCCCTTCGGGTCGGTGACGACGACCGCGTAAAGGATCGCGTCCGCGGTGCTGCCGGTGTAGAGGTTGGCCGCCGACGCGCCCTGGTTGCCCGTCACCGTGGTGAAGCGCAGCCGCATCGTGCCCGCCGAGTGGATGCCGCCGGTGGCGGCCGCGCTGACGTTGGCCGACACGGTGCTGTTGGTGGTCGTCAGCGTGGCGCCGGCTGCGACGTACACGCCGCCGCCCTCCGCGCCCGCGCTGTTGTTCGGGCCGACGGTGCTGTCGCTCAGTGTCACCTGCCCGTTGACGTAGAGGCCGCCGCCGAAGGTGGCGCTGGTGTTGTCCTTCAGCGTGCTGCGCAAAATGGTCAGGCTGCCGCCGCCGCCCGCGCAGGCGCCGCCGCCCGGCCCGTTGGTAGACTGGTTGGCGGCAGAGGTGACCTCTGTCAGGGTGGCTGTGCCTTGATGGATGTTGATCGCGGCGCAGATAGGCCCGCGATTCTCCGTCAGCACGGTGCGGGTCACGGTGGAGACCGCCGCGGTCCCCTCGTGATGGATGCCGCCTGAGACGCCGGCGCTGTTGCCGTCCGCATCGGCCTGATTGCCCTGAATGATGCTGTCTTCGACCGTCAAATGGCTGTCGAGCGTCTTGATGCCGCCGCCGTGGTTGTTGGCCCGATTGTCGGCCACGGTCGCGTTCGCCAGCTGGGCCGCGCCCAGATTCACCTTGATGCCGCCGCCATTGCCCTGGCTCACATTATCGCGAACCGCGCTGCCGTCCAGCACTGCCAGGCTCGCGGTCGCGCCCGAACTGTTGACGCCGCCGCCATCCGCGGTGCTCGTGTTGCTGATTACCAGGCTGCTGCCGGTGATGGTCAGGCTGCCGGTGTTGTGGATGCCGCCGCCTGCGGCGCTGCTCTGGTTGCCCCGGATCGTGCCGGCTGCAATGGTCAACGCGCCGGTGTTCATCACGCCGCCGCCCGCGCCGGCTGCAGTGTTGCTGATCACCGTCGTCCGGTTGAGCGTCAACGTGCTGGCGTTCGCTACTCCGCCGCCCGTGTTCGCGCCGCCGACCGCGCCGCCGGTGATCTGCAGGTCGTTCAGTACGGCCGTTCCACTGTGCACCTGGAACGCGCGATCCAGGCCGTTCGCGTGGACGACGGTAGCCGATGCGCCCGCGCCCTGCAGGGTGATGCTGGCCCTGATGTCCAGGTCACCTGTGACGTTGTTGTCTTCGCCCGCGCCGGCGCGCGCCAGGGTGTACGTGCCAGATGGCACCGAGACCGCGCCGGTTCCCACGCGACAGCCGCCGAAATTCGCGTTGGCGTTGACCGCCTGGATCATCTCTCGTAGCGAGCAGCGGTCCTCGACCTCGCCGAACTCGTCTGCGGTGGTCGTCACGCCCATCACCGGCACCCAGCCCCGCTCGAACGCGCCGATGTCGGGCCTGGAATAGCCGTCCCCGTCGCCGTCCTGCGGCCGGCTGATGCCGCGCTGGTCGCTCGTGACCGGCACGATCTGATAATCAGAGTCCGCGCCTGTATCAATGGCAGGGCTGCCCGGCAGCAAAGCGCGCGTCAGGGTCGGGCCGCCGTTGTCCTGCAGTTGGCCGAGCAGAGGGTCGGTGTTCCGCAGGTCGCCTATTTGCCAGAAGCTGCAGCTTGTGCTCGACTCCAGGTTATAGCCGCGAGAGGCGGTGACAGCCGAGGAACAATCTGCGCCCGACAATGCTGTGTTGCGGGCGACGATGCTGCCCCGGACGAGCGTGAAGCCGGAGGGCTTGTGGATGCCCCCGCCCGAACCGGAGAGCGCCCGGTTATAGGCCACCGTGCTCTGGCTGAGCTGCAGCATGCTGCCCGAACCCTCCACGCTGAACGCGCCGCCGTGTTGGCGCGCGGTGTTATCGCTGAAAGTGCTGTTGCGGACCATGACGAATGCGGCCTGAAGGACGCGCACGCCGCCGCCCGTCAGCGCCGTGTTGGAGATCACGGCGCTCTCCAGGATGCTGGCCGTCGCGCCGACCTGGAACAGCGCGCCGCCGTCGCCGTACTGATAGAGGTCGCTGTCGGCCGTGTTGCCCTGGATGGTGCTCCGAGTGATGGTCAGGGCGGCGGTGCTGTAGATCGCAGCGCCGTCATTTTTGACGGTGTTGGCCTGGAGCCGGCAATTGGACAACGTCGCCGTGTTCGTGGTGTAGAGGCCGCCGCCGTTGGCGTAGGCCGCAGTGCCGGCCACTCCCACAATACCGACCCTGCCCGGAGAGCCATAGGCGCCGCTGCTGCCGCCGCCGGCATTCCTACACCAGCAGCTATCGCCGTTGCCGCCGGCGCCGCTGTTGCCGCCGATGCCGCTGAAGCCGCCGATGCCACCGCTGCTGCCGGCGCCGCCATTGTTTTGCGTGTTCTCGCGCACAACCGTGCCATTCATTGTCAGCGTGCCGGCGTTATAGATACCACCGCCGTTGCCCTGTCCGCCGCTACCGCCGTTGCCGCCGTTGCCGCCGTTGCCGCCCGCGCCGCCGTTGCCGCCATTCTTGCCGTTGGTGGTGTAGCAG
>OGCI01000221.1_pt1 | contig 74980 bp, 62 predicted proteins | sample 1570021 | NCBI WGS metagenome assembly OGCI01 (sample SAMN06264664, study PRJEB24512) | hot springs metagenome | isolation source: Hot spring water | place: South Africa: Tshipise | collected 2015-06-21
CCAGGGGCTGGCGCTGGCTGAGTCCGAGGCTGCCGTACGTCCAGACCGTGGCGCGTGATCTGTCGTGGACTCGCCTCCGGCGTCTCGGCCAGTAGGCGAGTAGTGTTCACGCTGGCAAAGACGGGCCAGGTGCGTGCTTGACCTTGCTGCCCGGAGTGCATCAGAATGAGTTCGGTCAGCGGTCGGCGATATCGGTGTATGGTGGCGCGGGCGGCAACGAGGCCATTTGCCAGCTATAGGGGACAAAGGGCGGCGGACACACGTTCACGCTTGGGTGCTCGCCTACCAACGGCAGGGTTTCGCCGCAGTCATGCTGCGACGGGCTGGGCATGATTTCTTGTTCTTGCTGGCGACGGGCTTCTTCTTCTCAGGAGTTATCGACTTGGTCCACACCTTGGCCTGCAAGGGCATGGGCGTATTTCCCAGCTACACGGCCAATCTTCCCACTCAGCTTTGGATCTCGGCTCGCCAGTCGGATGGTGTTGCTAGCCATGGCGATTATTTGGCGCAAGCGGCGATTCCTCAGTTCTTGGACCATCTGGTGGCTTGGCTTCGCTTTGGCGTTTACGGTCCTGGCCGAGCTTTCTTTCACCCGTTATGTGAGCGTCTACGGCACATTCAACGCGCTCGGCCATGTCTTCAAGTTCCTGGCCTACGCAAGTATGTTCCGTATTGTGATGCGCAACATGCTCGATCGGCCCATGCAGGTGTTCGGCTCGATTGTGCCTATCCGTGCTGGCTGCAAGGCGGTCAGGGTCGGAGAAGACCAGTGGCTCACTGTAGAGGAATACCTGACCGAGGGCTCTGGGCGGCTCGTGAGTCACGGTCTCTGTCCGAAGTGCTGCGAGAAGATCTTTCCGCAAGGCGTGGAGTAGAGGGGTGCCTTGGCCTACCGAGCGATCGCCGCGCTGGGAGTAACTCTCGGACTGGCTTTCCTTGTGGCGGCGGCCTTATGGGGTTGTGGGTCGGGCGGGTTGCCGGGCCTAAGCGGGTCAGCCGTCCAGCCCGGCTCCACGACCGAAGGCCTCACGTCCGACGGGAAAGCCGGCCAGACAACGACGACCGGCCAGACAACGACGACCGGCCAGACAACGACGACCGGCCAGACAACGACGACCAGTCAGACAACGACGACCGTACCGGGGCCTGTGACCCTTGGACCGCGTACTCCTTGCCTAGAAGCCGAGTTGGTCTCGGTGATAGACGGCGACACTATCAAGGTCCGACTCCGCGGTGGTTCTAGCGAGCGCGTGCGGCTGATCGGGGTGGACGCACCGGAGTGGGGAGAGCCTCTTGCCGCTCTCGCCACGCAGGAGCTCGCCAGGATAGTGGGGCGGGGGCCGGTCTTCCTAGAGTTTGACCTAGAAAAGCGGGACAAGTACGGCCGGCTTCTTGCCTACGTCTGGGTGCCTGGTTCGCGCCCGACCGGGGATGTGGCCGTTTCGCGCCCGCAGGGTGGCTCTGACCCGGGCAGCAAGGGCGCGGGCGGGGGCGCTGGCCTCGCCATGGCCAACCTTGAGCTGTTGCGGGCGGGGCTGGCCGTTCTTTACACGGTGCCTCCCAACGTGGCGTATGTGGAGGAGTTACGACGGGCCCAGGAAGAAGCTAGGGCCGAGGAGCGGGGGATATGGGGCGCCACGGGCGCCAGCGTGACGAAGTAGGGCAGAACTGGGGAATCGTTCGCTGCGGTCATGACGTTTGCAGCCGCCTGCGTGTTCGGAGCCTGGCCGCGGCTGCGAGGTAAGGCCGCCGGGTGGCCGTGCTCGCTCATACGTACTTGTCCAGGCCCAAGTGGCGATGGAGGCTCAAGATAGACTGGCCGCCGTGGCGGAACAAGAAGCGCAAGTACGCGAACCCTTCGTACGGCAGCGCGTAGCGCTCGAGGCCGGGCTCGGTGCAGGTGGCGCACTCCGGACGGCGACCGGTCTGGCCGCGCAGCCGCTTGGCCTGCTCCGAAAAGAGACAGGCTGTCAGGAAGGCGCTGGAGGCATTGCCGACAGATTGAGCTAGGAGCGGACAGAGGTACACCTCGCCGTTGCTCCGCACAAAGACGTAGTTGTAACCGCAAGTACAAGGTCTGCGCATGCGCCCGGTGCGCAGAAACTGGGTCAGACTCTCCGCGTGGAAACTCCAGTCCGCGGTGTGCGTTTCATAGAAACAGGCCAGGGCCTCGCGCTGGACGGGCGAAAGGCTGAGCTGGGAGGCTAAGTCCAGGTTCAAATACCGACCGGCTGTGACGATAGCGGGTGAGACGATGGTGAAAAGTCCGCGCTCGGCGGCGTAGGCACAGAGACTTTCGAGCTGGTCGAGGTTCTGAGGCAGGACCGTGGTCTTGAGGCCAAGTATGAGGTGGGGAGCATGTCGCCGCAGCTCGATCAGTCCTGCGATGGTGCGGTCGGCAGCCCCCCAAGCGCCGGGGTAGCGGCGTATGCGGTCGTGCTCCTCACCGACGGCGTCCAAAGCGCAGACCAGCACCAACTCCAGACCGGCCTTGCGCGTCGGCGCCACCAGGCGTTCCACGGTATCCAGTACCCGTTGGCTGAGGACTCCGTTGGTAGTGATGGCGAGGGAGCGCAAGCGGCGGAGCGTCTTCTGCCTGAGCAGGCAAGCATATTCAATGAGCTCCGGGAGGTCGTCGCGCAGAAACGGCTCGCCGCCGGTCAGGTCGAGTTCGCGAAGGTCGGTCAGCAGCTCCGAAGCGAGGATCCGCTTCCACTCTTCCAGGCTGAGGTCGGGGACGGAAGCCGGGATCTTCCAGATGTTGCACATGAGGCAGCGGCACACACAGCGGTGAGTGACTTCTAGACTGAGCGCCTGTAATCGTCCTGGCCGTCTACCCAGGCGCAGCAATCGATAGCGGAGCCCGTTTAGGAGTAAGTGGGCAGCCAGCTCTACCGTGGCGAAGGGTCGCGCTTTCCCCGCGACCGAAGACTTCACCGTTGCTCTAACTTCTACCCGGATACTTGCTCACTCCCTCTCCGATAGGATACGAGATCTTGAAGAAGAGCTGCTTGGTCACACTCCTAATGATAAGGGGTCCCTGGGAAACGTGGGGCGGTATGTAGGCCCAGAAGCTCTCGGTGATCAGGTGTTTCTCCCCGCTGATCCAAAGCTCGGCTTCTGCGCCCAGTGCGGCGAGGTTGTTGTAGTCGTAGGCTATCAGGGCGAGGGAAGTGCCGTGCGGTTCGCTGTGAGTGTCCATGATCAGGTGGCCCGACCGTGACCAACCGCCGGGAAGGTACCAGCGAGTGTCGCAGCCGAACTCGGCATCCGGGATGACAGTCTGGTCAACGAACACCAGCGGACGACAGTGGTCCGGATCAGGGGGCGAAAGGAACTCCGGCCGGCTCACGTCGGGGGTGTTGCCATACAGAATGTAGCGACTATACTTGGCCTGCTCCTGCTCTACCAGGCGTGCTTCCCTCGGCGTCAGGCCGTCGGCCACCGTTGGCGTGGCTGAGGGGTGCTCGCTACCGCCGCTGGTCTGCTGACCGTGCTCCCGCGTGTACACGCCACCGGGGCCCGCGGTCCAGTGCAGGGTGGGCCGAGTGACCGTCGGCCCGTGCTTTCCTGCCAGGATGGGCATATGCGACAGCCCCGCCGGCACATAAGCGACCCAACTGGAGGTGAGGGGTATGACCTCGTCTTCGATCTGCATGAACATGGGATCGATGTCCTCGGGACGATTCGGGTCCACGCTCCACCAAGAGAGGAGCTCGGGGAAATCGTGGGCGTGAGGGTTGAGGATGGGAAGGCGCTTGCCGGCGCTTGCTAGTTCGTCCCAGGTTACCTGGTTGGGGAAATAAGAAGGCCACATCCAAGTGGTCTCGCCGTAGTAGGCGCCCGGGATAACGTCCCGGTCGATCCAGTGCACATGCTCAAGTCCCAATCTCTTGCCCTGGGCTGCAAGCTCTCGGCGCTCTTCAGGAGTGGGGCCGGGGAGCAGGTGTTCTTTTTGCAGACTTGTGCAGATGTACTTCATGGCCACAACACCTGAGCCACGTCGTCCAGGCCCAGTTCGAGCAGCTTCGCCTTGCTCGGCTTGCCAGTCTTCGTGTCCCAGTCCATCTCGACCAGATACTGGTCGTAGATCTCTTCGTGGGTGAAACTGATACCTGCTCTTGGCCCCTCGGTCTTGGGAGGAACCCCCCTCATGCGGTCGGGGTGGAGGAAGGGTGTCTGTAGTCCCTCTCGTATGTTGAACGCTTGCCGCATGTTGGTGATCCGCTCACCCGTGACGAGCAGCTCCTCCTTGGTGAGGTCTTGCCAGCCGGTCACGGCGTGTAGAGCCTCCACCAGCTGGTCCGCGCTGGGATAGGCGCCGGCGACGAAATGGCACAGGCCCAGCGCGCTCACGGCGTGCATGAAGTTGGTGCTCGCCTTATGGTAGGGACCGCGACCGGTCTTCTGGTCTGGGGGAACTTCGGGCACTCCGAGCGCTGGTGGGTGGAGCCCCCCGCCCTGGTTGTGGCGCCCTGGAGTGGGATCGCACCCGTACCCGATTGCGAAGCTCCAGCCCCCACGCGGGTCGTGGCCGGCGATTTCCTGCCCGCCGATATGCATGGCGTACCGATCGGCGTCACGGCCCACCCGTGCGGCCGCTCGTTTAAGACCGTCAGCCAGAATATCGCCGAAGCCCTCCCGTCTCCCGATCTTCTCGGTCATAGCCACAAGCGCCTGATGGTTGCCCCAGGTCATTTCCAGTCCGTCGGTGTCTTCCTTAGTAAGGATGCCCCGCTCGTAACACTCCATCGTGAACGCTATGCAAGCCCCGGCAGAGATGGTGTCGAGCCCATAGCGGTTGCACAGCTCGTTGGCGACGATGATGGAGTCGAGGTTGTCGTTGAGGCAGTTGCTATCGAACATGGCCAGCGTTTCGTACTCGGGTTTGTGGGTGCCCTCTCGGTATCGGTATTCCCCGTCGCCGGCGTGCATGTGTCCGCCGCAAGCGATGGGGCAGCGCCAGCAAGCGAAGCGACGTTTCTGCTTGGCTAACACGGCCTCTCCACCACAGGAGGCGTAGGTGGGCAAGTCCACGGCTGCCACGCCCGCCCAGTTCTTGGCCGGGGCGTCGTCGATCGCACAGCACATCTCATAGATGCCGGGCGTGCCGGTGGCGTGGAGCTGTTCGGCGTGACCGGTCAAGCTGGCGACGTGCTTCTTGCGCAGCTCCCGCATCAGTTCCGGCTCTGCCACGGGCACCGGCAGATCCCCCTGCACTGCGACAGCTTTGAGTCTCTTCGACCCCATGACGGCGCCCAAACCGGAGCGACCTGCCGCTCGTCCCTTGTTGTTGATCACAGCAGCGATGAGGGCAAGCTTCTCCCCGGCGGGCCCGATGCAAGCGATCTCTAGATCCTTGCCATGCTGCCCTCTCAAGATGTCCTCGGTTTCGACCGTATCTTTGCCCCATAGGGGACAGGCCCAGCGAAGCTCAGCTGAACCGCCCCCGATGTGGAGGTATACCGGTCGTTCGGACCGGCCGGTGAAAAAGACCGCGTCGTAACCGGCCGTTTTCAATCGCGGGCCGAAGCTCCCGCCGGAGTTCGCATCTCCCCAGCCGCCCGTGAGTGGTGACTTGCCGACCACTGTGTAGCGGGAACCTCCTACTGCATCTGTACCAGTCAGGATGCCGGTGACAAAGCCCAGAATCGCGTCCGGGCCCAGCGGGTCCACGCCCGCTTTCTGGCGGTCCCACAAGATGCGGGCGCCCAATCCGTACCCGCCTAAGCATCTGCGGGCCGTGGGTTCGTCAAATTGTTCTTCTCTGAAGTTCCCGATGGAGAGGTCCACCCACAGGATCTTTCCCATCGCTCCGAAGCCCAACGTGACCTCCAGGGGTTGCGTTTCCAGTCTAAAGCCTGATAAAAATTAACTTGGACTACTGATTAGGTAGTATTAAGAATAACCCTGAGGCTCGGCCTGGTCCAGACCATGTGGAGCAAGTCTCCGGGCGCGTCTCGCCAAGGGTGGGGCAGCGCCTAGGCGGGGTAGCGGCTTCCTCACTGGGGAGGGAAGGTTCGCCGGTGAAGAACATTGCGGTGTGCATGAAGCAGGTGCTGGATCCGGAGATGCCCTTGTCACTTTTTCGCATTGACCCGGAAACCAAGTCAGCCCTACCTGCGAGGGGTGCCCCGCCTGTGCTTAGTCCCTTCGATGAAAACGCTCTCGAAGCGGCCCTGCGCATCAAGGACGACGAGAAGGCTAAAGTCACTGTCATCACCTTAGGGAGGAGACTGGTGCGGGCGGTGGTGACTGCCTCACTGGCGGCAGGGGCCGATGAGCTCTTGCTCCTGGAGGACGCTTCGTTCAATGAGTTTGACCCCTTCCTGACCGCTTCCGCGCTGGCGGCTGCAATCAGAAAGAGGGGACCGTACGACCTTGTTCTCTGTGGACTGCAAGCAGCGGACACCAACGCCGGTCTGGTTCCCATCGGTATAGCCTGCCTGTTGGGCGTGACCTGCCTGACCGGCGCGCGAGAGGTTCGACTCAAAGAGGAGAGCGTGGTAGTCGCGCGGTCGCTGGCGTATGGGTACGAGGTGCTCGAGGCTCCCTGTCCGGCTGTGGTGACGGTGACCTATGAGGTGGGCTCCCTGCGCGAGCCGGGCGTGGAAGCCTTCATGTCGGCCAGCGCCAAGCCCGTCATTGTCTGGACTGCTGCCGACCTAGAGCTGGAGCAGGCAGGTATGGCTGGTGGCAGGACCGAGATCCTGCGCATGGAAGTCCCCGTGCGGGCGAGCCGTTGCGAGATCTTGGAGGGCGAGAGTGTGCAGGCCAAGGCGGAGCAGCTGGTCAGCCGGCTGCAGCAGGCGAAAGTGATCTAGGGTGTGCTGAGGAGGGGGAAGCGACCACATGGTGCCTCCGGCGGATGGGCGAGGCGTTCTAGTCTACTGTGAGGTCGAGGGTGGGAGGCTGGCTCCCCTCGCGCTTGAGGTCTTGGGAGTGGGGCGTCGTCTGGCTTCTGCTTTGGGCCAAGAGCTGGGCGCTGTTCTTATCGGAGAGGGGGTCGCACCGTTGGCCTCGGAAGTCATCGTCCACGGAGCGGACAAGGTGTATGTGGGCGAGGCGGGCTTGCTCTGCGAGTACGTTTTGGAACTTTATCTTCCAGTCGTGGAGGAGGCAATCGAGCAGGCCCAGCCAGCTATCCTCCTCTTCGGACACACGCTGGTAGGACGGGAGCTTGCTCCCTGGACGGCCTTCCGACGGGGTGTGGTCGCCTCGATGGACTGTGTCGCGTTGGAGATAGACCCCCATACCAAGCGTCTCCTGATGACCCGCCCCGTCTATGGAGGTAACGCCCAGGCCGTGCAGGTGTCGATGGGCGACCCTCAGGTCGCCACTGTCAGGGCGAAGACGATGGCCCCGGCAGTAAAAGACCACGGCCGGTACGGCCAGGTCGTGGAACTCAAGGCGGGGGGACGACTGCCGGCTCCGCGGGTGAAGGTCCTGGAGAGGAAGGCGGAGCCGGGGACAAGGGTCAAGCTGGAGGAGGCCCGGGTGGTCGTCGCTGGGGGGCGAGGCATAGGTAGTGCCTCAGGCTTCAAGCAGTTAGAAGAGCTGGCCGGTCTTCTCGGCGGCGCCGTGGGAGCCACTCGCCCGCCCTGTGACGCCAAGTGGGCTAAGGAAAGCCAGCAGATCGGCATTACCGGCAGAATAGTTGGCCCCGAGCTGTACATTGCTGTGGCGCTTTCGGGGGCGAGCCAGCACCTGGCCGGCTGTTCCGCGGCGAAAGTGATCGTCGCCATAAACAAGGATCCAGAGGCCAACATTTTCCACGTCGTCGACTATGGCATTGCGGACGATTGGAAAGCAGTCGTGCCGGCTCTCCTTTCCTGCTTGCGCGCCCGGACGGACAAGGAGACCGAAGGTATATGGCGTTAGACGATCTCGGCCGTATCGTGGGGGAGGCTAACTTCACGAAAAACCCGGCTGCCCTCCAGGAGTACTGCGAGGGCAAAGGCGGGTGCGTTCCCCGGGCCTTGGTAAGGCCAGCTAGTACCGAGGAGGTCCAACGCATTGTGGAGTGGGCCAACGACACTCGCGCGCTGCTGGTTCCGGTGAGCTCAGGTCCACCCCATATACACGGTGGATCTACACCGAGCGTGGAGGGAGCGGTGGTCGTCGACCTGCGGCGGATGGACAAGGTCATCCGCGTCGATAAGAACAACCGGGTGGTCATAGTGCAGCCGGGAGTGACTTTCGGGCACTTGCAGACCGAGCTGGCCCGGCAGGGGCTTTCGGCCTACCTGCCTCTCTTGCCTCGTCCCACAAAATCGGTGCTGGCAAGCGTGCTTGAGCGGGAGCCCATCCTGATGCCGAGCGTTCATTTTGACAGCACCGATCCCCTGCTTTGTGCAGAGATAGTCTTCGGCACGGGAGATCGCATGCGCACGGGCGAGGCGGCCGGGCCAGACACTCTGGAGGAACAGTGGGAGATCGGCAAGGCCCAGATCAGCCCCTTCGGGCCCACTCAGATGGATCCCCAGAGGCTGGTCTCGGGGGCTCAGGGCACCATAGGCATCGTGACTTGGGTCTCTCTGAAGTGCCGCCAGCGTTCGGATGAGGCGCGTGCGTTCTTCCTGCCGAGCGAGGATCTGGATGCGCTTGTCGAGCTCAGCTACCACCTCTGCCGTATCCGTTACACCGGGACGATTCTCTTGCTGGACAGAGTGAACTTGGCCCGCATGGCCCAGAGGACTCCCCGAGAGATTCATGGCCTGCAGTGCGCTCTTCCCAACTGGGTGCTGTTCGTGGCGTACGAGGGGTATGGCCTGCTTCCGGAAGAGAAGCTGAAGTACTTGGAAGAGGACCTGCGGGAATCAGCTTCCTCCTACGGCCTAGAGCCGGTGACCGATCTTGCTGGGTTGCCGGGGGAGGCCTTGTACCGGCTCCTTCTAGGGCCTTCTTCGCAACCTTATTGGAAGCTTCGGTCGCACGGCGGTTTTCGCGATGTGTTCTTCATCACCACCCAGGACAAGACGCCCTACTTTGCCAAGAGGATGCGAAAACTGGCGCGTCGGTTTGGCTTTCCGACGCAGCAACTGGGTATGTACATGCAGCCGGTGGTGCAGGGGACGAGCTGCCACTTGGAGTTCAACCTGTACTTCGATCCTACCGATCTGACCGGCGTGAAACGGTTGCGTCGTCTGGAGGCGGCCGCGGTCGACCGGCTGGAGAGAGAGGGGGCTTTCTTTGCCCGGCCCTATCCAGGTTGGGCGGAGGCGGCCTACAGGGGGTACCCCGACACCGCGGCTATGCAGAGAAAGGTCAAAGCCATCTTTGACCCGAACTGGGTGCTCAATCCGGGCAAGCTGTGCTTCCCGCCCGGCAGCGGGAGGCAAGACTGAGAGATGACCTGGCAAGACTTCATACATGACATGCAGCGATGCACGCGCTGCTCGTACTGCAAGTACATACCCTGGCGATTGATACGAAACTTCAGGTTCAGCGAAGGTTGCCCCTCAGCAGCTCGTTATCACTGGCATGCCTATGCGGCGGGCGGGAAGTTCAATCTGGCGTATAGCCTCCTGCAGGGGGCCATTGACATCAACGACAGTTTGTTGGAGGTGGTCTATAAGTGTCTGATGGACGGCTCTTGTGACATAGCCTGCAAGGTTCAGCAAGATCTAGAACCCCTGCAGCACATGCAGGAGTTTCGGGTGGAGTGCGTCGCTCGAGGGTATCTCCTTCCTCAGCACCAGCCCTATCTGCGGAGCCTGCGGGCAGAGGACAACATGTTGTTAAGGCGCCGGGAGGAGCGCGGGTACTGGGCCGAGGGGCTGGAAGTCAAACGGGTCACGAGCGACAAGGCCGAGGTAGTCTTTTTCGCTGGGTGCCGCTACTCCTACGACCAAGACCTCTGGCCGGTGGCAAGAGCGGCGGTGCATCTTCTGCAGCGGGCGGGAGTGGATGTCGGCATACTGGGGGCAGATGAGGCCTGTTGCGCGGGGCGGGCCTACGAGCTGGGATACGAAGGCGAGCTCATGAAGTTCGCTGAGCACCAGCGGGACACTCTGGCCACGGTGGCCAGGACGGCGGGGGTCCACACTCTGGTCACTGCCTGTTCCGACTGTTACAGCACCTTCAAAGTTCTGTATGACAAGATCGGCAAGAAGAGCGACGTGGAGGTTTGTCACATTACGCAGTACCTGGAGCGGCTCATCCAGGAAGGCCGCTTACGGCCTCGCAAGTCCCTTGACCTCAACATCACCTACCACGACCCCTGCCACCTCGGTCGTCTGGGCGAACCGTGGATCCATTGGCAAGGCCGGGAGTACAAGCCAGTGGGGACGCAGATCTGGCTACATGACCCACCCAAGAGATTCCGTCGCGGCACCCATGGGGTCTACGAGCCCCCGCGCAACGTTCTCAAGAGCATTCCCGGGCTGGAGTTGGTGGAGATGTACCGGACGCGCGAGTATGCCTGGTGCTGCGGAGCCGGCGGCGGTGTGATCGACGCCTACCCGGACTTCGCTCAGTGGACGGCTGCGGAAAGACTGGAGGAAGCCCACGAGGTGGGAGCCGAAGCCATTGTGAGCGCCTGTCCTTGGTGCAAGAGGAACTTCCTCGACACGGCAGCAATTACCAAAGACAGGATAGGGATCTTCGACCTTGTGGAACTGGTGGAGCGGGCGGTGGGGGGCAGCGAGTAGGCAGAGGCGGAGAAGTATCGCCATGGCTCTGAGTGAAGAAGAACACAAAGTGCTTGAGGGTATCGTCGGCCCGCAGTACATCACTCGGGACCCTATCATCATGGAAAGTTACTGCCAGGTGTGGGGCAACAAGCTCGAGTTCGGCGACAAATGGCACCGGCCCCCTGCCGCCGTGCTTTTGCCCGGGAATGTCGAAGAGATCCAGGCCATCGTCAAGTTCTGCAACCAGGCTGGGATCCTTTTCAAGCCCTTCGCTCGCGGCTTCGAGTATGTGGCCACCTATCTCGCCAGCAGCCGGGGTATCTTGCTGGAGCTCAAGAGACTGAACCGCATACTGGAGATCGACCCCAAGAACCAGCATGCGGTGGTGGAGCCTTTTGTCCCTGTCTATCAATTGCAGGACGCGGCTGGCAAGCTGGGATTCTATGTAGGCAAGCCGGGCGTGGGTTACAGCGCTTCCTGCGTCTCGCTGGCCTGCTGTCATCAGGAGATGACCATCTCGCAGCTCTACACCAGCGGCTACGGGCGCAACGTGCTCGGCTGTGAGTGGGTGCTTCCCACGGGGGACATCCTCAATCTGGGCACTGCGAACCGAAAGGGCGGGTGGTTCACTGGTGACGGGCCCGGTTTCAGTTTGCGGGGCATCTTGCGGGGACGAGCCGGCGCCAATGGTGGGCACGGCATCATCACCAAGTGCTCGGTGAAGCTCTACCCCTGGTACGCCAAGGCTCCCAGCGAGTGTGAACTGAAACGGGAACCCGGGCAGGCGCTGTCCGCTGCGCAGTTGGAGAAAGTGCCCGACAACTACTGGGTGGATGTCCTCACCTTTCCAGATACCGAAAGGATGCTGCAGGCGGCACGGGACATCGGGCAAGCCGAGATCGCCTGCTTGGTAGCGCCCGCCTACATGAACACGGGTTTTCACGAAGAGGGCAACGACGAGCAATGGGCCAAGCTAAAGGAGTCGCCGCCGGACTTGGGCAAGTTCGCCCGCATGATGCCGGTCATAGTCAACGGCCACTCATCGCGGGAGCTTGAGTACAGGCGGAAGGCGGTAAGGGCAGCCATGGAGAAGTGGGGGGGGTGGCTCGAGCCAGAGTGGAACACTGAGAAGGTGAAAGCCCAGATCTTCCAGTACCAGATGTGGTCCACCGGGGTACCGGGTCTGAGGGCGACGGGCGACTTCATGTTGTCCACCCAAGGCGCTGACGGCTCGGTCGAAATGCAGCTGGCTTACCGTCCGGTCGAGTTCCAAGCCCTGCAGCCCTTTGCTGCGGCTGGCAACGTGTTGCATCCGAACATGGGCATGTCGTACCGGCCTATGGAGCACTTCTCACTGGGCTGCTCAGGCGGCATCGCGACGGATTTCGACCCCTGGGATCCGGCCTCCCTCGCAGCTGGGAAGGAGTACTTGGAGATCGTCTACGATCCCCACGGGCCCTGCCGCCGGTTCGGTTACGCGAACCGTGGAGCCATGATGCAGGTGGAGGATGTCAACCATATCCACGAGCGCTGGGGGCCTATCTACGATCGCGCCGATCGCTGGCTCCAGAAAGTGAGGAACATGCTGGACCCTAACCGTGTGGCTGACTGGTCCGCTTATATTCCCCCTGAGTACCAGGAAAGACCGGACGAAGAGAGGCACGCATGCTGCTGAGAGACAGGGTGGCCCTTGTCACCGGCGGAGCCAAAGGCATAGGCAGGGGCATAAGTCTGAAGTTCGCGGAAGAGGGTTGCGATATCGCCGTAGTGGACATCGACGCTGAAGCCGGGAATGAGACTGCTGAGCGGGTCAGGGGCAAGGGGAGAGAGGCTTTATTCCTGGAATGCGATGTCACCCGTCGTGCACAAGTGGAAGAGGTGGTCGGAACAGTCCTTGAGAGGTTTGGAAAGATCGATATCCTGGTGAACAACGCGGGGGGTATAAGCACGCCGGTCACCATCGAGAACATGCCCGAAGAGGTGTGGGATCAGATAGTGGACCTCAACCTCAAGAGCCAGTTTTTGTTCTGCAAGTTCGTGGTCCCGCACATGAAGAAGGCGCGCTCTGGAAAGATCATCTGTCTATCTTCCATCGGTGCTGCGCTGCCTCCGGCCCACAGCATCCACTACAACGCAGCTAAGGGTGGGGTGATCAGTTTCACTTACGACCTGGCTGCAACCGTAGCCCCCTATGGCATCAATGTCAACTGCATTGCTCCGGGGCCCGTCCGTACGCACTTCTTTGACGGGGTGGCGGGGCGGTGCTTGCCCGAAGAGGAGAAGGACGCTCTGTGCGCCGACCTGGCCAAAGAGGTTCCTCTCGGTCGTGTGGGCACTCCCGAGGACATCGCGGGAGCCGCCCTGTTCCTGGCCTCGGAGCTCGCCTCCTTTATCACCGGTCACTGTTTGTACGTGAGCGGCGGACTTCCGCTCCGACCCCTCTCAGATGCATCCGCCTGAAATCGGGGTGCCGGGGAGATGGATCAGATTCTCAGACATATTCTCAGCGTCCGCTTCGAGGACCTGGAGGAGCAGACAGTACGTCACGCCAAGGACAGGATCATCGACACGGTAGGGTGCCTTGTAGGGGGCGCGTTCGCTACGGGCAATCAACAGCTAGTGGACCTCATCAAGGCTCGCGGCGGAAAACCAGAAGCGACCATCCTCATGCATGGAGGCAGGGTACCTGCGTCCGAGGCGGCGATGGTCAATTGCATCCTTTGCAGAAGCTATGACTTCGAGCCGGTCAGCCCTGTCGCAGAGGGTCGGTCGGCCCCGGGCCATGTGTCGGGGACCACCGTCATGACCGCTCTCAGTCTTGGTGAGAGCGTGGCAGCTAGCGGGCGCGAGCTGCTTACGGCCATGCTCTTGGGCGACGATCTGACGGCCCGTCTTCTGAACACCAGTGAGTTCAGCCTGGCGCTGGGCTGGGATGGCAACGGCCTAGCCAATGCCCTGGGGGCGACAGCTATTGCAGGGAAGCTGCTCCAGCTCAGCGAGAAGCAGCTGCGGAGCGCTTTCGGCTTGGCGCTCAACCAGCTGAGCGGTAGTGCCCAGAACATTTGGGAGGGAACCACGGCTTTCAAGTTGCCGCTTGGGCTGGCAGCAAGAAACGGGATCTTCTCCGCTGAGCTCGCTGCGGCGGGGTGGACGGCCCCCAAGGATGCTTTGCGGGGACCGTTCGGTTACTACCACTTGTTCACGACGGGGATAAGAGACGAGGAGCTTCTGACCAAGGATCTGGGCAAGAAGTTCTGGAGCGACATGACTTTCAAGCCTTATCCCGGCTGTCGTAGCACGCACGGACTGATCGATTGTGCGCTCAAGATACTGCATCTTCATCGTCCTGACCCTCGGCGCATACACAGAGTCATCTGCCATGTTCCCTCGCACGCCGGGACTAGCTTTCTAGCCCAGCCGTGGACGATCGGTGAGTTTCCGCAAGGCAATGCACTTTTCAGTTCCAGGTACGCGGTCGCCACCGCGCTACTCAGGGGGAGCGTCAAGCCGGCTCACTTCACTGAGGATGCGATCCGCGCCGCCGACATCAATGAGTTCATCAGGAGAATCGAGGTCGACCACTCGTCTTCCTCTCGCTCGGGATGGGCCCTGACCGTCGTGACCGAAGACGGGCGGCAATACAGCGCTGAGGTCCGGGTGCCCAAGGGGGACATCCCGGGTAATCCTCTTTCCAGGGAAGAGCTCTTGGCCAAGTTCCGGGACAACCTCTCGTTTGCCGGGAAGCATTCCTCAAGCGCTGCGGAGCAGCTCCTGGAACTCCTTTACCACCTGGAAACGCTGGAGACTGGGGAAGAGATAGTTCGGCTGTTGGTGCCTTGATGGTCCTTCCCACTGCGGGCTACGTAGCCTTCTGGGTCCTCTTGGGCCTGGCTCTTGGCGCCTTCGCCTGGAGGGTAGCGTTCCTGGTACGTCTTCTGCGCCTGGGGAGAGCGGAGGCAGAGGACCGGTTCGCTAGACCTGTGCCCCGTCTGGTGGAGGCCGCCTTATCATTCGTGACCCAGAAGAGCAATCTGCGGCACCTCGCTCTTTCCGATCTGGCTCCGCTGGGGCACGCGCTGATGTTCTGGGGACTCGGTGTCTTCTTGATCGGCTACTTCGTTTTCCTGGGGCTGGGGATGGGTCTCGGGCTTCTTCCACTCATAAGCGGGAGCCGTTTCGAGCGCTCCTTCCTCTCAGCGTTGGACCTGGCGGGTTTGTTAGTTCTGGGCGCCATGTTCTACGTCATCGTGAAGAGATACCTCCTGAAGCCCCGCCGACTGGAGAGACGGGAGACGACCGGCGAAAAGATCGCACACGCGGGTGTCGTCGCCGTGATCGTAATGCTCGTGGTCCTTCACTATTTGATAGAAGCGTTGGGCTATGCTGGGTCAGACTTGGGCGGCAATTGGCCGCCCCTCGGTGCTGCCCTAGCCGGTCTGCTGATTGCTAGCAGCGCCTCACCACAGGCTCTCGAGGCGGCGGCCATGGGCCTGTGGTGGTTCAACTACCTGCTCGTCCTGGGGGCTCTCGTGTACGCGCCGCATTCCAAACATCTGCACCCGCTGTTCATTCTCCCCAATCTCATTTTCCGCCAGCGAGAGCAGAAGGGGGCTCCTCAGCCAGTCGACCTCAAGGATACACGGGCACTAAGGCGCGAGAAGGTCAACGACCTTACGTGGAAGCAGCTTCTTGACTCCTATGCCTGTACTTGGTGCGGGCGATGCCATGTGCGGTGTCCGGCGCAGCTCAGCGGCAAGCCGCTGTCGCCGCGTGAGCTCCTACTGGGGATCAAGGATCACTTGCTCAAAGTCGGGCCGTCGCTCCTTGGGTCGGGTCGAGGGGGAGGGCGGGCAGACATGACTGGTAAGATTCGGGCGGCTGCTCCCGAGTCCGGCGCGAGCGGTGAGGAAGCGGCATCGTCACCCAGGGGCTCGCCTCTGGTAGGGACGGTCATCAGCGAGGAGGGGGTCTGGGCCTGTACAACCTGTCTGGCCTGCCAAGAGGTCTGCCCGGCTGCTAACGAGCAGATGCGCATCGTCGTGGACCTCAGGCGTCATCTGCAAATGATCGCCACCACGGAGACCGCCAGAGAAACCGTGAAGAACCTGCGGGTCCGCGGCCATCCCTGGCGAGGGACGACCTACGCCCGCACTGACTGGGCGGAGGGCCTCGACGTCAAGATCCTGGGGGAGGATGGAGTGGCTGACCTCCTCTACTGGGTTGGCTGTACTCAGGCGCTCGAAGACCGCAACCTCAAGGTGGCACGCTCGGTTGCTCGACTGCTGAAAGAGGCGGGCATCGATTTCGCCATCCTGGGGGAGGAGGAGACGTGTTGCGGGGATCCGGCTAGACGCCTGGGAGCGGAGCACATCTTCCAGATGCTGGCGCAAGCTAATGTCCGGCTACTCGTTGGCCACGGTGTACGGAGGATCGTTACTGCTTGCCCCCACTGTTACCAGGTGCTTAAGAACGAGTATCCGGCTTTGGGTGGTTGGTTCGAGGTGCAGCATCACAGCCAGTTCCTAGCCGAGCTGCTGAGAGGAGGCGGACTCGAGCTGGGCCGCTTGGAGCAGCGGCATCGCGTGAGGGAGAAGGGGTCAGGCAGGGAGCCGGCAGGCCCCACGCGAATGACCTATCACGATGGCTGTTACCTGGGGCGCTACAACGGCCTCTACGAGCCGCCCCGCGAACTGCTGCGGCAGGTGCCTGATGCAGTCTTGGTGGAGATGGTAGACAACCGCGGGCACGGTCTTTGCTGCGGCGGAGGTGGGGGGCGCATATGGCTGGAGGAAACCGCGGAGACGCGCGTCAGTTCGTTGCGTCTGGCCCAAGTCCTGGAGACAGGGGCCTCGGTGCTTGCCACAGCCTGTCCCTTTTGCCTTCTGATGTTGGATGACGCCGTGCGGTCCCAGGATGCGGAGGACGTGCCCCGCGTCAAGGACATTGCCGAGATCCTGGCGGAACTCGTCGGCGGGTCCTCACTTCCCGATCATCATGCTGGGTAGCCACAGGGTCAGCTGTGGGAAGGCCACGATGATCCCCAGGAAGACCAGTTCAAAGAAGAGGAAGGGCGTGACCCCCTTCAGTATCTGATTGGTGGGGATGTTGAAGATGGTCCTCACCGCGAAAAGGTCTGTGCCCATGGGCGGGGTGATGAGGCCGATCTGGGTGTTGATGGCGAACATGACTGCGAACCAGATCGGATCGAAACCGAGGCTCTGGATGAGCGGCATGAAGATGGGGATGGTAAGCAAGGTGATGGTGATGGGGTCCAGGATGCAGCCGAGTATGATCAAGATGACGTTGATGATAACGATCACCGCGTAGGGTGGTAGCCCAGACGCCCCTACCATGTCTTCGAGTCCGGAGGCCACGTTGGTGCTGCCGAGGACGTAGGTGAAGAAGTTGGCGGCGAAGATGATGAACAGGATCATGCCGTTGATCATTGCCGCTTCACACAGGGCCTCCTTCAGTTGTCTCCAGCGCATCTTGAAAAAGACCACGGCGATGAACAGGGTCACCACCACTCCCACAGCCGCGGTCTCGGTGGCGGTGGCGATACCGCCGTAGATTGCGCCGAGGATACTACCCATGACTACGACGATGGGCCAGACGCCCTTAAGGGAACTCCACCTCTCCCGCCAGGGCACCCGGTGCCCTTTTGGAGCCAGTCCGGGTTTGAGATAGGCCATGGCAATAGCGGGAAGAGAGAGGAAGGCGATGAGCAACAGCCCGGGTATGATGCCGGCGATGAACAGTTTGCCGATAGAAAGTCCAGCGATGACCCCGATGATGATGAAGGTGGCGCTAGGAGGGATGAGGGGACCGAGTATTCCGCCGGCAAGCAGAGCGCCAAGAGCATATCCGCGGTTATATCCTGTGCGGTCGAACTCCGGGACAGCGACCTTGCCCACCACAATGATAGTGGCAGCGCTGGTGCCGAGGGCGGCTGCCAGCACACCTTCGCCGATGATCCCGGCGGCGACCAGCCCCCCTCGTACCCGGGAGAGCCAATAGCCAGCCGCTTTGAACACCCCTTCACCCATACCGGAGGTGGCGATGATGGTGCCAAGGAGTACGAAGAGGGGGAGAGCCGTCCACGAGAGATTGAAGGCGGTGCTGAAAGGAGCGGCCCCGGCCTTGTGCAAGGCTGCCGGCCCATAGCTGAGGAGCGCTCCCACCATTCCAGAGAAGCCCAGGGAGTAGACGATGGGCACACCCAGCATCATGAGCACGAACAAAGCGGCCACAACGATAATGCCAGTGGTGCCTGGATCAAGTCCCATGAATCAGTCTCCCAATTGGATCCTCGTGTCTTCGCGGGAGGTGCCTCTTATGACGTGGATGGCCCCATGCACGAGCTGAGAAAGCAAAGTCAAGAACAGCCACCCCATGGTGAGGGGTACGAGGAGTTTCAGTGGCCAAAGCGGCTCTTGCCAGGCGGACTGGCTGGTTTCACCCACTTTGAACGAGTACAGGAAGATGCCCCAGCTCTTCCAGATCACTACAGACACGAACGCCAGGGCCAGCACCGTGGTAAAGAGGTCGCTCATGATCGCTTGCCACCTTGGCGGCAGGTGGTTGACGATGAAATCCACGCGGAGATTGCGACGGTTCCACTGGATGCCCGGTATGGCGAGCAGGATGCAGGCGACCAGGAAGATCACGCTGATTTCGTAGGTGTAGGGATCGGGGTTGCGGAAGATGTAGCGCTTGCCTACTCCGTAGGTAGTGATGAAGCCGATTATGAGGATCAAGATCCCGCTTACGAGCAGGCTCAATTCTCCCACCCTCTTGACTACGGTTTCGGCTTTGAGCAGAGATCTCCTCAATGTTTCTCCTACCACCCGGAACTTGCCCCGTTTCTGGTCCCGCAGCCCCGCTTCGCGGGGCTGCGGGACATCCAGCGCTACCTCGGGGACAGCCTCAGTCCTTGTACGGGAACTGCTCGTCGAGCTTCTGGGTGATCTGGCGCACCTGGTCGGCGGTGGCCGGGTCCACCTTGCCGAGGAGCTCATCGGCGTACGGCTTCAGCCGTTCCGCCCAGCGCTGGCGCTCGGCTCCGGGTAGTGGGTAAACCTCGATACCCAGCTCGGTCATCTTGGCGTAGTTGGTCTTGTACAGCTCGATCATATTGGCGTTTATGACGGCCTGCTGGTCGACCTGTCCAAGTTGGTCGATGAGCTTCTTGATGTCGTCGGGCATCTTGTTGTAGACGTCGAGGTTGATGAACACCCCGATGCTGGCCGGCGTCAGGTAGGCTCGGGTGAGATACTTGCCTACCTCGTTCATTTTGAACATGATGATCATGGAGCCGGACTGAAGGGAGGCCTCGATGACCTTCTTCTGCATGGCCTGGTAGCCCTCGGAGAACTCCATGGCCACTCCGCTACCGCCGAGGAGCTCCACTACCTTGGCAGTCACGGGAGAGATAGTCTGGCAGAGGAGGCCTTTCCAGTCCTCAAGGGTCCGCACGGGCTTGACGCTGATGATGTCAAGACCCTGGCAGGTAAAGTTGAACACCGGCTTCATGTTGTGCTTCTCGGTGAGCACCTTGTCGTAGAGCTTCGTCATCTCTACGTTGAAGGCGGCATCGGCCTCGATGCTATTGACCGCGAACGGGAGTTCTGCCAGGTTGAACTCTGGCACTATGCTGCCGAACACGGCAACCGGCCAGCCTGCCATCTCCACCGCGCCGGTCCGCACGGCCTCGAAGCTATCGGGAAGCGCGAGAAGCTGACCTCCCGGGTGCAGTTCGATGGTATATCGGCCCCCGGCTTGAGCGTTGAACTTGTCAACGTAGTCCTGGATGTTGTTGGTGACCGGGTCGCCCACCGGCCAGGGAGCAGCCAGCCTTAGAACCTGGCCCTTGGTTTCGGCGCTGGTGGCGGTGGTCGTGGTGGTCTCCTTCTCCTTGCAGGCCGCCAGCAGACCTACGAGAGTGACGATGAGCAGGAACGCAAGCGCGAGATATAGAGCCCTTCTTTTCACTTCTCCCCCCTTTGACGATCGACCACTTCAGATCTTCTGTCGTACTTGACGGAGACTCCTGGTCAAGCCCACCACCTGATCCTAAATCACCCCCCTTTGTCGGAAGCTCTGCCTGTCGACGGAGTCTTATCGGTCCGCTGTACTTTCGTAACCCCCTAGCCCGCGATGACCACTGGCTGCTTGCCTGGACTGATCGCTCTCTTTAGGGCGGCCTCCTCCAGCTCCACCCCGAGCCCCAGACCGTCCGGAGGATAGAGGTATCCCGCCTCGTACCGCGGTGGCCGCTTGGCCAGGTCGTTGGGAAGGGGACCGCTCACAGTGTCGTAAACGTTGTAGAGGTTGAGCGGCCCGATGGCTTCCTGCTCGATGTGGCCCATCCAGGCTGTCGCGGCGAGAAAGGCCGCCTCCACTGCACAACCCAGTCCGGAGTTGATCATGCACCCGCACATCACGGGTAGGTTGGCCGCCTGTGCCACCGCCACCCAGCGGCGGGACTTGAGGATTCCGCCCGCTTTGGGGATCTTGAGGAAGAAGCCGTCAGCAGCCTCTCGCTCAATTATCTGCAGCACATGACCTAGCTCGGCCGCCGACTCGTCGGCGAATATTGGGATCTCGACCTTGCGTCGCAGCCGTGCGAGCCCGTCGATATCCCACCAGGGTACAGGCTGCTCAGCCAAATAGAGGTCATAGTCTGCAGCCTTGCGCAGCACGTGAAGCGCCTGGTGGTACATCCAGCCCCCGTTGGCATCGATGATCAACTTGACCTCGCTGCCTACAGCCCTGCGCAGGGCGGCGATCATCTCCACGTCCTGGTCCGGGGACTGCGCCCCCACCTTCAGCTTGAGGGCTCTGAAACCCGCCTTGACTAGAGCGCGGCCTTCCGCTTCTACTGCCTCGGCCGTGCCCGATGACATCACAAAGGCCAGAGGGATCTTGGGATTGGAGAGTCCTCCCAGAAGCTTATAGACAGGGACCTGCAAAGCTTTGCCCATGAGATCGTGCAGCGCATAGTCCACGACCGCTTTGGACTGGCTGTTGGAACGGGTCGCCTTGTCCATCCTGGCCACGATCCGCTCCAGGTTGAAGGGGTCCTCACCCAGAAGGATGTGAGGGGCGAACACGTGCGTCAGGTTGTACATGATGGAATCCTGACTCTCGCCCATGTACCAGAGAGAGGTGTCGCCTGTCTCGGCCACACCGGTGACGCCTTCGTCAGTGTGGATCTTCACCACCACCGCGTCAGCCTGAGTGGCGGCCCCCCCTGACATCACCATCGGCTTGACGAAGGGCAGGGATACCGGGATGCACTCGACCTTGGTGATTCTCATCCGTTGCCCCCCTTCCCGATGTCCGGTGACACCCCGCACTTGACGCTGTTGGCCGACGCCTACCGGCCGCGGCCGGCTGCTCCGATGCTCGGCGCTTATTTAGCACTAATTAACTTATGGCAAGGGTGTCTGTCAAGTGGGTTGGCTTCGGGGACATGCAGGCGCTCCATCACCGGGAGCAGAAGACAGTCCAGTTATAGTTAATAAACTTTAATCAATTGCTTGACCGGGGCGGCTGGCTGCGGCTATAGTGCGAAGGAGGTAAGAGGCTGCGCGGTCGGGTTCGACGGGGCTGGCCGGCAGCTTGTGGTGTCTGACGAGGGAGAGGGTTGCATGGCCAGGCTTTTCGAGGGCAAGGTTGCGTTGGTCACGGGGGGTGCTAGCGGCATCGGCCGGGTGACGGCCCAGTGTTTTGCTCGCGAGGGCGCGAAGGTGGTGGTCTCTACTGCACGTAACCTAGCTGGGGGACAGGAGACGGCTCGTCTCATCCAGGAAGCTGGGGGGGAGGCACGCTTCGTGCGCTGCGACGTGACGCGTGAGGTCGAAGTGCGCAGGTTGGTGGAAGAGTGCACGGAACGGTACGGTCGCCTTGACTTTGCTTTCAACAACGCTGGAGTGGGCCCCGACGGGGTGCGCATCCCTCTCTACAGCATAGTCGACTGCCCTGAAGAGATCTGGGACGTCACTCTCGACACGAACCTCAAGGGGGTCTTCCTCTGCCTGAAGTACGAGATGCGAGCGATGATGCAGCAAGGCGGCGGTGCCATCGTGAACACCTCGTCGGCGGCTGCGATCAGAGTCGATCCCAACTTCTGCGCGTACAACAGCAGCAAGGCTGGCCTCACTGGCCTCACTCGTACGGCCGCTCTCGAAGGTGCCCCCTACGGCATCCGGGTGAATGCGGTGCTACCGGGGCCGATTCAGAACACCCTCCTGTGGCAGTACCTGACGAGTACTACGCCCGGTGTCTCCGACAAGTTGGTCGCAGACCTGCCTTTGCACCGGGTGGGCACCCCTGAGGACGTGGCTGAAGCGGTGTTGTGGCTCTGCTCCGAAAAGGCTTCGTTCATCACCGGACAGTCGCTCTGCGTCGATGGTGGTTTGACCGTGCACTAGCCTGTCCGGCGAGCGTTCTCGCTCGGCAGACTCTCCGCTTAAAACAGGGCGACTGCGGCGGCGTCCACGGCGTTCACTCCTCCATCGACCACCAGCACAGCGCCGGTCATGAAAGAAGAATCGTCGCTTGCCAGGAAGGCGCAGACCCCCGCCATCTCTTCAGGGGAAGCGATCCGTCTGAGGGGGGCGGGCCGGGCGAACCGCTCCAACACGGTTTGTGGGTCGTTGCCTTGGGCCGCGGCCTGCTCTGCGAGGGTGGCTTCAAACATCTCGGTTCGCGTGGCGCCAGGACATACAGCGTTACAGCGGATCCCCACAGGCCCGTAGTCGAGGGCGACAGCCTTGGTCAGGTGGATAAGGGCAGCCTTCGATGAGCCGTAGGCGGGACTCGCGGGCATGCAGCGGATGCCGCCGATGGAAGCGATGTTGATGATGGATCCGCCACCACCGCGAACCATGGGGGGTATGGCTTCACGCATGAGTAAGAAAGGGCCGGTCAGGTTGACGGCAAGGACCCGCTCCCATTCGTGGAGCTCAAGCTCGGTGATAGGACCCAACACGTCAAAGGCTGCATTATTCACCAGTATGTCCATGGTCCCGTGCAGGCCTAGTGTGGTCTCTACCATGCGTTTGACATCATCAACGTAAGCCACATCCCCGGGGCACGTCACCATGGACCCGGGGTAGCGGTCTGCTAACTTCTCCAGACGCTCGCGGCGACGACCACTGATGCAGACCTTGGCGCCCTCGGCTACGAACCGTTCGGCGATGGCAGCTCCGATGCCGCTGCCGCCGCCAGTGATGAGTGCGGTCTTCCCCTTGAGTCTCATCTTCTCCTCCCTGGCTTGACTTGCGCTTCTGGCTGCGTTGACCTGCGGCCGCACGCACGTGGTTAGTTAATCATAACTAAACGGCGCCGAAACCTAGCGGTTCCAGGGTGGTCGGCAAGCGGGGTGGAGGCTGGAGGACATGCGCCCAGCCCGGACACCCAATTGCTGACCACAGTCTCTGCTGAGGGGAGTGGTCTCGAACTGTGGGGCTGCTAGATCTCCAGCCAGGCTATGTCACATTTACGTGCCGGTCAGAGAGGGAAGAGCTGCCTGCAGAACCTGCTCGACTTTGACAGTCGTCGGGGGAGTCATTCGGCGGCATCCGCGGACTTCTCCGGGTCGTCCAAAGACCCCTCCGGCGCCTCGAGGGGCTCGGGCGGTTCTACTATCTCGCGCAAGGCTGCTGCCGCTCTCACCAGAATGCGCTGCCAGTCGTGCAGCATTTCCGGCCCCAGGCGGTCCAAGAGACTCATGACGCTACGCCTCAGGCTCTGCTCGCTTATCTCGAACAGACGGGCGGTCTCAGGCGCCAGGCGGATGAGTACAGACCGGCGGTCACTCTTGGACCGGGTCCGCTTCAGCATCTTCTTCTTGACCAAGAGGTCCACCATGACGGAGGCGGCCGCCGGGGTCACCCCGATGGTCTCCGCCAGTTTCTTCAGGGTCACCCCTTCCGGGTAGATCTCGGTCAACTGGCGGACGGCGATGACAGTATTGCCTTGGCTCCTGGTGACGTCGTCTACCCAGAGGACTTCCGGGCGCTTGCCCCGTTGCACCTCGCGCGTGGCCTGGGTGCGGAGCAGCTCCAAGACCTCCTCGGTGAGTCTCCAGATCGACTCGGAGACCTGCTCGACGGTTGTGGAGACTTCTGTTGGCTCCGTAAGGGTAGGATCGGTTTGGTGGGTCAGTGCCTCGCTCAGGGTTTCCTCCTTGCTAGCCCGGGCATCACCGGCAGGTGGCGACCCGGGGACGCTTGCACGGCGTACGATACCAGAATTGTGCCCTTAGCTTGACAACTTAACTTGTGTTAACTAACTTCATGGCTCTGGGCTCGTTAGTCTGTAATCTGCGAGCCAAGGACTACAGTCGAGGAATATGAGAGCGGTAGGCGCTGGCATGCTCCACCGTAGGGAGGTCCGCCGATGAACCAGAAAATCGGTTTCATAGGTCTCGGGCAGATGGGTCGGCCCATGTGCCGCCGGCTGTTGGCTGCCGGGTTTGACCTTGTGCTTCACGATCTGGACCCGGAGGTGGCGGCGCCCCTGCTTGCCCAAGGGGCGGCTTGGGCAGGTACCCCCGCGGAAGTGGCCCGGGCCTGTCGCGTGGTCATCACCTGTCTACCTACGCCGCAGGCGGTGGAAGAGGTCGTCTTGGGACCGACCGGGCTCAGGGCTGGGTGGCAGCCCGGAGATCTCTACATCGACATGAGCACCAATGCCCCCTCGCTAATACGCCGCCTGGCTCAAGAAGCCGCCCAGATCGGGGTGGGGGTCCTTGATGCGCCGGTGAGCGGAGGCACAGTAGGGGCAGAAGCCGGCACCCTCACCATCATGGTCGGGGGCGAAGCCGCCTGGCTGGACAAGGTCCGTTCCCTCCTCGAACCCTTGGCTGCCCGCATCTTCCACATGGGTGAAGTGGGCTGCGGCAATGTGGCCAAGCTGGTCAACAACCTAGTGGGCCTGGCCTGTAACTCCATCTCCGCCGAAGGCATGGTGCTGGGGGTGAAAGCGGGCCTCGATCCTCAGATACTCTACGAGCTCATGACAGTCAGTACGGCTGACAACTGGAGTCTAAGACAATATCCCCGCACGGTCTTCAAGCGCAACTTCGCCCCTGGCTTCAAGATAAATCTAGCCCACAAGGACTTGACGCTCGCCCTTGCTCTCGGCCGGGAGCATGGGGTGCCTCTAGCGGTGGCGGAAGCGGTCAAGGCTGATCTAGAGGCCGCCATAGCCGCCGGCTTGGGCGAGCAAGGTGTGGATGCTGTCATCCTGCCTCGGGAAGCCAGGACGGGCGTGGTCGTGGGGGGACCGACCCAAGAGCACCAGCCAAAGGGAGTAGCCACATGGTCATAGTAGAAAGCAGCACAGTAGAAGTAGCACACATGAGCCCCGAGAACGATCCCATCGTCAAGTCCGCCCCGGTGAGTGGCCGCCGACTCTTTCACATGACCGCCGAGACCGGGGGCTGGGGAGCCGCTCTCACCAGCTTCGGCATCGGGGGGCGCTTGGACTGGCATGTGCATGACTCCGAGCAGATCCTCTTCATTACCGAGGGGAGGGGCATCGTGGCCACCAAGGAGAAGGAGTATGTGGTCACCCCCGGCTGCCTGGTCTATATCCCGGCAGGAGAGGTCCACTGGCATGGGGCTTGCCCCGACTCCGCCATGAGCCACCTCAACCTGCAGAAGGCTGGCATCCGCCGGGCGGAGTAGCGGTGTCAGGCCCAGCTTTGCCGCCAGGCGGCGTGGCGGCATCGGGCCGAGCTTTTTCGCCAGGCGGCATAGCCGCGATGGAGTCGAGGATGAAATCCAGCATACGAAGCGAGCGGGTCTCGTTCCACTCGTGAGAGATGCCCATCAGGTGAGCAATGTCCTCGGTCCAGGCGCGACTTACCAACATCCAGGCGGTCTGCAGAGGATCGACCTCGGGCCGCACTGAGCCTTCTTGCTTAGCCTGCCGTATCAAGTCGGCTATCTGGTGGATGAGCACTAGGTGCTTCTGCCCCAAAGTCTCGCGCAGCCCCTCTTCTGGCGGAGCCGCAATGAACTCGAACAGAGCCAACACCGAGCGGTCATCGCGGCCCAGGAGCTGCGAATGGCGGCCTTCGATGGTCCGCAGGCGATCGAGTGCGTTGCCGTTCGGCACCTCGCGGTGGAGTGAGGTGCGGTGCTCCATGAGGACGTCGAGCGAGGCCAAGAGGATCTCGCGTCGGTTGCGGAAGTGCGCATAGAGGGCCGGAGTGGTCACCCCTACCCGGTCCGCTATACGCGACAGGGTGGTGCCTCTAACCCCGTGCTCTGCGATCAGGTCCAGTGTAGCTCTCACAATCTGCTCCCGGCGGGCGTCACGGTTGAGTCTTCTCCTCGGCCCGGGGGCGAAGTGGGGATTCATAGTGCATCCCTTGGAGACGGTGAGGTTCTGCTTCCTTAGTATCGGCGCGCCTCCGGCCTAGAACTTGAAGGTAGCGGGCGCGGGCAGCGGCGTGAACTCGCCTTCATGGAACTTGGCGTTGTCGGTCAGAGCCAAGACCAGCATGTAGTAAGGCCGCTCGACACGCTTGAAGTAGTTGGGATTATGTAGCACCCCCCCTGGCACGTAGATGGACGTCGGCTCGGTGAAGCTATAGTCCTCGTCGCCGAGATACGCGACCACTTCCCCACCCAAGTTGAGCGTGTCGTGGGGGTCCGTGGGCAGGTAGAGGAAGACTTCGTCGTAGCTCTGATAGTGCTGCATGCCTTTCGTCCAGTCCCAATACGACATGGGGTCGTTCTTGGCGAGGTCAGCCAAGGTGGGGACTCCTACGCCGGTTCCGCCCGCGTAGACCAAGAAGAACTCGGTCCAAAGAGGGGCCCGGCAGACCTTGTCGTCGAACATGAGATTGGGGGTGCACACACGACCCAGGAGGAACGATATGTAGATGTCCTGTGACAGGGTCAGACGGTTGACGTAAGGAGCGTATTTCCCCGGACCTGGCTGCGGCACGCCGACGAGATCAGGATCGAACTTGCCTGGATAAGGATAGTAGCGGGTGCCCTCTCCCCACAGGCGGAAAACATTGGTGAGCGACACGCAGATGACCATGATGGGATGCCGCGGGTCATTCACTTTGGTCACGATCCAAGGATTGTGGGGCACTCCCTTGGGTACGAACACGGCCGTAGGGTCAGGCATCACGAACTTTTCCGCCTCATCCCCGGCGCCGAGCCACATCTCCACTTGTCCGCCCAGGCGGGTGTTGTCGGTATGGTCGCTCCCGATGAAGTAGTACACCTCGTCGAAATCGTCGTGTGAGTGGGTGCCCAGGTTCTTGAGCTCCTCGACTGGCCGACCGTCGACCAGGGGGGTGAACTTGCTGGGGGCAAGAAAACCGGTTCCGGGGGCATAGGCATAGTAGATCTCAGCCCGGATGGGCGACTCCGGGGTGGTCTTCTGGTCGTGGACCAGGGGGAAATCCGAGATCTTGCCCCGGAAAGAAGGGCTGATGAACTCCGTGCCCAGCCTAAGAGGCTGCACATATTTGGAGTACTGTCGCTCTTGCATCGTCCTTTTCCTTCCTAATGTCACCCTGTGTATGAGTGGAGCAGGTCAGTCGGGCGTCAGTTGGACCGCGAGTACTTTCAGGGGTCCATCGCACCCAACATAGAGGAGAAAGGAGCCTTCAGTCAAGGAGGTCGTTAAACTGATTTAAGTTTGTCGGGCAGACTCGTGGCTCGCTTCTCCATTAAGTTAGTAAAGCTTAATGAATTGCTTGACTGACCTTGGCGGCCCGGGTATGGTGGATACGGCTCGGCGGGTGGAGGGTTGCCAGCCGGCCCAGGGAGCGAGGCTCGGGACCCCCTGACTGTCTCAGCCGGAAGACGAAGTGACCCCCGGCTGCGGCTCTGGGCGCGGAGAGGGAGCCGGACTCTCCCGGCCCGTCCCCCCGGGGAGCAAGGCTCTGGTTCATGCGCTTTTCACCCTGCCGGGCCCTAAAGCACGAGTGACACCGCTAGGTAGCAAGAGCGGGGAAGGAAGAACGGGGAAGAGGATCCCAGGGAGGGAGTCATGGCGACGCTGGAAGAGCTTCAAGCACGACTCACGCGTTTGGACGATATCAACAAGATCGAACGGCTGCAGCGCATCTACGGCTACTACCAGGATTACGGCGAGTGGGAGAAGATAGTCGATCTGTTCACCGACAACGACCCCAGCGTGGAGGAAGCCGACCGTGGAGTCTACCGGGGCAAGGAGAGCGTCCGGCGCTACTACGTGGACCTTCTGGGCGGAGGCCCGGGACACAAGCCGCGGCCCGGATGGCTCAACATCATGTTCCAGTTGCAAGGGGTTATCACCTTCGAGTCGGACGGTCTTATGGCGCACGCTCGCTGGTACGGCATGGGCATGGAGGCGAAACCCATCGTCTCACTGCACGAGGGTGAGCTTCGCCAGACTTGGATACATGGCATCTACGAGAACAGCTACGTTAAAGAAGAGGGCGTGTGGAAGTTCAAGAAGCTTCATTTCAATCTGGTTTTCCGCACGCCGTTCGAGGACGGCTGGCTGAAGGTGCCGGTGGTCGGCCAGCTGGGCCCCGACCCTGATATTCCCCCGGACGAGCCGCCCACGGCCTACTACCCGTACCCCTCTGGCTACCACGTACCCTTCTCGTTCAAGCATCCCGTGACTGGGCAATAGGCAGCTAGGTGTGGACCGGAAAAGGTAGCGATTGGGGGAAAGGAGCCCAGGGTGACCATGACGCTGGAAGAGCTTGAGCGCGAAGTGACCCGCTTGGAGGATATCCAAGCCATCAAAGAGCTGCAGATGAAGTACGGCTACTACATGGACTCGCATCACCGGCAGGAGGTGGTCGACCTATTTTTCGAGGACACGGAGTCGATCGAGATCGAAAGCACCGGCCTCTTCATCGGCAAAGAAGGAGTGAAGAAGTTCTTTCTGGACAACGATCTGCTGCAACCGGGGCAGACCGAGGTACCGGGTTGGGTCAACATCCGGATCTTCATGGACCAGCCGGTCATCGACATCGACCCCTCGGGAACCACGGCCAAAGGCCGGTGGTCGACCTGGCTGGCGGAAGCGATGGTGGTGGGCGGCATCCCACGGCAGCAGTGGGTGCACGGTTACTACGAGAATGAGTACGTGAAGGAGAACGGTAAGTGGTTGTTCAAGAAACTTCACTGGAATGTGACCTTCTTCACGTCGTTCGAGCGGGGTTGGCTGAACGTCCCGCTACTAGGTCTTCTCAATCGGCCGGACGCCGATGCCCCTGCCCCTCACTTCCATCCTTATCCTTCGGGGTATCGGTTGCCGTATCACTTCGTACACCCCGTGACCGGGTGTTGAGGGCGGCGCGGGCGCGGTATTGCGCGCCCGCGCCGCCCCCTCGCGTCCCCAAGCCCCTGGTTTGAGCGGAGGTGGGCATGAAGCCAGCGACCCTCGACTTCAGCGTACTTGAAAGACTGGGACTTTCTCGCCTGCCGGTGGGGGTGAAGTTCCTGCCCTACAGGCCCCAAGGCGTGGCACGGCTGGACCGTGGCCTGAATTTCTGCCAGATGTTCGTGGCTGCCCAGGAGGGGCCGGCGTTCTATGTCGAACGCGCGGATTTTCGCTGCGTAGAGCCGATGATACTGGGCATGGAAGACCTTGACCCGGTTCCGCTCAGCGGGCTGGTGGGAGAGTTGGACGGCCTCTACGAAGAACTCCGGGCCAACCAGAAGGCTTATTACGTCATTCCCCGCTTGCTGCGGGGCACTGTGAAGTGCGTGGTCTTCGCCTCTCTAAGACATCTCTCGTTCGACCCCGATGTTCTTCTTCTGGTCGCCGACAACACCGACCAGGCCAGGACTGTGATGAGGGCGACAGTGTATTCCACTGGCGAGGCGTGGACCGCGAAGGGGACGCCGATACTGGCGTGTGCCTGGCTCTACGTCTACCCCTACCTGAGCGGCGAGGTCAACTACATGGTCAGTGGCATGAGTATGGGTATGCAGGCGCTCGAGGTGCTTCCCCAAGGCCTGATGATCATCGCTATTCCTTGGCAGAAACTACCCATGGTTCTATGCAACCTGACGAAGATGGACTGGCACCCCTTGTCGGAGAACATCACTGGAGAAGAGCACAAAGAACGCTTTGCCGCCTTACTGAAGGAGATCGAGCAGAAGATCGATGAATGACAGCTTCGCCAGAGGATGGGCGGCAAGGAATCCAGCGTTAGCAGTCCGAACGGCCGGGATTCTCCGCGGCAGCAGTCCATGCCGCCAGTACCCCTCGGGGAGGGCCTTGCCCGAGGCTTTAGAGGCGAGGACAGATACTGACCTACACCGTAGACCCAGGGAGGCAGGAAGATGCACGACTATTCAGTGTTCGGTCGTTTTGACTTCGAGTGGAGCCCAGTGGGGGTGAGCTTTCTGCTAAAAGAGCCCCAGGGCGTCAGGCAGCTCGAAAAACAACTGGCCTTGTGCGAGATGTTCAGGGAAGCGCAAGCCGGGCCGCCCTTCTACGTGACGGCCGACAATTTCCAGTGCGGCACCCAAGTCGTGGGTTTGGCGGACTTTCCTCCCGTCATGTACAGCGGACAACTGGGGCCCGAGTTCTCCATGTTCAAGACCCCTTCTGCCAATCGGCGCGTCTACGACTACGTGCCGGTGCTGCCCCGGGATTCGGTCCGCTACTTGGTCCACGCCCGGCTGGAGGAGATGACCTTCGACCCGGACCTGCTGATTCTTACCGCGAACGCGGCGCAGGCGGAGATCATCCTGCGGGCGAGCAGCTACTCCGACGGTCGCATGTGGTGCGCGCAAGGTTCGAGTTGTCTTGCCTGTGCCTGGCTCTACGCTTTCCCCTACTTGCGCGGCGAGCTCAACTACACCGTCAGCGGTCTGGGTTTCAGCATGAAAGCCCGCCAGGTCATGCCCGACGGCCTGATCCTGATCGCGGTCCCGGGGGAGATGCTCTCCCAGCTGATCGAGAATCTCAACGACATGGAGTGGGAACCGAAGTGGTTCAAGCTGGGTCGGGAGGGCTTCGTGCAGGCCGTCAGGGAGCTTGAGGCTCGCCTCTCCCAGGAGTACCCGCCGGAGCTAGTGTGGGGCGAAGGCGGCGGCGTGCGGTGAGTCCGAGCTCCGGGATGACCGCCTACCGGAGCACTCTGAGGGCTTGCAACCTGGCGGGCTTCATCCAGAGTGCGACCATGAACCTCTCGCCCTTTCTCTTCGTGCCGCTCAAGCTGCTCTACGGGCTTTCCTACACCCAGCTAGGAACCCTGGTGCTGGTTAACTTCGCGGCCCAGTTCGCGGCCGACCTGTATTTCGGTGGGCCGGTCAACAGGTACGGATACAGGCCCTTCTGCGTGGGTTCGCAGCTGGCCATCGTCGTAGGTTTGGCGCTCTTTGCCGGTGCCCCCTGGCTGGCGCCTCGGAGAGAGATGGTCGTGTTCGTGCTGGCGACCGTCGTCTTCTCCGCAGCTGCTGGTCTTCTGGAGGTGCTGCTTTCCCCCATCACCAAGAGCATCCCGGCCGAAAACAGCGAGGCCAACTTCATGATCATGCACAGCGCCTTTGCCGGAGGCATCTTCGCTGCTGCGCTGGTGACGACTTTGCTGCTTCGGGTCTTAGGTATCGCGCGCTGGCAGGTGGTGGTGGCGCTCTGGGCGCTCCTCCCTTTGTACAACACCTTCCGCTTCGTGAGGGTTCCGCTACCGACCATCGTGCCCCAACACCTGCGCATGAAAACCGCGAGGCTGCTGGCGCACCCAGCCTTCATAACAGCCTTCATGGCCATCTTCTTCGGGGCGGCCACGGAGCTCCTCATCGTGCAGTGGGGCTCGACCTACCTGGAAAAGGGTCTGGGACTGCCCAAGGTGGCAGGGGATGTGCTGGGCTTGTGCTTCTTCGCAGCGATGTTGGCAGCGGCGCGTCTCCTGTATGCCAAGAAGGGGGAGAGGGCGAATCTCAACCACCTCATGGTCGGCGGTTCACTGGCCTGCGTGCTCCTGTATTTGACCGTGGCTTTGGCGCCGAAAGCCTGGCTGGTCCTGGTGGCGTTCGGGCTCATCGGGTTCTGTTCCTCCATGCTGTGGACCGGGACGCTGGTGGTGGCTGCAGACCGTCTGCCCTTCACCGGAGCGCTGATCTTCGGGCTGCTTGCCGGAGGGGGAGATCTGGGTATCGCCGTGAGCGGTCAGGTAGTGGGCTGGCTTTCTGATTTCCTTGCGGCCCGCGCGCCGGCGGGCCGCTCGGCGGCTGAATACGGGCTGCAGACGGCGATGCTGGTGGCCATGGCGATACCGGTGCTGTCCACAATCTGTCAACTCCCCTTGTGGAGGTTGGCTCCCCATCGTCGCTCGGCCGGACAGCGCCCGCAGGGTTGAGGACCACTCGGTCTCGTTCCAACTGACCGAGAGGTATACACTAGGACAAACCGGGCCGGAGATCACCCGGCTGGGGCCACCATCGAGTGGGCGGCGCAATCTTATGAGGGAGGGACAATGAGACTCCTGCGCTTCGGCGTGCTGGCCCTAGGGGCCTGCCTTGTTGTGTTGCTGTTGGCAAGCCCCGCACTGGCGGTGGGTAGCACGCCCCAAGTAGACATTCCCTACGACCACAGCTCGCTTCTAAAGGGCCAGGCGCCACCAGCGCAGACTCACAAGAACGGCATACCCGACCCGTCTTCGGCCTCCTCAGTGCCTCTGCACGACGGGCGCCCTCCGGATCTCATCTTGACCCTTTACGATTGGGATCCTGCTCACGCGGGGCCCCACGACGTGCCGTTCTGGAAGGAGTACAGCGGTCTGCATTCTGACGTCTACGTGGGCTGGAACGACCTCACGCCTCCGCCCACCTCTTCGCAGCAGGATCACGTCATCACTGCGGAGCAGATCGCTTACTTGGGCAGGGAGTTCGACGAGCGCATCTGGGCCTCCGATGTCTTCCACTTCGGCTGGTACAAGTCGCGCGCTCCTCAAAAGGGGATGGATGGCAGCCGGGCCGCCATCTTCGTCTACAACATCCGGGACGAAGCGTATTGGAGCAGCTATCGCTTCTATATCGCGGGATTCTTCTGGGGCGGTTTGAACGATGCGCTGCAAGTTAACGCTATCTTCATCGACTCCTACAACTGGAAGGACCGCATCGGGCCGAACGCTGCCCGTCCCTATCTCTACGAAGCCACCATCGCCCATGAGTTCCAGCATCTGATCCACCACGACGTCGACCCCGATGAGGACTCTTTCATAGATGAGGGCATGGCCGACCTGGCCGAGCAGTTCCTCTACGGGACCGTGACCACAGGCAGCCACATCGCTGAGTACCTTGTATACCATCGCGACTCGCTCCTCGACTGGGACGGCGAGCTCTACGACTATGGTGGCGCCGTACTCTGGATGGACTACCTGTTCGAGCGAGCGGGTGGCGGCAGCCTCAGGGGAGAGCCCGCCGACAGGGTGACCAAGCAGTACGCCAAGAAGCCGTTCGCTGATACAGCGGCGAAGTTTGCGGATGCCGGCGACAGGTTCATCTGGAATCTGATCCATGATCAAGCGAACGGCCTTCCAGCGGTGGCCAACTGGGTCGGGGGCCCGGCCAAGGTCGAGGCCCTCCATCGCGACTGGACCCTGGCCAATCTGTTGGACGGTAAGGTGGCTGAGCCAGAATGGAACTATCGTAACCTGGTCCTGGGAGGGACTGATTCCGACTACTACACCATCCAGGACGGGATCGACTTCTACGACTCCAAAGTCAGCGGCAACATGCCACCGACGCGCAAGAACGTACGCCGGCGTGCAGTCACCGAACCCTGGGGTGCCTACTACCGGGCCTTCGCGGGAAGCTCACCCGGGCTGACCATGAGCTTCACTGGAAGTGCTCAAGACGGTGTGGCCGCGCATTCGGCCCCGTATGAGTGGTACTCGGGGCTGGGCAACATGCTCTCGCGGACCCTGTCCTACATGCTGACTGTGCCGACGGGTGCCTCCACGCTTACTTTCTGGACCTGGTATGACATCGAACAAGACTGGGACTACGGATACGTGGAGGTCCTGGATGGCTCGGTGTGGAAGTCTCTGCGGCAGGTGAGTACCCTGCCCTCTGGCAGCGCTAACATCAACGGCTCGAGCGCGTGGGCTGGCCCCGGCGGTCTGACCGGCAACTCCGGCGGGTGGCAGCTTGCCACCTACGACCTGGAAGGACGCTCGGGAAGCGTGACCGTGCGGTTCCGCTACATGACCGACGAGGCCGTGAACGGGCAAGGCTGGTACGTGGACGACCTCGGGGTCGACGGCACGGTGCAGAACGACGTCTCTAGCTCCGCTGGCTGGACCACCAACGGCTGGATCTTCACGAACGGGCTTCAGAACAACGATTGGACGGCCACTGCCTATGTCCCCTATGCGAAGGCCGGGAAGAGCTGGTACACGGTGCAGTCGTTCGCCGGCCTGCAGGGCCAAGGGGTTTCTGGCTCGGTTTACTTAGACTGCCAGTACCTCAAGAACGGCTATGTCTATGGCGTGGTCTCGAACCGGCCGGACGGGGTGTTCGACGCTACGGGCAGACTGACGATAGCAAAGGGGCAGTAGACCGGGAGTAGAGGCCAGAAGGAGACTGGGCCCCGGGGAGGCCGGACCGGGTCCGGCCTCCCCGGGGGGCGTTTGAAGTATCTTGCTCACGCAGGATGCCTGGGTGTCGAGCCTCATTTTCCGAAAGAACGCGGCAAGCGGAAGCCGGACGTGAGCCCCCCCTCAGGGGTAGCTGGCGGCAAAGCTGGCTACCGCTTCTCAGCCTTGGGGCCGCGGAGGAAGACGACCGGCAAGCAGAGGGTCGTTCCCGGAGAGTGCAAGCGTAGCCGCGGCGGCCACTATGGTCCCGCGAGGGGTGATTTGTCCGCTTTCAGCGCTCGAGTTTCATTGGCTTACGAGCCAGGCACCACACCAGATCTGGATGGCCGTCGAGTCCAAGGACTGGCGGCCGGCACCAGGGTCGTCGGCCAGAAGGAAGCGAAGGGTTTGCAGACTGCGCGTAACATCGGGGATTGCCGCTCGCAGGGGCTTGTCCGAGGACCTTCTGCAAGGCGCGCCTATTATGAGAGACTCTATACGAGTGCCTCCGTTTGCGCGACCAAGAAGGAGCAATCAACATGCCGGATTTCGGAACTGCTTTCTCGGGGCTTGCTCATGACCGCAAGCTTACTCACGAAGAGCTGGTGCGGGCCATCCGCTTCATGGTGGCTGCCGAATACGAGGCGATTCAGCTCTACATGCAGTTGGCTGAATCCACTGACCATCAGTTGGCGCAAAAGGTGCTCAAAGACATCGCCGACGAAGAGCGCGTCCACGCCGGCGAGTTCCTAAGGCTTCTTCATGAGCTCGACCCCGCCGAGCAGGAGTTCTACGCTGAGGGGGCGGCAGAAGTAGAGGAGGAGATCGAACGCCTCCGCTGACGGGCAAGGCGGCTTCTCAGCGGACCTGCGAGCCGCCGGTTGCTGTGCGCGCTCGCCGACGGCGCGTACGGGTCAGGCAGCTAAAGGGTGCAGATGCGCGGCAAGGCCGTGCCGCTAGAAAGGGGGGAAGATGCAGGTCGCCTGTTGGGTTCTGGGGGTGGAAGAAGACCAGGCAGAGGACATGCTGCCCGATACCATCTCCATAGGCTTTCCCCTGATCGGTGATCTACGGCGCTACTTGAGCAGAGAGTCTTCCGCGGGTGACTGGGTCGCCCCGGAGACGTCTGGCGAGGAAGAGGAGCATGCCGAGTGGGAACGCCGACAACGGCGGGCGCTGGTGGCAGATTTCAGGCGGCTCTATCCTGGCGTCCTTGAGGCCCGGGAGAGACATCCCACCCGTATAGTCGATCCCTTTGGTCTTTGGCTCTTCGCCCATAAGACCGCGGTGCGCGACCTGGTAGTGGTACACGTGAGGCGCGGAGAAGGCCGGGAGGCCATCGCCATAGTGCGGATCACAGGCCCGTATTTCTACCGAGAGGACTCGCCCTGGCCGCACCGACTGCCGGTAGAAATGGTGACACGCTGCAGCTTCAAGCTCCCCCACCCGTATTCGGGGTGGCAGGAGGTGTTCAGCCGGGCCATCGAAGACAGCGCGGTGGACCATCTGGCGCGGATGCGCGCGGGGGAGCCGGTCGAAGACTGAGCGTACGCGCGCGGCGGTGCCCGGGGCTCCAACGGCCTGCCCGACCATGCGACCTCGAGCCTTCGTCAAGGTTGGCGATAGGTCAGGCCGAAACCGTAGGGGTACGCGGGCTCGACGCCCAGGTGATCCAACCAGGCCTGGCCGTGAAGCGGCCCGTATTCCACTACTGAAGCCTCGGGGTCGAAAGGCGGCAGATGGTCTGCGTCTGTGGGGATGGTGACGGGCAGGCGACCCGTCGGCCGGCAGCGGCCAAGGAGGACGTCGGCAAGGGCATGTCCTCCTTCCATACCCGGATACCAGAGAATGAGGAGGGCCGGTACTAGGTGGCACCAGCGCTCCATGATCACGGCTGACCCACACATGACGACTACCACGGTCCGCGGATTGACCGCTGCCGTCTGCCTGATGAGCTCCTCATCTTCGGGGTGAAGAGTGAGCGAGCGGCGGTCGCCGCCGCCAGCCAGCGGCGGGTCCGCGGAGAACAGGCCGCCGGTGCGCAGACGCAAGGCAGCAAGTAGCAGCCGGGGAACGAGGGCAAGCCGCGGCCGGGGCAGCAAGCGCTTGAATGCGGGAGGCGGGAAGTCGCCGAGATACTCGCCCTCGTCGCGGTAGTCGTATCCCGCCACCACCACAGTGGCGTCGGCGGCGGCCGCCAAGCGCGCCGCGCGCAAGGGTTGCTGTCCGTCGTCATACTGGACGGCACAGCCGAGCGGCTCGAGGGCTGCCCGCAACCCCGCAAGAGGGGTGACCACGTAGGGCGGGGTCACCCGACTGGAGCCGCGGTCCCCGGTATTGGGTACAGCGGCCAGCCGGCCGATGACGGCCAGACTGCGCAAGGTGCGGGGATCGAGGGGCAGGAGCGGCCGTGCCTCTGCCGCGCCAGGGTCGCGGCTGTGTCCGCAGGCCGGGGGCGGCGGTACCGCCTCGTTGCGGAGCAGCACGATACCCTTGACGGCAGCCTCCCGGGCCAGGGCACGGTGTTCGGGGCAGGCTAGCATTTCGGAGTTGTAGCGGGGCTCGCCTGGTAGCGCGGTCGACCGGCCGCCCTTCTCGGCCGTATCCCGGTCGCCCTCGCCCGCCGCGGCCAGGTCGTGCTCGCATCCCATGGCCGGGTCACGCTCGCTCGCCGCGGTCCGGTTCCCCGCGGCCCGGGCTCGGAGCTGAGCCCGCACTAGGCGGAAAGCAGCGTCGTCGATGCGTTCCTGGGGAAGGACTCCGGCGGTCAAGGCTTCTTGCACGCGGTCGCCGATGAAGATGCGGCAGGGCATCTCCAGGTCAAGGCCGGCCTGCAAGGCGGCGACGCCGTCACGGATGCCGAAGAGCCAGTCGCTGACTACGAAACCCTGGAATCCCCAGCGTTCCTTGAGGATGGTGGTGAGTAGGTAGCGGTTTTGACCGCACCACTCGCCGTTCACCGCGTTGTAAGCGGACATGATAACGGCGACACCTTCGTCCACCACGCGCTTGAAGTGAGGCAGATAGACGGTTTCCAGTACCTCGGGATCGACTCTGACGTCGACCTTGAAGCGGGATTCCTCGATGCTGTTGCAGGCGAAATGTTTTGCACAGCCGAGGACGTGGCGTTGCAGCCCGCGCACGAAGGCCGCGCCCATCTCACCGATGTGCCAGGAATCCTCGCCATAGGTCTCCTGAGCACGACCCCAGCCCGGGTGGCGGAGCAGGTTGAGGCAGGGCGCAAGCACGACGTTGGCTCCCACAGCCCGAGCCTCGCGGCCGATGGCCTCGCCGATGCGCTCTTCCAGCTGGTAGTCGAAGGAGGCAGCTCGAGCTATAGCGACTGGGAAACAGGTGGCGATTCCTCGGGCGACTCCCCGGGGGCCGTCGACGAAGTGGAGCCCGGGAAGACCTAGGCGGGACACTGCGGCTGCCGACCAGAGGGGCAGCCGCCCGGCGCGCTGCGACTGTGCTTGCGCAAACCCAAGCACCAGGTCGCGATAGAAGTCGAGATCCCCCGCAAGCAGGCGCAGTCGCTCCGGCGGGGTGAGGAGACTCACCAGACGATGGGCCTCCACATCGAGGTCGGAACCGGTTGCCATGGTCTTCTCGATCAGGCCTCCTTCCGCGCCTGGAGTCGTTCGCTTTCCCAAGGGCGCGACCGCGGTGCCCAGCCGGCAGCCCAGGCTGGCAGGTAGTAGTATGGCCGGCCAGCGGCACGCCATGATAGAGTTTACAGACCTGGCCGGCCAGACCACAGCAAGAGTTCTGCCTGCCATCGGACCCTGCGAGACCCCCGAAGAAGGAGGCCTCATGTACACCGGCCGCGACAGCAGGTTGGGAAACATCCCGGCTAGCCAGAGTCCTTCCGAACAGATCCGAGGGTTCGCCCGCTGGTGGCGAAGGGTGGGGTGGGGCCGTCGCTTGCTCCTCTTGGTCCCCTTGGCCGTTATTGTCATTCTTGTGGTCCTGTGGGTGGTATCCCGCCTCCTCACCGACTACTGGTGGTACCAGGAGGTGGGCTACACGACTGTGTTTTGGACTCGTCTCTGGGCGCAGAGCGCCGCGACGGTAGCGGCCGCCGTAGTCTTCTTCCTCATCCTCTACGGTAATCTGTGGCTGAGTCGGCGTTTTGTGCCCTCGCTGGTGCCGGCGGGGGAAGCGGGCCGGGGTGTCTATGACCTGGTGGATACGGCCCGGCGGAGCGGTCGCCGATTCTTGCTCTTCATTTCTATCGTGCTGGCGGTCGTTTTCGGGTTGGGTTACGGCGGCTCGTGGCAACGGGCGCTAACCTACTTCAAGCGCGTGGATTTTGGCTTCTCAGCCCCAGTGTTCGACCGTGATGCGTCGTTCTTTGTGTTCGCCCTTCCCTTCTTCCGCCTGATCCTGATCTTCCTTATGGTCGCCTTCCTCTTCAGCTTCTTGGCGCTGATCGTGGTCTATGGGCGGCAGAGGGCTTTTCGGCTGGAAGGGCGGACGCTGTGGGTGGCGCCGCGGGTTAGGGCGCACCTTTCCGTGATCGTGGCGGTGGCCATGTTCGGCAAGGCGGTGGACTATTTCCTGGGAGTCTGGGGTCTGGCTTATTCAGAGCGGGGCGCTGTCTTCGGGCCGGGCTACACCGATGTCAATGTGCAGATACCGGTTCTGCGCTTCCTCGCCGTCGTGGCTCTCATCGCGGGTGTGCTCTTCCTCCTCAACGTCTACTGGAAGACCTGGAAGCTGGCGGCAGCCGCCGTAGGCCTTCTCTTCGTCACTTGGCTCTTCGCGGGGCAGGTGTATCCGGCCATCGTCCAACGGTTCCAAGTGGCGCCCACCGAGATTCAAAAGGAGACCCCTTACATCGCCAACAACATCAAGGCTACCCGTTGGGCCTTCGGCCTGGATGAAGTGCGCTCGCTCCCCTTCAAGGCGGAGGTCGGTCTGGACTGGAACGCCATAGAGGCTAACCCCGGCACGATCGAGAACGTGCGGGTGTGGGACCCTAAACCGGCTCTGCAGACCTACAAGCAGATCCAAGAGATCCGCACCTACTATGCTTTCCAGGACGTCGACGTCGACCGCTACGTCATCGACGGCCGCTACCGTCAAGTCTTGCTGTCTGCGCGGGAATTCGATCATTCCCAGCTCAGCGTGGAAGCTCAGACCTGGGTCAACAAGCATCTTACGTACACGCACGGCTACGGTTTGGTGATGAGTCCGGTCAGCGAGTCCACCGAACAGGGGCTACCCAAGCTCTACGTGCGCGATATCCCTCCGGTGAGCGTTACCTCTCTACGGGTCAGCAGACCGGAGGTCTATTACGGGGAGCTGACTGACTCGTTCGTGGTAGTGAGGACCCAAGCCCAGGAGTTCGACTATCCCGCGGGCGACCAGAACAAGTTCACGGAGTACCAAGGTCGGGGCGGCATCGACATCGGCGGCCTCGGGCGCAAACTGCTGTTCGCTGTGCGCTTGGGCAGTATCAACCTCTTGGTCTCCAATTACTTGGGCGACGAGTCCCGGCTCCTTTACCGCCGGACGCTCGAGGAGCGCGTCCGCAGCATCGCTCCCTTCCTGCAGTACGACCGCGACCCGTATCTAGTGCTGCGGGACGATGGCAGTCTGGTCTGGGTCTGGGATGCTTACACCGTCTCCGACCGCTTCCCCAACTCCCAGCCCAGCTCAGGAGGGATCAACTACGTGCGCAACTCGGTCAAGGTGGTAGTGGACGCCTATCACGGCGAGGTCACCTTCTACCAGCTTGATACCGAGGATGCGGTAGCCAACACCTGGGGCCGGGTCTTCCCGGGGCTGTTCGTTCCTGGCGACCAGATGCCGGAAGACATCCGTCGCCACCTGCGCTACCCCGAGGATCTTTTCCGGGTGCAAGCGGAGATGCTGTCCGTCTACCACATGACCGATCCGCAGGTCTTCTATAACAAAGAGGACGTCTGGGAGATCCCCAGGGAGCTCTACGCTGGCCAAGAAGTGGCGGTGGAGCCGTACTACGTCATGATGGTGCTTCCTGGAGAGGTCCGCGAAGAGTTCGTCCTGCTGCAGCCTTTCACCCCCCGGGCCAAGCAGAACATGGTCTCGTGGATGGCGGCGCGCATGGACGGCGACAGCTACGGGGAGCTGCTGGTCATCACCTTCCCGAAAGACAAGCTGGTCTTCGGTCCCTCTCAGATCGAGGCTCGCATCAACAACGATCCCACCATCTCTGCGCAGATAACTCTCTGGGACCAAGCGGGCAGTGAGGTCTTGCGCGGCAATCTGTTGGTCATCCCGGTTGAAGAGTCCCTGCTCTATGTGGAGCCTCTCTATCTGCAGGCGGCCCAGCGGGCTATCCCTGAACTCACCCGGGTGATCGTAGCCTACGGCGACATGGTGGTCATGGAGCCCGACCTCAAGTCAGCTCTTGCCGCTATATTCAAAGGAGGTCCTCCGACCACGGTTCCCGGCACGCCCACCACAGGCCCGGGCGGGACGACGGGGCCGGGTGGCCGCGAAGGGCCAGCGGGGACCACCACCACCCTGCCTTCGACCACGACCACTATCCCCTCGGGCACCACGACCACTACCCGGCCGACCGGGCTGCCGGCCGACCGCGCGGCTCTGCTCGACCTGGCCATCCAGCTCTACGAAGAAGCCCGGGCTGCGCAGCGGGCTGACGACTGGGCCACCTACGGCGAGAAGATCCGCCGGCTAGGCGAAGTACTGGCTGCTCTGCGGGCGCTGGAAGACGCGGCTCCGTAGTCAAGCGCAAGGCGATTCTCGGGCCAAGGTGCTCTCGGCCCAGGCCATCCTCGGGCCCGGGTGCTCTCGGCCCAGGCGCTCCTTCGGGTGGGCCTTTTTCGGGCTCCTCTGGGGGATGCATCCTGAATGCGATTCGTTTAAGATGCATCTTGAAGTCTGCCACAGGACAGCGGAGCATCTTGGGACACAATCCCGGGACGCGACTAGCAGAGGGGGAGGTTTGAGATGAAGATAGGCGTGACCGGAGCCACAGGACAGCTGGGCCGGTTGGTAGTGCAGCATCTGCTCAAGCACTGCCAGCCCGAGGACGTGGTGGCAGTAGTGCGGGATCCGGCCAAGGCGGCCGACTTGGCCGGGCAGGGCGTCACCGTGAGGGTTGCCTCTTACGATGATCGCGCGGCCCTAGAGGTAGCTCTGGCGGGTGTGGACAAGCTGCTTCTCATCTCCTCGAACGAAGTCGGGCGGCGGATCCCCCAGCACCAGAACGTCATCAATGCCGCTAGAGCGGTCGGGGTCAAACACGTGGTGTACACGAGCGCTCCCAAAGCGACTACGTCTTCGCTGGTACTTGCTCCCGAACACAAGGCGACCGAGGAATACCTGGCTGCCTCTGGCCTCACCTACACGGTACTTCGCAACAACTGGTACAGCGAGAACTACACCCAGACCATCCGCAACGCGGCTGCCAGCGGGGAGATAGTCTCGGCGGCGGGGAACGGCCGAGTAGCCAGCGCTACGCGGGCGGACTATGCCGAGGCGGCAGCGGTCGTGCTCACCAGTGAGGGTCATGAGAACAAGGTCTACGAGCTAGGGGGCGACCAAGCCTGGGACTTCTATGAGTTGGCGGCGATGATCGCCGAGGTCACCGGCCGGCCTTGCACCTACAAGGCGGTAGAAGCGGCCGAGCTGGTCGAGCGTATGCGGCAGGCAGGGGCCGATGAAGGCACGGCGGCTTTTGTGGCGGCTCTGGACACCAACATCGCAGAGGGGGCTTTGGCGGAAGTCACCGGTGACCTCTCCCGGCTTCTCGGGCGGCCGACCACTCCCATGCAGGAGACGGTCAAGGCCGTACTGCAGTGAGCAGTAAGAGCGAGAAGGAGGGCGCCGGGGCTCAGGGGCGGGGACCCGGGATCGCCGCCCCCGAGCCCCGGCCGGCCCGAGCCGCGGCGCCTTCTCAGGTCGAGCAGGAGGTGACGACCGGGCGTCCCGCCGGTGTGGTGGGGCGGAAGCGGGTGCGGAAGCCCAAACCGGTGCGACGTCGCGAGATCGCCGAGGCCGCACTTCGCATCATGGCCAAACACGGGTACTACGGTACCTCGGTAGAACGCATAGCGAGGGCAGTAGGCATCTCCAACAGCGCCCTTTACCAACACTTCCGGAACCGCGAGGACGTGATGGTGGCTGCCACCGAACTGCTGGGCGAGCGCGGCGACGAGTGGATACGGCGGGCGGGTGGGGCGACGGCTCTGGATCGGCTGCTCAACATCGTGGACAGCCACCTGGAGTGGGCCTTGGCTTCGCTTGAGACTTTCGTGCGCCCCGTGTTTGCCATCGTCGGCGTGACAGAGAAAGCCCGGCTTGAGCCGAGCACACCGCGAGGGGTGCGGCAATCGTTCGAGGCTCTTCTACCCATCGTCGAGCAGGCGCAGAGGGAGGGGAGTATCCGGACCGATGTCGACCCCGGGGATCTAGCCTGGGCCATCCTCATGTTCGCGTGGGCGGAAGATATGGCTCTTCTGGCGCGGGTGGGCCCCGTGACCGACGGTGGAGCTTCCAAGCGGAATTTCCGCCGGTTGTTGGTTGCCTACCTGACCCCGGAGGGCGCTCGCAAGCTCGCGGAGTCTTGACTTGTCCGCAGGCAGCGTGATACTGGTAGAGTAGCTAACTGAACGAGATTCATAAAGGGGAGTCGGTGAGGGGGTCCGCAGGGGGGACATGGAGAGGGCAGCCGGCCTATCGTTCCAGGAACGCGAAGCACGGTTTGCTGCGGCCGTCCGGCTGGAGGTTCCCGACCGGGTGCCTCTGGAGATCGCTTATGGGTATTTTCCGGCCAGGTATTGCGGGGTCAGGCCTGACGCTGCTTACTACGACTACGAGACCTGGCTGGCCGCTTGCCTTGCCACAGTGGCGGCTTTTGGGGCTGACATGAGCAGTGTGCAACCTTTCTTTCCGGGAGAGGTGCTCGAAATGATCGAGCCGCAGGCCCTGCGCTGGCCGGGTGGTCGGGGAGCCGAGATCCGGTCTCACCAGGTGTTGGACGGCGAGTACATGCGCGATTCAGAGTACCCGGCGCTGATAGCCGACCCCACCTCGTTTCTGCTTACTCGCTATCTTCCGCGAGCCACCGGAGCCCTGCGGGGTTTCGCCTGCTTACCTCCCTTGCCTTGTGCCGATGCAGGTTATCGAGGGGTGCTTTGCCTAGCGGAAGCTCTGCTCGAGCCCGAAGTCGCGGCTGCTTTGGAACGCCTCAAGGACATCGGTGAGGTCTTCGCTCGCTGGCGGCCACGGCTCGCCGCCTTCGACCAGGAACTGGAGAACGCTGGTTTCCCTCTGCTGGCGGACCGGGTGGTGTTGGCTCCTTACGACATCATTGCCGACAACTTGCGGGGTATGCGGGGCATCATGACCGACTTGTTCAAGCATCCCGATGAGCTCCAGCAAGCCTGCGCCGCGCTGCTCAGAGTCATCCTGGACCGTCTAGGCTGGCCGGTGGAGGGCCGGTCCAACCGGGTGCTCATTCCTCTTCATTTCGGCTCCGCAGGCTTCTGCTCGCTGGAACAGTTCGAAACCTTCTACTGGCCCACCCTTAGGCAGATGATCGTAGCCATGGTGCAGCGCGGGTTCACTCCCCTGGTCATGACCGAGGGTGATTACACCTCGCGACTGGAGTACCTGCTGGAACTGCCCCGCGGCAAGGTTTTCGTGCACTTCGACGCCACCGATGTTTTCCGGGCCAAAGACGTGCTGGGCGGACACCTTTGCATCAGCGGCAATGTGCCGGTGACCCTCTTGGCCGCAGGGACGCCGGAAGAGGTACGCGCAGTGGCGAAGGAACTCATCGACTACTGTGGGCGGGACGGGGGCTTCGTGATGTCCACCCGCTGTCCCGTGGACGACGTGCGGCCGGAGAATCTTAGGGCTTTGGTCGACTTCACTGTGCAATACGGCGTGTACGTGTGAGCTCGACCTGACGCAGGGGGCGGAATGGTCACATACATTGTGAGGCGGCTGCTCATGGGGATCTTGGTGATCTTCCTCATGTCGCTCATCGTCTTCTTCTCGGTGCGGCTGCTTCCAGGGGACCCGGTTCTCATATTCGTCGCTCAACAACAGACCGGAGCCCAGGTCACCCAGGAGCAGCTGGAGAAGCTGCGGGTGGAATACGGCCTGGACAAGCCCGTCCCCATCCAGTACTTGAACTGGGCCAAGGGGGTGATCACCGGGGATCTTGGCAAGTCCATCATGTACCGGGACGATGTGGGCCAGCTCTTACGCGACCGCTTCCCGGTCACCCTCTACCTGGGGTTGGTGTCAGTGGCGATCAGTACCATCTTCGGCATCGTTTTCGGGCTGCTTGCTGCTATTCGTCGGGGGACCTGGATCGACTCGGTAGTGACCTTCCTCTCGTATATCGGTCTTACCATCCCGGTCTTCTTGCTCGGCATCCTCTTGATCTACGTCTTCGGGCTCAAGTTGCGCTGGCTGCCCATCGCCGGGTACACGGCGCCCTGGGACAACTACTGGTTGAGCGTCAAGCAGAGCATCATGCCCATCATCTGCCTGGCGGTCGCCCCTCTGGCCATGACGGCCCGGCAGATGCGTTCCAGTGTGCTCGAGGTCAACAACATGGACTATGTGCGCACGGCCTGGTCCAAGGGGCTCAAGGAGAAGGTGGTCGTCTTTAGGCATGTGCTCAAGAACAGTCTGCTGCCGGTGGTCACGATGCTTGGCATCAGCGTCGGACTCATCTTCGGTGGCTCGGTGATTATTGAGAACCTCTTTGCGATCCCTGGAGTAGGACGGCTGCTCGTGGGGGCAGTGTTCGGCCAAGACTACGTGGTCATCCAGGGGGGGACTCTGGTGATCGCCACCATCATCGTCATCGTCAACCTGATCGTCGACATCTCTTACGGCTGGCTTGACCCGAGGATCCGCTATGAGTGACGTTTCCGAACAAGTCTTCGTCGATCAGTCCGGCCCCGACCAGGTGCCGTACGGGCGCCCATTGGATGCCGAGGTAGCCCGCCCGGTCAGTGAGTGGCGGCGCTTCCTCCGGATCTTCTTCCAGCGCAAGTTGGTGGTGTTCGGGGTGGCGGTACTGGTGGTACTGGTCGTCGTGGCGATCTTTGCTCCTTGGATCGCGACACACGATCCTTACCGCAACGACATGTCCAAAGCTCTGCGCTCACCTAGCAGCGAGCACTGGTTGGGCACCGACAGTCTAGGGCGCGACACCTTCAGTCGCCTGGTCTACGGGGCTCGTACGGCACTCATCGTGGGCTTCGGCACGGTCGCCGTGGCCTCGGTGGTGGGGATGATCCTGGGACTGCTGGCCGGCTTCCTAGGCGGTTGGGTCAACGCGATCATCATGCGGGTCATGGATGCGCTCATGGGGTTTCCCATGTTGGTGCTGGCGCTGCTTCTGGCTGCGGTTCTGGGAGCGGGCATCCACAATGTGATCATCGCCCTTTCCATCGCTACCCTTCCCGCCTACACCCGCCTCATGTGCGGCGAGACGCTCAGCGTCAAAGAGAACGAGTACATCATGGCCCAACGCGCGATGGGGGCCAAGAGCCTGCGCACGATGGTCAAGCATATTCTGCCCAACGCCTTCCAACCCACTTTGGTGCTGGTCACCTCCATGCTGGGGAATGTCATTCTGGCCGAGGCAGGGCTCAGCTTCCTCGGCATCGGCATCAAGCCTCCGGGGGTGGCTTGGGGAAGCATGACTGCCGACGGTTATCGGTTCCTGGAGGCGCATCCGCAACTGTCGTTCGCGCCCGCTCTATGCATCATGGTGGTGGTGTTCGCTTTCAACATGGTGGGAGACGGGTTGCGTGACGCTCTCGATCCCAAACTGCGGGGTGTGCTGTGAGAACGAGCGTCTCAGGTAGCGCAGCGGTGTGCGAAGCGGGCCCTCGGGGCCGCATGCTGGAGGTCGAGGATCTCTACACCGAGTTCAAGATCGACCAGGGCATCGTCCATGCTGTGAACGGGATCTCCTACGCAGTGGACGAGCGCGAGATCGTCGGTATGGTCGGTGAGAGTGGTTGTGGCAAGACGGTGTCTCAGCTTTCGGTGATGCAGCTCATCCGGCGTCCGGGTCGGATCGCCGGGGGGAAGGTCTGGTTCGAAGGAGTCAATCTGCTGGAGTACCGGCCCAACAGCCCGGAGATGCGGGCCATCCGGGGAGGCAAGATCAGCATGATCTTCCAAGAGCCCATGACCTCTCTCAATCCTACGCTCACCATCGGGCGCCAGATCACCGAGTCCCTCGAGCTCCACTTGGGTATGAACAAGAAGGAAGCGCGGGCCAGAGCCATCGAGCTGCTGGACCAAGTCGGTATCCCGAGCGCTGCCAGTCGGCTGGACGACTATCCTCATCAGTTCAGCGGCGGTATGCGGCAGCGGGTCATGATCGCCATCGGCGTGGCCTGTGAGCCCAAGATGGTGATCGCCGACGAGCCTACGACGGCGCTCGACTGCACCACACAGGCTCAGTTGCTTGAGCTCATGCTTGCCACTATAGACCGCTGCCAGGGGGCGCTGGTGCTTGTCACTCACAATCTGGGCGTGGTGGCCCGTTATGCCCAGCGGCTGTACATCATGTACGCGGGCAAGATCGTGGAAGAGGGGCGCTGCCGCGACATCTTCTACCGGCCCAGCCACCCCTATACCATAGGTCTCCTGAACAGTGTTCCGCGGCTGGATGAGGCCAAAGGTAAACGGCTCGTCCCCATCTGGGGGACGCCACCCAACCTTATCGATCCCCCTGCGCGTTGCGCCTTCTACCCGCGCTGTCCCGAACGGACAGAACGCTGCCGGGTGGAACCGTGGCCGGAGCTCAAGCCGGTCGAGGGGGAAGGCCACCTGGTCCGTTGCTACATGCGGGAAGGAGGTCGCGGGGCATGAACGAGGCCCGCGCCACCGAAACCCGGCTGGTGGGCCGACCCCAGGACGCAGAGGTGTCTGTGGCGGTCCCTGCGAACGACGTGATCCTCAAGGTCGAGGACCTGCGCATGTACTTCCCTATCACCCGGGGTCTGCTCAAACGCAAGGTGGGCGAGGTCAAGGCTGTGGACGGTGTGAGCTTCACTATCCGTCGGGGCGAGACTTTGGGATTGGTGGGGGAGAGCGGTTGCGGTAAGACCACCGTCGGCCGTTGCATCTCGCGCATCTATCAGCCTACAGACGGACGCATCTGGTTCGAGCACAGGGAGATCTCCAAGCTTGCCGAGAAGGAGTTCCGGCCGCTGCGCCGGCACATCGCTGTCATCTTCCAGGATCCTTATGGCTCTCTCGACCCCCGGCAGACAGCCGGGAGCATCGTGGGGGAGCCGCTTGAGATCCACAAGATGGTGCGGAGCAAGGCTGAGTATCGCGAGCGGGTGGCCGGCCTGTTCGCCAAGGTGGGGCTTGATCCCGCCCTGATGTCGCGCTATCCGCACGAGTTCAGCGGAGGCCAGCGCCAACGCATCGGCATCGCGCGGGCCCTGGCCGGGGATCCCAGCCTGATCATCTGCGATGAGCCAGTATCTGCCCTGGACGTCTCGATCCAGGCCCAGATCATCAACCTGCTCATGGATCTCAAGGAAGGGTCTTCCGGTCTCACCTACATCTTCATCGCCCACGATCTCTCCGTGGTCAAACACATCAGCGACCGCATCGCAGTGATGTATCTGGGGCGCGTCGTAGAGATCACCACGCCGGCCGAGCTTTATTCCAACCCCATCCATCCCTATACGCGAGCTTTGTTGTCGGCGGTCTGCGTTCCCGACCCCGATATCGAGGCCACCCGGGAACGCATCGTTCTGGAGGGAGAGGTGCCCAGTCCTGTGAATCCTCCCTCGGGCTGCACGTTTCACGCTCGGTGCCCGGAGGCCACGCCTGCCTGCAAGACCACGGTGCCCAAGCTGACTATGGTGGCCGAAGACCACGAGGTGGCCTGTCTTAGGGTAGCCGAGGCCGCGGTGAAGGAGGAGCAGTAGTCCGCTGCAAGGTCGCGGTCTACGGAGGCGGAAGAAGGAGGGTGACCCGATGGCGAAGAGGCAGTTTGCTCACCTGGTGAAGCCGGTGCTTATCCAAGAAGGACCGCCCGGGCTCTATCCCACTCCCCGGATCTTCATGGAGGGCAAAGACCTGGAAGGCTTCAACGCCAATTTCTCCTACGGGTTCTTCACGGGGCCGGCTTCTTTCCACCCGGTCGAAGGTGCCGTGGTCCATCCTTACGACGAGGTCCTGGTGTTCGCCGGTATCGACACGAGTGACATCCTCAAACTGGGTGGGGAGTGCTCCATAGAGCTGGGGGAGGAGCGTGAGCTCTACAGCATCACGGAGCCCACCGTGGTCGTCGTGCCCAAGGGTACGCCGCACGGGCCGGCCAAAGTCTTGCGGGCCGATCTGCCCATCGCTCACTACCACATCGGGTTGGAAGCAGAATACCGCGCAGAGCCGGTGCCGGTGGCGGCCGCCCCCAGCCAAGGAGAGAAGTACCGGCATCTGGTCAAGAGGTTAGTCACCACTATCCATCCGGCGGAAGAGGGTTCCGGCATGGGCTATGAATCGGTGGTGGACGAACGGGGGGTGATGCGTCCCGCCGAACGAGGCGTCGGGCCGGGGAACGGCGACCAGATCGTCTGGCTGTTCGGCCCTGACCTGGAGAACATCTCGCTCAATTTCACCTGGGGCCACTACAGCCGTTGCGGCAAGTGGCACCGGGGCGGAGAGATACATACCCACCCCGAAGAAGAGATCCTGGTATTCGTGGGCTTCAATCCTGACGACTTGACCGACCTGGGCTGCGAGATCGAGCTGGGCATGGGGCCAAGCGCCGAGCGCCACGTCTTTAACAAGTCGACGGTGGCCATCTGTCCCAAAGGTTTTCCCCATTTGCCTGTAATCACACGCTGGTGCGACAAGCCTTACGGTTTCTTCGTGGCCTGCTTGAGCGGAGAGCACGCGTCCCCGTGGGTCGAGGTGGAAGAGGAGTAATGAGGTACCGCTGGGTGCGCAGGCTGGACCGGGAGGTCTCCGTTCTGGGAGTGGGGGCCCCGCGTCACCGGGCGGGCGACAGTGGTGCTGGTCTGGGCGGCGGGTGCCCTGGTTTCGTGGAGCTCTTCCAACGGGCGGTCGACGCGGGGGTCGACTATCTGGACCTGGGTTGGTTTCCCAGTATCGAGGATTGCCCCCCTTGGGCGGAGATGGTCAGAGCGGCACTCAGTGACGGCTATCGCGAGCGTGTGCGGATAGCGGCCAATATGCCGCCGGCCCTCGCCCTATCGGCGGAAGAGTGCAAGCGCTTTCTTGCGCGCTTGGCAGAGTCGTTGGCTTTGGAGCACTTGGACCTCTGCTTTGTCGGCGAAGTCGACCGCGTGGTCTGGCAGAGGTTAGCGGAAGCAGGGTTCCCTTCTTGGGCCCCCTCCCTGTTCGGAGAGGGTCGGCTGGGAGCGCTCGGCTTCTTCTTGTGCGATGACCTGCAGGTCCAGAGGAAAGTGCTCGCCGCTTGTGACGGCTGGGCGGCCTGCAAGCTCCGGTACGGCTTCTTCGACTACTTGAAGACCCGACCGGGTGCGAGCGGGGTCAGGTTCGCTTCTGAGCAGGGTCTCATGGTAGTGGTGGCCGAACCGACCAGCGGGGCTCTCAGCTGGCTGGCCCAGGCCGGTAGAGACACTGACGCGTGGCGGGCTCTGCTGGACGCGCGGTCTTCAGAGGAGGCGGCACCGTTGGTGGAGGCACTGGGCGGGGGGGACAGCCTGGACGTCTGGACTCTCCGCTGGGCGTGGGACGATCCGGGGGTCTCCACAGTGGTCTTGGACCTGGTCCCAGGCCTGCAGCTCGACCGTTACCTTAGGCTCGCCGATCGTGCGGTACCGCGTACCCTGGCTGTGCAGGAGCTGATTGCGCTGAGTCGGTTGCGCGACCGTTTCGTCGCCGCAAGATCGGTGTCATGCGCGGCCTGCTATGCCTGTATGCCCTGTTCGGAAGGCATCGACATTCCGCGCGTGCTCGATTTTCTGGACGAAGCCGTGGTCTACGGGAGTGTGGAAAACGCGCGGAGCAGTTACCGGTTTGCAGGTCAGCGGGCGGATTCTTGCACAGGCTGCAGAGAGTGCGAGGCTCGTTGCCCACGCGGTCTGGCCATTGCCGACGGCGTCACGCGGGCAAATGTCCTTCTGGGGGCTGAAGCCGGTGACCGAGCCGAATGAGGGGGAAGGAGGGATGGTTTGCACAGATTAGAAGGTTCACCACTGCGCAAGTACTTCCGCATAGGGGAAGAACTCAGGATCGCGTCGCATCCGCACGAGCAGGAGGTGCCCAGTCCTGCCCTCTTCATCACCGGCGGGCCGGTGCCAACCGCTCCGGGTTTCCGTCTGGCCACGTTCGCCATAACTCAGCCGTTCGAGATGGTGCACGAGACCCACACGCACGACTTTGACCAATACCTCTGTTTCTTCGGGGGAGACATGCGCAACATGCTCGATCTGGGGGGAGAGGTGGAATTCTGTCTTGCGGAGGGTGACGAGGAGTTACAGACCTTCGTCTTCGCCAAACCTTTCGCCGTATACATCCCGGCAGGGATGAGGCACTGTCCCCTCCGTTACACCCGGGTGGACGATCCGGCTCGGCCCCTGATCCACCAAGACCTCGTCTTCACGGGCGAGTACATCCGCAAGCCGGCCCCCGAGCAGGGCTCTTCGGCATGACAGGGAGAGTGGATAGATCAGGGAAGGGGGTACCTATAGGGAAGTGGGAAGTGGTGCTGGCCAGAACATCCAGATCTACTGTGCGCAAACGAAGCTGAAGCGACTCAGAGGGCAAAGAAACCAGAGTCCGGGAACGGGGGTACAAGAGTGATGAGAAGAAGCACGAAGACAGCGATATGGGGCGTGGGTATCCTGATCCTTGCGCTGCTGGTGGCCGTGTTGCTGGTGGCTTGCGGCGAGGAGACCACCACCACGACGGCGGGGCCAGGCACGACCGCGGGTCCGACCACCTCTGCGACCGCGGGCACCACCGAGACCACCGCGCCGGCAGGCCAGCCTGTGACCGGCGGGGTACTGCGTCTGATCCACAATGCCACTCCGCAGGTAGTCGGCTTCTGGCCCAAGATGGGGCCGGTCGATGAGGGCGGCATCTTCCCCGGCGTTGAGCGGATCATGCGCTTTGCTCCTGGCCGCAAGTTGGAGCCGGACCTCGCGGAGAGCGTGGTGGAGGACCCCGATGCCCTCACCATCACCGTCAAGTTACACAAAGGCATCAAGTTCCATGACGGCACCGAGCTGACGGCGGAAGTGGCCAAGTGGAACTACGATCTGGGCGCGGCCGGAGGCAAGCTCCAGTTCGCTGATGCCATCAAGGAATTCGAGATCGTCGACAATTACACCTACGTACTGCACCTCAACTACTGGCACAATCAGTTGCTACAGTCCTTGGGCTGGGTGCCCATGTTCTCCAAGGACGCCTATGAGAAGAACGGCGGCGAGGAGTGGGCGCTCAACAACCTGGTGGGGACCGGCCCCTTCATGCTCAAAGACTTCAAGCGTGATCAGTCCTTGACCTGGGTCAAGAACCCCAACTACTGGCGTGAGGGGCAGCCCTATCTGGACGGCATCGAAGTCACCATCATCCCCGATGCCACCACGGCCTCGGCCATGATGGAAGCGGGCCAGGCCGACATCTGGCAGGCGGCTGACGCACAGGCCCGCTCGGAGATGATCAAGAAAGGCTTCAAGGTCCAGACCGGCTGGGCTGGCTTCCAGTTCCATCTCATGCCCAACACGGCTGATCCGGCCTCGCCGTTCACCGACCAGCGGGTACGCGAAGCGGTCGAGTATGCTTTGGACAAGCCGGCCATCTGCGAGGCCATCGGCTATGGCTTCTACTTCCCCCTCTATGCCGTAGCGCCGGAAGGGGAGTGGGGCGGTGACGCCATCGTCGTCAAGAGGGAGTACAACCCCGAGAAAGCCAAGCAGCTCCTGGCGGAGGCAGGGTATCCGAATGGTCTCCCCATCGACCTGCTGGCCGTGGCTGAGGCTGGTGGGCGTAACACCGGGGCGGAAGCCGTCAAGGGCTATCTGGATGCCGCCGGGTTCGTCACCAACATCGACATCGCCGATCCAGGCCGCTTCTACGGTTCGGTCTTCGGCATGGGCTGGAAGCACCTGGCCTTCATGTTCAGCGGGAACGACTACAACTACCTGATGTCGTGCAACGCTTGGTGGGGTCCGCAGCCCAAGACCAATCTGGCCAGCTTCGCGCGTCCGGACGATTTCAAGGCCCTATTCGAGCCCGCTAACATGGCCCGGACCGAGGAAGAGCAGAAGGCAGCCACTGCCAAGATCGTGGCCTATATGAACGAGCATGCGCTCATGATCCCGGTGTTCCACTATCCGGCGGGGATCGTGATCGCGGACTACGTGCACACCGAGTACCCCATGGAGGGTGGCTTCGTGCACTGGTCTTGGAACACGACCTGGATGGACAAGCACTGATCGACGGCTAGCAAGCAGCAGCCGGTCTACGGCGAGTCTTAGTAGCCGGCGCACAGTAGATGGACCGGGAGAGGCGGCGGGGGCGGTCCGCCCGCGGGCGAGAGGCCCGGGGCGGACCGCCCCCGCCATGGTGGCATTCGGTCCGTCGAGCCCGCGATAGAGGTAGGGAAGGAAAGCTTGGTATGGGATCGCGTTACGAACACGTCTTCGCCCCTCTGCGCATCCGGGGGGTGGATTTCAAGAACCGCTTGGAGCTAGCGCCGCCGTCACCGAACCTAGCCGACCGTGAAGGCAGAGTGACGACCGAGTTCGTCAACTTCTTCCGGAGCTTTGCCCGCGGGGGAGTGGCGGTCATACATGTAGGGAACTCGGTGGTCGACAAGCGGGAGGCCTGCGACGAGGAACGTCAGCTCGACTTGGGCACCGACGAGTGCATCCTCCCACTCACCCGCTTCGCCGAGATGTGCCAGGGTTTTGGCGTGCAACCTTCGCTGGAAATCAACCACAACGGCAAGGACTCTCACTACGACAAGACCGGCCGGCCGGCTTACAGCTGCTCCTCGTTCATCTCGAGCATGGAGCGGTATCGAGCTGCCCTCGCGGGTCGGGAACCCATCCCCACCATAGAGATGGACCACGCCAAGATCAAAGAGACGGTCGACAAATACGCCATGGCAGCCCTACGCTGTAAGCGGGCCGGCTTCAAGATGAGCATGATCCATGGGGGCCACGGTAACCTCATCTCCCAGTTCGCCAGCCCGCTCTACAACAAGCGGAAGGACGAGTACGGAGGCTCGCTCGAGAACCGGGCTCGCTTCGCCATCGAGGTCCTCGATCGGGTCCGTGAGCTGTGCGGGGAAGACTTTGTCATCGAATACCGCATCTCGGCCGATGAGATCCACCCCGAGGGTATGCATCTGGACGAGACCCTGCGCTTCATCGAATTGATCCAAGACAAGGTGGATATCCTCCACGTCTCCGCCGGGTTGCATGGTGAGTTCGAGTACATGCGCAACTGGTGGCAGAACTACCTCATGGAGCGCGAATACAACGTCCACTACGCGGCCACCATCAAGAAGGCCTTCCCGAACCTCATCGTGTGCACGGTCGGTTCCATCATGAACATCGCCCGGGCTGAGGAGATCATCGCCTCGGGCAAGGCCGATATGGTAGCCATGTGCCGGCCCTTGTTGGCCGACCCCGAGATGCCGCGCAAGTATGCTCTGGGGAAAGAAGAGGACCATCGGCCTTGCCTGCGCTGCCAGTATTGCGGTTTTCGCTTGATCGTTCCTGCGGTGATCAACTGCGCCGTCAATCCCTATCTGGGCAACGAGACCGAATTCCCCGCAGGTCGGGTCTCCCGGGCTGAGGTCACGAAGCGTGTGGCCGTCGTGGGTGGTGGTCCCGCCGGGCTGCAGGCCTTGCTCACCCTCTGTGAACGCGGGCACGACGTCACCCTCTACGAAAAGAGCGACCGTCTGGGTGGGCACCTGGTGCCCGGTTCCGCCCTACCCTTCAAGCAGGACATACGCGACTATTTGGCCTATCTCTTGCGCCAGGCGCGCAAGGCGCCCGCTCGCATACTTCTGAATACCGAAGCCACCCCGGAGCTACTTGAGAAAGAAGGCTACGACGCCCTCATAATCGCCGTGGGCTCGCGGCCCCTAGTGCCGCAGGTGCCGGGCATCGACAAGCCACACGTGCACTGGGCTCCCCTCGCCGACACCGGCCAGGTAAAGGTGGGGGAGAAGACGGTGATCGTGGGGGCAGGTTCGGTGGGTATCGAAAGCGCCATCGGGCTAAAGCAGGCCGGCAAGGACGTGGTCGTGGTGGAGATGGCCTCCGATCTGGAAAACCTGAGGCGGTCATCCGGGGCGGTTGCGGGTGAGCTCTTGCGGTTGGTGGAAGAGCTCGCCATTCCCATCCACTTGGATTGTGCCCTTGCGGAAGTGACCGACTCCGGCGTCGTCTGCCGCAGTACGCGGGAGGGAAAGGCGGTGGAGTTCCCGGCCGACACCGTGCTTCTGGCTGTAGGCCTGGAGCCGTGCTACGACGCGGCCGATTCGTTGCGACGGACGGTGCCCGAGACCGAGGTGTATGTAGTGGGTGACGCCCGCGAGGTGGGGACGATTGCGACAGCGGTGATGTCAGCTTTCCGAGCGGCGGCTTATATCTAGAGACCGGACGCCCGGGGCCGGACCTAAGGGAGGGGACATATGGGCGCGATGTTCTCCGTCCTCAGCGTGCGGGTGTCTCGCTCAGACCCAGTGCGCTGGGATCCAGTGGCTGCACACCTTCCTCGGGCCGGAAAAGAAGGGGGTCCAGCTCCGCCGGTATCTGCGTCAGTCGGGCTCGCTGGGCTCTGGACAGAGGGAGGTCGGACAGGGTCTCCCGGCCGGGAAGCACCGGTAGGGCTCGATACCGGGTGGGGAAGCGGCTGACGTCGCGTTGCACGTACACGGGTAGGTAGCTCAGGCCGGTCACGCGGGCGCGAAAGCCGGACTTCTCGAGGTGAAGGTAGGCGATGAGACCGCTGTCCGAGTACCGCCAGGGCTGGTTGGAGAGGAAGTTGCCGAGCGAGTAGGCTACGTACTTGCCGGGACCGCCTGCCAACCCCCCGACGCGGGCTATGGGCTGTACGACGTGGGAATGGTGGCCGATGATGACATCCACTCCTCGCGATAATACGGCCTCCGACTCGAGCAAGGCACGGGTGACGGCAATCTGTCTGGCGTGGGGTTGTCTCTGGTACTCGTCGCCCCAATGCACGAGAGCTACCACTATCTCGGCCCCAAGAAGTCGCGCAAGCGCGGCGTCGCTGGCCACCCGATCGACATCGAGCCGGTTGACAGCATAGGTCCCCCGTTCGCGCGGTGGGCTATGCCCGTTAAGGGTCTCAGTGTAGGCTAGGAAGCCTACATGTACTCCTTTGAGGTCGACCACCAGGGGGGTCTGGCTCTCGGTCAGGGAGCGGTTTGTGCCCACGTGAGCCAGACCGGCTTGGGCGAGTCTGTCGATGGTGGCCACCAACCCCGACCAGCCTCTGTCCAAACAGTGGTTGTTGGCCGTGGTACAGAGATCGATGCCAGCCTGGCGCAGAGCGAGCGCAAGCTCCAGGGGAGCGTTGAACAGAGGAAAGCCGGTGTAGCCGCTCTCCGGTCCCGCCAGGGGGGTCTCCAGGTTGGCCACCGCGTAGTCGGCCGCTCTCAGGTAAGGCGCCACGTGCCGGAGAATCGGTGTGAAGTCGTAGGCTGCAGCCGCAGTACCGCCTCGAGGGTTCTCGCCATCCCCCGGTCTTGTCCTTGCCACCCGGGCGGAGTCGACTAGACGCTCGTGGGGGATGACATCCCCGATGAAAGCTATGGTCACGCGGACGTTCTCCTCGGGCAGGGCCGGCATGACCGCGGCCGCCGCGAGTGGGTACACTAATGACAGCACCCAGGGGAGCGCAGGTAACGACGCGGCAAACAGTACCGCAAACACGAGGACCGCCCGCCTCGCTGCGAAGACCGAACGCATCGCCAGGGTCAAGGCAGACAGGGCCCGGTGTCGGCGTGGACAGCGGCGTTGCGTAGACCGGGACCGCGGGTCTTCCCAGCTCGAACCACGGTCAAGGGAGCAGGTCAGCTGTTTCTCGCAGAGGCCCATCGCCTCCTACTCTAACAGCCCGACCAGATGGCAAACTACTGGCCTGAGCGCTGAGATGCGAGTGTGGCTTGACGCTAGTTGCAGGCTGTGAGAAAAAGAGCCGTTGAACGCTGCTAGAGCTGGGTAGAGACACGGGTTCTGGACAAGGAGAGGACATGGCCGCGAGCGCAGAAGGACCGAGCGAGGTACGCCAGGACTTCATCCGCGAGCTGGTCCAGCGGGACCTGGCGTCCGGTCGAGTCAAGAGCGTGGTGACCAGGTTCCCTCCGGAGCCGAACGGCTATCTGCACATTGGACACGCCAAGTCCATCTACCTCAACTTCGGTATCGCCCGCGACTTCGGTGGCCGCTGCAACTTGCGCATGGACGACACCAATCCCACCAAAGAAGACGTGGAGTATGTGGACTCCATCTTGGAAGACGTCACCTGGCTGATAGACGGCTGGGCCGACCATTGTCTTGCTCTCAAGCCCAAGGGGGCTCTTCCCGAGCGCCAGGTGGTCGACGGGCGGGAGGATTTTTTCATGGTTCCGGCCATGGTGAGAGAAAGCGGCGGTCGAGCCTTGGAACCGTTCTACGCCTCCGACTACTTCGAAGCCTTGTACGAGTTCGCGCTACAGCTGATCCGGAAGGGCAAGGCCTACGTCTGTGACCACACGCCCGAAGAAGTGGACGCCATGCGTGGGGCCCCCGACAGCCCGGGGCAGGAAAGCCTCTACCGGAACCGCTCGGTCGAGGAGAACCTGGACCTCTTCCAGCGCATGCGCGCGGGCGAATTCCCCGATGGGGCGCGGACCTTGCGCGCGAAGATCGACATGGCCTCTTCCAACGTGTGGCTGCGCGACCCGGTGCTCTACCGCATCCGCCACACTTCCCATCATCACACCGGGGACGCCTGGTGCATCTACCCGATGTACGACTTCGCGCACGGCCTCAGCGACTACATCGAAGGCGTGACCCACAGTCTTTGCACTCTTGAGTTCGAGGTCCATCGGCCCCTTTACGAATGGCTCCTTGAGGCACTGGACCTGCCGCGCGTGCATCCCATCCAGCGCGAGTTCGCGCGGCTCAACCTCAGCTACACCGTCATGAGCAAGCGCAAGCTACTGCGCTTGGTAGAGGAAGGCTATGTGCGCGGCTGGGACGACCCCCGTATGCCGACCATCGCCGGCATGCGCCGCCGCGGCTATCCCCCTGAGGCCATCCGCGCTTTCTGCGATCGCATCGGGGTGGCTAAGAGGGAGAATCTGGTGGAGCTCAGTCTGCTTGAGCACTTCGTACGCGACGAACTCAACCGCACGGCGCCCAGGGCCATGGCAGTGCTGCGGCCTCTGCGACTGGTGATCGAGAGCTATCCGGCGGACAAGGTGGAGGAGTTCGAGGTGCCTCGCAACCCGGAGGATCCTTCGGCCGGCCTACGTAGGGTGCCCTTCTCGCGGGTCCTCTACATCGAAAGAGATGACTTCCGAGAGGTGCCCCCTCCCCAGTACCATCGCTTGAGCCCGGGGGTGGAAGTGAGGTTGCGGGGGGCCTATCTCGTCACCTGCACTGGGGTGGTCAAGGATCCGGGTACGGGGGACATCATCGAGGTGCGAGCTGTGCACGACCCGGCTTCACGAGGCGGGGATGCTCCCGATGGCCGCAAAGTGAAGGGGACCATCCACTGGGTGTCGGCTGCTCACGCCTTGCTGGCCGAGGTCAGACTCTATGACACTCTTTTTGCGGTGAAGGATCCCGAAGAGGGGCCCCGGGGTGGGGATTTTACGGCCAACCTCAATCCCGCCTCATTGGAGGTACTGAGCGACTGTCGAGTGGAGCCCTCGCTGAGTGGCGCGTTGCCAGGACAGCGTTTCCAATTCGAACGCCTGGGTTACTTCTGCGTCGACCCCGATTCGCGGCTGGGGCGGCTGGTCTTCAACCGTACGGTCACGCTCAAAGACACGTGGGCCAAGATCGAGAAGAAGTCCGGCTGAGCAGATACAGCCACGGGTGAGGCCCACGCGAAGCGGCGTGATGCTAAACTCTTTGGCGTTGCCCGATGGTGTAACGGCAGCACGACTGACTCTGGATCAGTTAGTCGAGGTTCGAATCCTCGTCGGGCAGCCAGTCTTTTCGCCGGTGCCTGGACCGGGAGAGCGAGATTGGTAGGTCAGGGTGAGGGCGCTGCGCAGACGTCTGGCGGCGTAACGGGGGCTGTGCGCGACCGGCTAAAAGCCGGTCTGGCACGTAGCCGACGGCAAGGTCCGACTGGACTTTTCACCCGCCTTTCTCGCACGGGTAGAGTCTTGGCAGCTGGCGCGGTACTGGTGGCCACCGTCTTTCTCACCATATGGGTAGGCGCTCTCTCAGCCCCTGCGAGTGCGCTTGAGCGATCCGCCCCTGTACTCTCCGCCTGCGAAGTAGATTACCCGCCTTTCTGCTTTGTGGATGGTCAGGGCAAGCCAGCCGGCTTCTCAGTGGAACTCCTGCGGGCCGCTCTGGAGAGAGTGGGCCTCGAGGTGACTTTCCGCACGGGCGTATGGGCTGAAGTCAAGGATTGGCTCGCTCAAGGCCAGGTTCAGGTCCTGCCCTTGGTAGGCCGCACCCCGGAACGGGAGGAGTTGTTCGACTTCACCGTCCCCTATCTGACCATGCATGGCGCGATCGTTGTTCGGCAGCAGGACTCGGCTGTAAAGACACTAGCCGACCTGCAGGGGAAGCGGGTGGCGGTGATGCAGGGCGACAACGCCGAGGAGTTCCTACGGCGAGAGGACCGCGCGTTCCCGATCTACACCACACCCACCTTCTCCGAGGCTCTTCGTGGCTTGGCGGCCGGCCACTACGACGCCGTAGTGATTCAACGGCTGGTGGCTCTGCGACTGATCGAAGAGCTGAAGTTGACCGGTCTGAGAGTCGTGGAGCGACCGATCGAGGGTTTCAGCCAGGATTTCTGCTTTGCCGTGAGGGAGGATGACCAGGAACTGCTGGGGGCGCTTAACGAGGGTCTGGCACTGGTCTTTGCCGATGGTACCTATCGGCGTCTTCATGCCAAGTGGTTTGCGGCGCTTGAGCTTCCTGCCGCAAGGCGCATTGTGGTGGGTGGGGACGAGGCGCACGCACCCTTCGAGTTCATTGACGACAAGGGCCGACCGGCGGGGTACAACGTCGATCTGGTCTGGGCCGTGGCGAGAGAGATGGGCCTGGACGTGGAGATCCGCTTGGGGCCCTGGGCCGACATGCGAGCGGGGCTTGCCCGGGGCGACATAGATGTCCTGGAGGGGATGCTCTATTCGCCGGAGCGTGACCAGGTCTTTGACTTCAGTCAGCCTCACACTGTCAACTACTACGTCAGCGCGGTGCGCAAAGGGAGTGGTCCTCCCCCCGAGTCGCTGGCCGACCTCGAAGGCAAGACCATAGTGGTGCAGGCCGGGGACATGGCTCACGACTTCCTGCTCAAGGAAGGGCTCGGGGACCGGCTGACCACTGTCAAGTCGCAGGGCGAGGCGCTTGCGGCAGTGGCAGAGGGCCGTTATGACTGCACGCTGGTGTCCCGCATCCCTGCCCGGTACGAGATGGAGAAGCAGGGTCTTGCTGACAAGCTCCAGCTGGGGAAGAACTCCTTCTTCACCGCCGACTATTGCTTTGCAGTGCGGGAGGGAGAGACGGCTCTCCTTGCCGCCTTTGCCGAGGGTCTCCGTCTTATCAAGGAAAGCGGCGAGTATCACGAGATCTACCAGCGTTGGCTGGGTGTCTACGAGGAGCCCAAGACTTCTGCTGCCACCGTTCTGCGCTACGTGGCCTACGTGGTAGGGCCTTTGATGGTGTTGTTGGTAGTAGCGGGTCTCTGGACCTGGTCTCTACGTCGTCAGATAGCCAAGCGGACGGAGGACCTGCAGCTGGTCGAGATCGGTGTGGACAACATTGGCGACCTTCTCATGTGGGTGGATCGGACGGGCCGGTTCGTCAAGGTCAATCAAGAACTGTGTCGTCGTCTGGGCTACAGCCGCGAGGAGCTGCTCACCATGAGGGTGCCCGACATCGATGTCGATCCCCCTTGGAGTTCCTGGGAGGAGCATTGGCAGGAACTGAAGGAGCACGGCACATTACGTTTCGAGACCAGGCACCGTACCAAGGGGGGAGAGGTGTACCCGGTCGAGCTCACCATCACCTATTTTGAGTACGGTGGTCGCGAGCTCAACGTGACCTTCGGCCGCGATATCAGCGAACGCAAACGCATGGAGCAGGAGCGGGAGATCACCACCCAGGCCATCGAGCAGATCAGCGTAGGGATGATGCGCGTGGACCGGGAGGGGCGGATACTCGATGTGAACAACCACATGTGCCGCATGCTCGGCTATTCGCGAGACGAACTGCTAGCGCTCCGGGTTTGGGATGTGGCGATCGAGAATACGCCCGAGGACTGGCCGGCGCGGTGGGAGTTCCTGGGCAGTCAGGAGTCACTCACCTTCGAGCGGCTTTTCCGCACCAAGGCGGGCGACTTAGTGACTATGGAGGTAACGGCTAGCATCGTCGAGTTCGAAGGGGAAGAGTTCAATCACGCCCTCATCCGCGACATCAGCGAACGCAAGCGGGTCGAGGCTGTCCTAAGGGAGCGTGACGAGCAGTTGCGCCAGGCCCAGAAGATGGAAGCCGTGGGCCGACTGGCGGGCGGGATCGCGCACGACTTCAACAACCTGCTCACGGCCATCATCGGTTACAGCGACCTCATCCTCGCTGATCCCCGCTTCGCCGACACCCCCTGGTATGACGACCTCTGCGAAATCAAGAAGGCGGCGGAGCGCGCTGGAGGGCTCACCCAGCAGATCCTGGCCTTCTCGCGCAAACAATTGCTCCAACCCCAGGTGGTCGCGATCAACGAGCTCGTGGGGGAGACGCTGCCGCTCTTGCGGCGCACCTTGGGGGAGGACATAGAGCTCGTGGCTGAACTTCATCCCGAAGGCGGCATGGTGGAGGTCGACCCTCACCAGTTCACGCAGGTGCTGATGAATCTGGCAGTCAATGCCAGGGATGCCATGCCGCTGGGGGGAAGACTGGTCTTTGCCACTACCAACGTGCGTATAACCGATCCGACCCAAGTCGGCGACCCAGACTTGAAGCCGGGTGAGTATGTGCGTCTGACCGTGTCGGACACCGGCATCGGAATGGACGCAGAGACGCTCTCTCACGTCTTCGAGCCATTCTTCACTACTAAGGCTCCTGGGCAGGGTACCGGGTTGGGTCTGCCCACGGCTTATGGCATCGTCAAACAGAGTGGGGGAACCATCGTGGTACACAGCACGCCTGGTGAGGGGAGCACTTTCGCGGTCTACCTGCCGCACGCGGAGACCAAGGCTGTGTCGGAGGAAGAGGCGCCGATTCTGGCCAAAGCGAACCCCGATAGCCATACGATACTGTTGGTGGAGGATGAGGAATCTGTGCGTGGTCTGGTCGAGCGGATGCTCGTCAGCATGGGGCACACCGTCTTGAGTGCAGGGTCGGGGGGCGAAGCGCTCAGACTATTTGAGGAGCATCCCGAGGTGGACCTTGTAGTGACAGATGTGGTACTTCCTGGGGGTATGAATGGGAGCGATCTAGCCCAGATCGTGCGCCAGAGGGCCCCTGAGGTGCCGGTGCTTCTGGTCTCTGGGTACCCCTTGAACGTCGACCTCGACCAGAAGCTGGGGCAGTCTGAGCTCTTCTACCTGGAGAAGCCGTTTACCGCTGAGGAGCTCGCCGCCAAGATAGAGGCGATGCTCACCGCTCGCCGAAACCAGGAGACGTGACGAGAAGGTAGCGCGGAATCGCTGTCTCTCCGGTCAGCGTCGGTACTCGGCCTTCACCGCCACGACGGGGCACTCGGCACTCAGCAGGATATCCTGGGCATCGCTTCCGACCAGGAGTTTGCCGGTCCGAGATCGCCGCCGCAGGCCGATGACGATCATGTCGGCGTCTTCCTCTTTCACCACTTCGTTCAGGTCCTCAGCCGGGGTCAGGCCTCTGATGAGGCGCCTGGTCTTGTGCGGAATACCTTCGTTGGTAAGGCGCTGCTCGATTCCATCGAGCTCCTGGCGGTAAGTGAGGATCTCTTCCTCTTCCTCCTCCCAACTGCCGCCGCCCCTGATCGAGTGGACTATGATCACCTCCGCCCCCGAGCGTCGGGATTCCGCTACGGCCCACTCCAGGGCCGCCTTGCCCTCGGGAGTGATCACGTATCCCACGACGAGTTTCATGACGCCCGCCTTTCAAGAAAGGTCTGGGTTTTCACCGTCTGTTCGTCGGCCGGTTCACGCCGGCATCTCGAAATCGGCCCAGGTCCCGCAGCGATGGCGGTATTCGAAGTGCTTGTCATAGTCGGCCCAGTTCCAGGAAGAAGCATGGGCGGCTCGCACGTTCCTCAAGAAAGGAAGGGTCACGTTCTCCAGACGCACAGGCCGACCGTCCGGGCCTTGGGTCAGGCGCATGGTCATCTCGCCGGCGGGCATGCTCACCTGGATCGTGTTTTCTGTCTCCTCGACCGTGATCGGTACATAGTGGACGCCTAACACCTTACGCATCAGTACACCACCCAGAGAGCGTAAGACCACTTGGTCGAGAAGGGCACGCTGTTCTGGGGAGGCAGTATCGGAGACATAGACCGCGCCTTCGGATCCCTTTGCGACTACCTCGGCATAGGTGGAGTGAGGGAGATCGCCCACGTACACAGCCGTCACTCCCGAAAGGTCGACCTCGTCGACTACACCCTCTACGATCCGAAAGACCATGAAATACCGGCAGCCGCCCTCCTTGTCACGGCCGAAGTAGTAGGGGCAATGACCTTCGGACGCGCATGTCTCGTAGTACATGCCTCTAAGCTGTCCCGGTGCCGGGGAGGTCTCCATAGCCACACCCCCTTTGTTCGCTCGCCCCAACGGCTCACCAATCCGAGAAGTTGGTGTTGTACCAGATCTTATCGGTGCCTTTCTTGGCCCGCTTCTGCCAATCCTTGGCCTTGGGTTCGGCTTCTATGCGAGCGAGCAGCTCGTCACAGCGCTGCTTCACGAAGGCCTTCTGGGCCTCGTCCAGGGCGGGCACCTGGTCGACATGGGTCTTCGCGCGTTCCAAGTTGGTGGTAGCTGTATACCAAAAGCCCCAGTCGTAGCTCAGGCGCTTGGCGACATAGCTGCGGTTGATCTTCTTGTGCTCATCGTCTCCGATCTCGGCGACTGTCAAGAGGAACTCGAGGTCTTTGAGATCCTTGTCGTTGATCTCCCATATCTGCAGTTTCTGGAGCATTATGTCGGTGAGCGAGATGCAGTAGTCGTCGAACTCCAGGCGGTCTTTGAAGCTCACTTCGTGACAGTAGTCGAGCTTGTCCAAGAAGATGTCGATCATGGGGACAGCCCCGCCGTAGTAGATCTGGCGGGTCTTGCCCGTCATCATCAGGGTGTCGAGGTCACACTCGTAGCCCAACTTCTCCATGAGGCCTTTGAGCTTGCCCCCACTCTTACCGTAAGCGGCAAAGTCAATGTCGGTGAAGTAGCGTTCGCCGAGGCGCTCCAGTCGCGCGTAGAACTCCACGTGTTCCGGGAAGTGGTAGTGCAAGGCGAGCGGGCCCATCACCCGCATGACGATGCCGGCTGCGCGGGCGGCGTCTACGATGCGCCTTCCCTCGCTCAAGAAGACCTCCGGCTTGGGATACTGGTCGAGCGGGATGTCCTTGGGCAGTATGAAGGGCTTAGCCACGGGACCTCCTCTCAGCCCGAGGTGAAGACATAGTCCTTGACCTTCTTCTTGTCGAGCATGACCACCACACCCTTGAGGATGCCTTCAGAATACTCGCTCCCAGGGTTGATGATCAGAGTACGGCCTACCTTCTGGGCCCCGCGCGACTCGTGGATGTGGCCATGCAGCCCCAGAAGGGGCTGGTATTTCTCGATCACTTGCTTGGCACCCAGGCTACCCGCGTGAATCTTCTCCTCGGCTGCCATGCGCATCTGGGCGTCGAGCTTGGGACAGAGGTCTAGGGCATACCCGTAAGGGGGCACGTGGAAATTGAAGATGGCGTTTTCGAAGTCCTTTGGCGAGTCTCCGATCCGTCGGCACAAGCTGTCCAGATAAGCGGTCAACTCGTCCTCGGGGCCCTCGCGGGGGGTATCCCAAGGAGTAGGGTTCGAGCGAGAGGATGAAACCATGACGTAGCCGTCGAACTCGACGACCTGGTCGTCGCAGGGAAGGAGCGTCTGCGATCGGGCGATCATGTCGTCGATCTCCCACCAGTCATCATTGCCTGGGCAGACAAAAACTTTGGTGGGTCTGCCGGCCAAACGCTCGTCAGCTAACTGCAGCCACTCCTCGATCCTCTGCAGGGCACGTTGCTTGAACAAGGCGTCGATAGCAGCGGGGTCGTCCTTGATAGCCTCGTACTCTTCGCGGGTCTGCTCTACCCAGTAGTACCCGGCGTTCTCGATGGTCTTCTTGACGGCGGCCAGTTCCTCGGGGGTCTTCATCTCGGTGTACTGGCCCATCAGGTGACATTCGCGGCCACCGCCCGGTTTCTCGACTAGGGGGACCAGTACTTTGCCGAGCAGATCACCGTTCAGGATAGCGACGTCGACACCATAGATGGGGAGGGCGTTCAGGAACTTGCGATAGCAGACGTTGGAGCCGTGGATGTCGGTGACGTAGAACAGTTTGAGCAACTATCACTCCTCTCCAGAGCGCACGCCTATGCTGGAGGCGGCCTAGACTACCTTGTTGGTCTGGGCGGGGCCGCGAGACCCGAAGCAGGTCTCGCGGCCCCGCCCCCCACGGCCCCAGTCCCCTGAGTGGACTACGACCAGCCAAGTCCGTCACTCAGCCGGCCGGACTACCCGGAACCGGCCGGACTACCTGATCATTCAGGCGGCAGTTCACCGGTAAGCATAGCAGTACTGATGCCCGCTGTGCGTCTTGCCCGCCAGGACCAGAACGCGTACCACAGAAGACCTGCAGCCCAGGTACCGAGTATCAGCATGCCGGTAGCAAGAGTGAACTCCTCCAACTTGGTCTCCTGGAAGAAGAAGAACACCGCCAGGATGGCGAGGTAGGCCAGGTTGACGATGGCGCCTAGAGTGACGACAGGGATGCCCAACAGTTTCCACTTCCGATAGGGGGAGGCTTCCCAGATGCCCCGCGCGCGCGGAGAGAAGGGGAAGATGGCAGCGGCGATGGCTGTCACCCCGAACACGGAGAAGATCTCAAGCGCCGTCACAGAAAGACCCTGTTCCTGGAAGGGCAGGTAGAAACAGTAGACGGCGATGAGTATCTCGGCCAACACGAAACAGAGGAGGTAGTTCTTCACGGGCGAGGCGAAGCGCGGGTTTACATCGGTGAACCACTTGGGCCCCATGCGGTCCATGCCCCAAGCAAAGATGATGCGAGGGAAGGCCAGGTAGGACAGCGCCACCCACCACAGCGTGAACAGCAAGAAAGAGAACGCCATCAAGAAGAGGATCACCGGATTCTGGTTGACCACGGCAGCCAAACCCACGAAATGGGGACTCCAGGGCAGGGTGTAGCCGGCGATGGCGTCGGTCCCGTTGTTATCCAACCAGGCAGTGGCGGACAAGAAGTCGAAGTCGACCAACGTGTACAGACCGACAGCTGTCAGAATCATGAATACCCCTGGCAAGAGGATGGCGAAGAGATTGGCCAGGATTATGCTCTTGTCGGGCCGCTTGACCTCGCCGGCTATGAACGTGATGCAGTAGGAGTAGGCGAAGAGCCACGAACCGGCCACCATCACGCCGAAGGTGTCATACCAGTTCCAGGTAGTGGGCATGTCCTTGCCGGCAGCCTCGCTTACAGCGGCGATGAAGTCGTGGTACTCGAGAGAACCGTGCTGAGCCGCCAGGGCGTTCCAGGAGGCGATGAAATCGTCTTTGCCGTAGGCGAGCAGCACGACTACGATGATGGCTGCCCCCAGAAGACCTAGTCCCATGACCACCTTCTGCACCCGCGCGAAGATCTTCACCCCGAAGACCACGAAGAAGAAGGCGATTATGCTGGTGATAGTGGCGATGACGAAAGTACCCCAGTTGTAGGGCAGAACGCTGAAGAACTGGTTGGTGTCCGCATTGTACAGCCACTTCCAACCAAGAAAATCGGCGAGCATCACGCACCCGGGATCCGCCATCCACGGGGCCAACACGTAGATCCACATCAACCAGATGAACGCGTTACCGAAGGATTCCCCGATCCCTATCAGTGGGTGGATGATGCGCGAGTTATAGATGTACTCACCTCCAGAGCGGGGCATCGACCCGCCTAGGATCCCCCAGACCAGAGGGAAGCCGATGCCGGCCAGCACCACGGAGATGACCGTTGCGATGATGAGGTTGCCGCCCAGGTAGACTCCCAGGCCGAGGCTTATCATCACCCAGATGCTCGGCGTCAGCCCTTGGTTCATGAAGCCCACACCGAAGGCATCCCACAAGCTGAGGCCACGCACGAGGCCGCTGGCCTTGCGCGCGAAGGTTATCTCCCCTTGTGCTGCCATCACGCCTCCCTTCCTGATCCCTTTCGCTTCATTCCCTTTCGGCCCAAGAGAGGGCCTGACCGGTCGCAGTCAACCCCTCGGCCAATGTGAGCAGACGCGGTCCCATTTGTCAACGCGCTTGTTTCCAGCGAGAGGGCTGCGAGGGCGGGACCAGTTGTGAGCCGCCCTCCTCGGTCGAGATGATGGATCGTTCCTCTCCATACCACCTTGCGCCCGCACAGACCGGCACACCAGACCAGACCGCTCAGGCAGTCGCGCAGAGGCAGCCAGGCCAGCCAGCGCCGGAGGGGACGGTTGTCGGTGAACCCGGTCACCAGCCAGGCGGTGGCCCACCGTACCGCCAATGCTCCCGCGATCGCGCTCCAGCCCCAGGCTCCCCTGGGGTCCAAAGGCAGGAGCACCAAGGCTAGGGGCAGCGGCAGCGTCAGTAAAATCCCGGGATACTCCCGCGGTCGATTCACCCGGTTGGTGCGGGCCCAACGGACCTCGCGGTCCCACTGTTCGCGCCAGGTCGTGGTACCCAGGTAGCAGTCGGCGATGTACCGGGAAAGGACCACCTCAAGTCCAGCGGCCCTTATGCGACGAGCGAGGTGGGTGTCTTCGGCTAGGCGGTCGCCCACGGGTCCCCAGCCCCCTATGCGCTCCAGGTCGGCCTTGCGTAAAGCGATAGTGGCGCCGAGAGCGAAATGCATAGCAAGAAACCTTCGAGCTACCACGACCTGGGGCAGGAAAGTCACCCCCATGTACAAGGCCTCCAGTTTGGCGGTCAGGGTGCGGGGGGCCACGCCGCGGTAGCAGCAGGTCACCATGCCTACCTGCGGGTCGGCCAAGGGCGCTGTGATCTGGCGTAGGTACGAGGGGCGCACCCGTATGTCGCTGTCGCTGATGACGAGCCAGGAATATGCGGCCTCTTCGGTGAGCCGAGCGAGCGAGTTGACTTTGGGATTGGGAAAGAGCGGGGGGATCTCGGTCAGCAGCCGCGCGGGGCGCTCGGGATGCTCTGCGATGACATGACGGATGAGAGGTACGGCCGGGTCGTCCTCCTCCGCGACGGCGAAGAGGATCTCGTACTCCGGATAGTCCTGGTGGAAGAAACTGGCGAAGTTCTCGTAGGCACCTTCGTCGAGTCCCCGTACGGGTTTCAGTATCGACACGGGGGGCGGAGCTTCGGCCGTCACGGCCACACCAACCGGTGCGCCGGTCACGGTGGCCTGGGCCGTGTTCGTGGGCGCCGCCTTCGGCAGCTTCTCAGTGCGGAAATATTCCCGCACCCACCAGCAGGAGACCAGCAGGTATACACAAGCTGCCAATGGTATTAGGTAGGCCAGTTTCTCCACGCCTCGCTCTTCTCCTGGAGTTCGGGGCCGAAAGCCTCGGCGAAGTTCATCAGCAGAAGACCGTCTTGTTCTGCCACGCTCCTCACCCAGGGGTCCAGGAGGGCAGCAAGGTCGCCGGGGTTAGGGCCCAGAGCCCCGCTCTCCCGACGCAAGGAGGGATGGCAATAGATCTCGACCACCTCTGCTGCCGCGGAAGGGCGTCTCCGCTGGACCAGGTGCTCCAGCAAGGCGGCGAGGTAACGAGCCGTGAAACTGCCTGACTGCATGAGCCCGTAGACCCGGGCTGCCGTCGGCAGGGGACGACGCCGGAGTGTGCGAGCGCAGCGAAAAGTCAGCAGCGAGAAGACCAGCTTCCAACCCAGCTTGAGCCAGGGATGGGCAAGTTCGTGGCGAAGGCTGAACAGGAGTTCGTCGCTCACGTTGAGGCGGATGGCTCCGGCCCCGAACTCATGGGCCAAGGACAGCACCAGGGGGAACACCGCAGGATGCAAGTGGAGATGGTGATGGCTGTCCACGTGAGAGAGCGACAAACCAGTGGCTGCGAACGCCTCGAACTGAGCTCTGAGTTCGCGGGCAAGTTCTCGGCGCGCAGCCGGACTGAAGAGATAGAGCAGTCCCGCCCAAGTGACGCTCCGAGGCAGGAGGCCCACCTCATCGGTCATATGGGGCACCTCCTGAGGTGACGAGGCCGCCCGGGCGCGGGCAAGGACCAAGTGCAGACCCACTCCGAGACCAGGGCGTTCCCGGGCGGCCTGCACAGCCGCGGCCACCGCACCGCCAGTGACCATCAGACTGGCCGAGGTCAGGATGCCCTCGTCGTAGGCTTGGGCTACCGCAGCGACCACCTCAGGAGAGCGACCGAAATCGTCAGCATTGACGACCACGCGGACCGCGCCGCGGCGGTTTGTCCGTCCCGCGGGGTCTGTCGCACTCGTCAGGTTACGTTCGCGCGTTTGCAAGCGCCGCTCCGGAGCCTCAGAATAGAGCCTCATCGTAAGTTGGGCACGTACGACGTGTCTCATCCAATCACGTGCACGAGGAGAGGGCAAGGTGGTCATCATCCGGGAGATGGAGCCTCATGAGTATCCGGCAGTGATGCGGCTGTGGAGCGAGGCCGGTCTTCCGGTCAAGCCGTGGGGTCGGGACGCGCCTGAGCGGGTCGAGGCAGAGAGACAGTCGGGCCGGGCGATCTTCTTGGTGGCGGAGAGCCGGGGCCGACTAGTGGGCGTGGTGATCGGGACCCATGACGGTCGCAAGGGCTGGATCAACCGGCTGGCGGTCGCCCCGGCCTACCGCCGGCAAGGCATCGCCTCCCGTCTGGTAAGTGAGGCGGAACAGCGGTTGACGGCCCTAGGCCTCGAGGTGGTAGCGGCCCTCATCGAGTCCACCAACGCGGGCTCGCTTGCCCTCTTCACCGCCCTGGGGTATCAACATGACCCCGGGGTCGAATATGTGAGCAGACGCAGTTCTCCCGAGGCTTGAGTCGGTCCGCGCCTTAGGGGAGCCTGCGCTTCAGGGGAGTCCGCGAGTCAAGGGGGCCCGGGCGAGCCCACGCCCGTGGTCGACGGGCAAGGCCGTCTCCCGACCTATTCGAGCTTCCGACCTGTCTATGCCTTCGGACGGGCCGTCAATTCGGCTTCAGGGCGGCGGGTGGCAAAGGGCCGGCTCGGCCGACCTACTGCTGCCATGTAGACCACTCCCTCGGCAGATCCGTCTACACCGAGGAAGGCATTGGCCTCTTGGTCGTAGAAGGCGGCAACCGGACAGCTACCCAAGCCGAGTGCCACCGCGGCAAGAGCAAGGTGTGCCGCCATATGCCCGGCGTCAAGGTAGACGTAGCGGTAGGCCCGCTCGCGGTATTTCCATTCTGAGCGGGCGAAGACCGCGGTCCAGAGGAAGACGACGGCCGCTCTGGCTACAAACGGCTGATCGAGCGCCGCTCCGGCTACGGCGGACCGAAAGTCGCCAGTCTGAAGCTGCTCCAAGGAGTGGCTGCCTTCCGCGATGGGACGCTCCAACATGTCTACGCCCGCGACCCGATAGTGGTAGAGCCCGGGCTCGAGGTTCTCGACTTTGCTCACCACCAGATAGGTCTCTATGGGGTAGAGCGCGCCTGCGGCAGGGGCTGCCCGATAGAAATCCTGCCCGTAGGGGGTCGTGAACCTTGCGGTTATCCCGGCCGAAGCCCACAACAGGCGGGAGAGCTCAAGGAGGGTGAGGGGAGCAGCCGCGAATGAACGGAGTGACCGTCGCCGGGCGACACAGGTGAGGAGATCCGGCAGGGGCGGCTCATCGGGGGTGGGTAGGGGCGAAGGCAGGGAGATCACGGGGACGTGGGTGTAGAACTTGTAGGCAGGTGGCCTACTACGCCAGTCGAGGGTGCGCTCTTCCTGCTCCAACCTCTCCCGTTCATAGGACGACGCCCTTTGAAAGGCTCGTCCCACGTTCTCAGACATGATGTGTTCTGCCTCCTTCAGTGCGGCTCGAGATGATAGTCTCCGCCGTCACAGGCTCTCGCACAGGGCGCGGCTCTGGTAACTTCTGCTGTACTCTACAAAGTTCCCACATGAGGATAGGTGAGGCAAGTCAAGGCAGTGCGGGACTCTGAGGTCAAAGTAGTCCACAGCGGGGAAGAGCCGCGGCAGACCCAATGGTTCCAGCTAGGGGTCATCAGTGCTGCCAACCTGGTGGTGTGGTCGGGCTTTGGGGCCATCTTGCCCTATCTCCCCGTCTTCTTGCGTGAACAAGCCCATGCCTCTATGTGGGTGATAGGCGGCGTGGCCGCTGCCTACTATGTGGGAACGTTCTTGTTCTCGGCTGTCTTCGGTCGGCTGAGCGACCGCATCGGGCGGAAACCCCTGATCGTTTTCGGAGTCGCTCTCTATTCCGTTTCCACTTTCCTGTTTCTTTCCACGACTCATCCGGGCTGGTTCGTACTCTTCCGTCTGCTCGAAGGCGTCGGCGCTGCGGCGGTGACTCCTGCTGGGCAAGCCCTGGTCGCTGAACTTACCGTGGATGAGACTCGCAGCCGAGCCTATGGCTGGCTCACCACCGCGCAGTTCGGCGGTCTGGTGGCGGGCCCTGTCATCGCCTGGCCGCTTTACAGCCTGGGCGGGGGGCAGGGGAAATGGGCCTTCTACACCATCTTCTTGTTCGGAGGAGCGGTCTCGGCTCTTACAGCTGTCGCTCTAGCGCTTTTCATCCGTGAGCCGGAGCATGCTCGCCAGCAGCGGGCGGTCAAGGTCACTCCGCCGTCGTACCGTCGCCTGATCACCCGGCCGGTGTTCGCCTTCATCGTAGTAGCGACGACCGGCAACTTCGCCATGGGAGTGTTCGAGGTGCTGTGGAGCCTGTGGCTGCGTCGGCTGGGGGCCTCGGTGCATTTCATCGGGCTTACTTGGATCGCTTTCTCTGTCCCTATGCTGCTTGCTTTCGTGGGCGGATATCTGGCCGACCGTTACAACCGGTGGGTGCTCATGTTCACCGGCTACACAGTGTCGGCCTTTGCCTGGATCTTCTACGGCACCACCGACAATCTGCCCCTTTTCTTGGGCGTGAGCGTGATCGAAGGGCTGGCCGTGGCTTGGTCATATCCGGCCAAACAAGCCTTCTTGGTGCAAGTGGTCACCCCCCGCTGGCTGGGCAGCGTGCAAGGGGTAGAGCAGACGAGCATGCAGGTGGCGGCCTTCATAGGCACCTTGGCGGCCCCGGTCCTCTACGAGTATCTGTCCGGGTTGGTGATCAGTCTGGCGGGGATGGTCTCGCTCTGTGGACTGATCTACGCGGCACCTATACTCCGCCGGGAATGGGGGAGGCTGAGGGCGGAGACACCCCAGGTCGACGCAACGCTGTAGTTGAACTATCTACTCAAACAGCTATGATTAGTCCTATGGAGCAACAGATGGTCCAGGAAGCATACTCGGCGTCGGTCGCCGAAAGCCACCCGGGCTGCGAAAGGCGCCGAGAGGATCGTCGTAAGCGACGTTTCAGCCTGGTTCTGCATGAGCGGAGAAGCGGGTTCGACCGCCGCGGTCCCGGGCCGGGAGCCAGCCGCCTGAGTGTGGGCTATCGCCGGATGTTGCTCGGGCTGCGGGATCGCCCTCGTTTCTTGTTGCTCCTTCTTGCGCTTGTAAACGTACTCAACTTAGCTGATTTCGTTTTCACCTTGAACGCCTTGGCCATGGGTGGCAGAGAGGCCAACCCTATCCTGCGCCCGCTTTTCGACGCCAATCCGCTCTATGCCGCGGTATTCAAGGTGGTGGCCGTTCTTGCTGTCTCCTGGGTGGTCTGGCGTTGTCGTCGTTTCCGGAGCGGCCTGGAGGCTGCCCTTCTCATGGTGGTCATGTACGGGGGAGTCGTGCTGTACCACCTTTATGGGCTACTGGTCTATTGTTGAGGCTTGGGCAGGTGAGCCCCCGGCCTTCAGCTGTGCCGAAGCGCGGCGGAGACCGGGGCAGGGTACTTGGATCTCTGGGCTCTGCCTGTTGAGCGGAGATCGTCCTCCAGAAGCGGCTGCTGCATCTCTCGTAGCGCAGGATCTTGTTCGAGGACAGATAGGAGAGCCTCCACCACCCTGGGGTCAAGCTGGGTCCCGCTGGAGTTCTTCAACTCCCTGGCCGCCTGGCGGTGGGTGCGGGCCGGGCGATAGGGCCGGTCCGAGCGGATGGCGTGGTAGGCGTCAGCTGCGGCGATGATGCGGGCCCCCAGGGGGATCTCCTCACCCCGTAGTCCTGCGGGGTAGCCGGAGCCGTCCCAACGCTCCTGATGATGGAGAACGAGAGGCATGATGTCGGTGAGTTCGGGCGCCTGTTCGAGGATGCGTTTCCCTAGGGCTGGGTGACGTCGTATACACTCCCATTCTTCCTCGGTGAGGCTGCCCTCCTTGGTAAGGATGGCGTCGGGCACACCGATCTTGCCCACATCGTGCAGCAAAGCCCCTATGGTGATCCGGGAGATGTCGGCGGCAGACAACCCGAGGCTGCAGGCCACGGCCGCCGAGAGTCGAGACACCAAGTGGGAGTGCTTGTGCGTATAGCCGTCCCGTATGTCGACTGCTTCGGCCAGGCTGCGTACGATGGCTTCGCGGCGCCGATGCGGCAGCGACACCAGCGTGCCCCCGTGGCCCTGCGGAGGCAGCTCCCCGAAAGTCTGGACTTGATTGCCGCCCAGCGTCTTGGCTAGTTCGAGGGCTTTGGTAGCGGCGTCGATCAACTGCGAGGGCGACTCTGCATCTCTGGGAAAGACGGCTAGGCCCACGCTGGCTGTCAGGCGTATCTCCCCGTCATTGGTGGGAAAGAGCCAGCCCGCCGTGGACTGACGTAGACGCTCAGCCACCTCGCGGCCAGGCTTCTCAAAGGTGTGGGGGAGGACCATGGCGAAGCGGTCGCCTTCGTAGCGAGCTACCAGGTCGATCTCGCGGAGCTGAGCGCGCAGGCGGCGGGCCGACTCCACCAGGACCCTGTCACCGACTCGATGGCCGAAGCGCTCGTTCACCGGCCGGAAATCATCGAGGTCCAGCAAGAGCAGCACGAAGGTGTCGTCAAGGCGGACCGCGCGTTCGCATTCGTAAGCAAGACGGTCCTGAAAGACCCGATGGCTGGCGACCCGGGTCAAAGAGTCGACAGTGGGGGTGTCGAGCAGACGGCCGCTTGCTGCTGAGGTCTGTCGGCCGTTGTAGATTGTGGCCGAGAAGAGGGCAGCGGCTGCGAGACACAACGCCACCTGGTCGAAGGGGAAGGCAGTCGGTGCGGACGATGGGCGAAGGGCTGAACCCAGGGCAAGTACGGTTAGCACGCCATAGAGGAGCAATCCCGGCAGTAAGGGCAGGGCTCTAGGAAGGTGGTGGCGTCTACGCGTACCTAGGGTCAAGGCGGCACCCAGCAGCAGGAGGCTGGTGGCCACGGCCGCCAAACCGATTCTGAGCGCATTCGAGAGGTCGATCGCTGTGCTCCTTTCTCCTCGAACATGACTGTTCGACGAGAAGAGGCGGCGTTCCTGCTAGGGTTTCCGCCGATAACGGCGCGAGGGTTCAGGCGTAGCGCTGTTCGAGCCAGGGGTCGCCCAAGGCGTGGTAACCGCGGCGCTCCCAGTAGCCGAGCCGTTGTTCGGTCGTGAACTCGATCCCGCTCAACCACTTGGCGCTTTTCCAGAAATAGAGGCGGGGAACCAGGAGTCGCACCGGTCCCCCGTGTTCGGCAGTCAAGGGCTGGCCTTCGTATTCATAGGCTAGGAGGACGTCGTCCTGCAGGAGTTCTTCGAGAGGCAGGTTGGTGGTCCAGCCACCCGTGGCATGGATGACCACGTGACGGGCCTCCGGCAGTGGTTCGTCGGGCTCAAGGACATCGAGCAACTTCACGCCCCGCCAGTGGCTGTCGAGGAGGGTCCAGCCGGTGACGCAGTGGACGTCGCAGTGCTGGTCAACGGCGGGTAGCTCGCGGAGGTCGGCCCAGGGCAAGGTCCTCTGGCGGGGAACAAGACCAAAAATCTTGAGTTCCCAAGCGGACGTAGAAATACGCATCACCGATCCGGCGTGTAGGACAGGCAGATGGTCGACCAGTCTCTGTCCAGGTGGTATGCGCGAAGAAAGGTCTTCGGGTGAAGATGTGGATGGCATGCTTTCCTCCTGCGGCTGGGCCTGGTCAAGACGCCTCGGTAGTGAGAGAAGCGACAGGCCGCCCCCCGGGGGGCGGCCTGTCGCTCGGATGGAATCAGGGTCTTCCGCGATGGAGCCGCGGCGAACCTACTACTCGATGGTGATAGCACCTTCCGGACACTCGTCAGCGGCTTCTTCGCAGCAGCCGGCCTCTTCGCACGCGTTCGGATCGATCACGTGCGAGATGCCGTCGTCG
>OGCI01000222.1_pt1 | contig 74802 bp, 59 predicted proteins | sample 1570021 | NCBI WGS metagenome assembly OGCI01 (sample SAMN06264664, study PRJEB24512) | hot springs metagenome | isolation source: Hot spring water | place: South Africa: Tshipise | collected 2015-06-21
CCCCGGCGCCGGCAGTGGCTCCTACCCCGGCGCCGGCAGTGGCTCCTACCCCGGCGCCGGCTCCGGCGCCTGTCACTGCCTCCACACCGGCGCCCACTCCCGCGCCCAAACTGGCCGGCGCCGAACCGATGAGCCGCATGCGCAAAGCTATCGCTCGCGCAATGACCGACAGCAAGCCCGGTGTGCCGCATATCTACCTCACCATCGAAGTTGCTGCCGACGCTCTCGTGGATTTGCGCGAACAGATCGTCGCCGGTGGTACGCGCGTATCGGTCAATGACCTGATTGTTAAGGCTGCTGCCAAAGCACTGGCTAAAGTGCCGGCAGTGAATGTTAGCTTCAGTCAGACCGCTGATGGACAGCCCGGCATCGTTCGCCATACCCAGATCAACATTGGCGTTGCCGTTGCCCTTGATGATGGCCTGGTCGCTCCGGTAGTGCGCGATGCTGACAAGAAGAGCATCAGTGTCATTAGCGCCGAGATCCGCGATATGGCCTTGCGAGCGCGCGAAGGCAAGATCAAACAGAACGAACTCGAAGGGGCGACGTTCCAGGTTACCAATCTTGGGATGTTTGGTATCGTCGAGTTCGGTTCGATCATCTCGGTGCCACAGGCCGCCTCGCTTGCCGTCGGCGCGATCCGTAAAGTGCCGGTAGTGCGTGATGATCAGGTTGTGATCGGTCAGGTGATGAATCTCACGCTGAGCGCCGATCACCGGGTCGTCGATGGCGCGGTCGGCGCGCAGTACCTGCAAGAGCTGCGTAAACTGCTCGAAGCGCCAATGAATATCATTGTCTAGACGGGTGGTCTGATCAACGTAACGACGCAACAATGTTATGATACGGTGTCAACTATGTACACACCTCTTGCCCATTGTTGCGTCGTTACCTCTTAAGGAGCATATGCCATGACCATCGATCTTCCCCCCGGCCCACTGGTCGAAACCGAGTGGCTGGCCGCCCATCTTGGTCATCCGCGCCTGCGTATCGTTGATATGCGTGGCACCGTTTTACCGCCTACTGCCCCCAAACCTCATTACTTCCCCCGCTACGAAGATTACGCCGCCGGTCACATTCCCGGCGCGGTCTATATCGACTGGACACGCGATATTGTCGATCTGGACGATCCAACGCCGGTTCAGATTGCGCCACCCGACAAGATCGCTTACGAGCTGGGACGGCGCGGGATCGGCGACGATACCGTCGTTGTCGCCTATGATGACTGGTATTCGATGTTCGCCGGACGGTTGATGTGGGTGTTGCGCTATTACGGTTTCGAGCAGGTGCGGGTGTTGAATGGCGGACTGGTCAAGTGGCTGGCTGAGGGTCGTCCGCTGACCAGCGAGGTGCCAGATTACCCACTGGCGAACTTCACCCCGCGACCGCAGCCCCATCTACGCAAAACTGCCGATCAGGTCTTGCAGGCGCTGGGTGGCGACATGCTCCTGATTGATGCCCGCAACGAGCAGGAATATCGCGGCTTCGAGTCGCGCGCCAGCCGTGGCGGACACATCCCTGGCGCGCGCAACGTCTTTTATCAGAGTCTGGTGAGCGGGCCACATCAGACCTATCTGCCACCTGATCAGCTCCGCGAGCGCTTCCTCGCCGCCGGCATCGATCCCGCTGAAACCGCTGACCGTGAAGTGGTTGCATATTGCAACGGCGGCGTTTCCGCCACACCGACCGCCATCGCCTTCGAGCTGGTCAGTGGCCGCCGGGTGGCAATTTATGACGGTTCCTGGAACGAATGGGGAAATGATCCCGATAAGCCGCTGGAGCGGTAGTACGCTATACCCTGGACACAATCACAGTGGGACGGCTTTGCTCAGAGCCGTCCCACTCACAACCTTACACCTTTTCCAGCACACTCAAGATCACGTTCGGGAAGATACCCAACACAAGCACGCCTACAACCGCAATCGTGAGCGCCGCAGCAATCCCGCGCGGCATCGTCACCGGTGACAAATCGGTCGTTGGCTCAATAAACATCACCTTCAACAGCCGCAGGTAGTAGTACAAGCTGACGATCGTCATCACCACGGCGATGATCACCAGCCAGGTCGCTCCGCTCTGCCAGCCGGCCATAAAGATGTAGAACTTGGCGAAAAAGCCTCCCAATGGCGGGATACCGGCCAGCGACAGGATACAAACGGTAAACAATAGCGCCAGTGGCAGATTGCGCCGCGAAAGCCCGCGCAGATGGGCGAAATCTTCACCACCTACCTGCTGACCGATGAGCGCCAGGACGCCGAATGCACCCAGGTTGGTCAGACTGTAGATGATCAGATAGTATAACAACGCGATCAAGCCCTGCTCACGATCAAACGGCTGCGCTGCTGCCCAGGCCAGCATTCCCAACAATACAAAACCGGCGTGCGCGATACTCGAATAGGCCAGCAGACGCCGGGCATTGTTCTGCGGCAACGCGGCCAGATTGCCGATCACCACCGTCAGCAACGCCAATACCGCCAGCACTGCTGTCCAACCACCGGCGTCATCGCCCAACACCGGCGCGCCGGCCATCGCCGGAAAGGTTTCGGTAAGCAGGCGGAAGAGGAGAATAAACCCGGCTGCTTTCGACGCCGTTGAGATGAACGCAGTCACCGGTGCCGGAGCGCCTTCATACACATCGGGTGACCAGCCATGGAATGGCACCACTGCCAGTTTGTAACCCATGCCGGCGATGATAAATAGCATCGCCATGGTGATCAAACTTCCACTCGAAGAGGTGAAGGCTCCGATCCGATTGAAGCGGGTCAGATCGTTCATGTTGGCCGCCCCGCTCACCCCATTGAGCGCCGCGCCAAACGCCATGCTCATTCCGTAGAGCAAGATTGCCGATGAGATAGCGCCAAACAGAAAGTATTTCAACCCCGCTTCAGCCGAGCGGGCATTGTTGCGGAAATAACCGGCCAGCAGGTAGAGCGGAATGGATGTCAGCTCGATTGCCAGATAGGCCAGCAACAACTCATTTGCGCCAACCATCAGGCACATCCCGAGCGTGGCAAAGATGATCAACGCATAAAACTCACCAGGGTGAGCGTCAGGCCGAATATCGAGGCAAAGCAGACTGGTGAGTAGCGCCGCGCCGATTATTAGCAGACGCGCAATCATCGTCAGGTGATCGACGACAAAAACGCCGGCAATCGCGCCTTCATTGCTGGGACCACCACTCTGCAAGTTGCGGATGATGTTGGTAAAGAAATTAACCGGCGCCGTCTCGGGCAGTTGATAGATATAACCACTCTGCAACAGCGCCACCGCCAGCACCATCCCCAGGCCGATGGCTGTCAATGAAGCCGACGACTTCACCCGTTCCAGTTGCGCTGACGGCGAGCGGCCCCAACGTTCAAGAATATCAGATCCCAACACCAGGAGCGCCAATACCAGGAGCAGTATCTCTGGCAAGAGACGCGGGATGTCGGTCAGTTGAAACATAGGCTCCTCATTGCTCTATTCTGATGCCTTGCGTCTGATTGCGTCAAGTTACCGCAATGCCACTGCCACTTCACTCAACCGCGCAGCCAGCGGACGAACACCGGTATCGATCAGTTCTGTCATCCAGGCCGGATACAGGCCCAGCCCTACCAGCACCAATGCCAGCACCAGCGCGCCGGTATACTCTTGCCAGGTCAGCCTGGGTAAATGGAGAAACTCAGGGTTTTTCACTTCGTCGTAGAAGACTGACCATACGGCCCGCAGGATGTATGCGCCGGTAATAGGAATACTCAACGCCGCAATCACGGCCACCAACGGGTAGCGCTCCCAGACGCCGATAAAGATGTTGAATTCAGCCCAGAAACCGGCCAATCCCGGCATACCCATCGATGACAGACCGCCGAGAATGAACATCGCGGCGGCAAAGGGCATTACCCGCCCCAACCCACCCAATTCAGGCAACTGACGGGTATGGGTGCGGTCGTAGATCATGCGACCAACCACTGCAAAGAAGAGCGCTGTCATGATGCCGTGGGCAAACATCTGCAACACCGCGCCCAGCAACGCAATCTGTGTGCCAGCCGCCAGCGCCATCACCACCAACCCCATGTGGCTCACCGATGAATAACCGATAATAAACTTGGCATCACGCTGTACCATAGCGATACTGGCGCCGTAAACTACGTTAAACACGGTGAGCACGACAATGATTGGCAACCACTCGCGCGCGCCTACCGGCATCAGCCACATCGCCGCGCGCAAACAACCATACGCACCCAGTTTCATCAAAACGCCGGCGTGCAACATACTGACTGCTGTCGGCGCAGCGACGTGACCGGTTGGACTCCAGGTATGGAAGGGGAACATACCGGCCAGCACACCAAAACCGACAAACAGCGCCGGGAAGAGCAGCCATTGCAGGTTGCCGGAAATGAAACCCTGTTCAGCCAGTACCAGCATGTTGAAGGTGCGCAGACCGCTGCCGAAGTAGAGGCCGATCATGCCGATGATCACCAGCGCGCTACCGGCCATCAAAAACAGGGTTAGCTTCATCGCGCCGTATTCCTTGCGCGTGCTTCCCCAAATGCCGATCAACAGGTACATGGGCAAGACGGCCAGCTCGTAGAAGACAAAGAAGAGGAAGAGATCAAGCGCGCTGAAAACACCGTACACGCCGGTAGTGAGCAGCAATAACCAGACCCAATACTCTTTGGTCCGCTCTTCGATATTCCAGCTCATCAGCGCGCCAGTGAAGATAACGATCCCGTTGAGCAGCAACATCGGCAGATTGATCCCATCGACGCCGAGCAAGTAGCTTATGCCGAGCTGCGGGATCCAATCGAGTTGTTCGATAAACTGGAAGCCGCCGCGTCCCGGATCGTAGGCCAGAAAGACCAGCAGCGACAGGATGAGCGATAGCAACGCGAACCCTGTGCCAACCCAACGCATCAGGTCAGGGTAGCGGTCAGGAATGACGGCGATGATAATTGCCGGAACCAGCATGCTGAGCCAGATCAGACTCAGCCACGGCACATCGGCGGGAAGCGTTATCAGCCCCATGCGATCACCTTTGCGCAATGCATCCGTTGTAATGGATTGTCAGCAGCTTCACTCACGTTATTGACCCCACCGCCACAAGTGGAGTGCCAACTGGCGGTACTACAAAACAACTCGGGTAAAAATCGCCACCAATTGCCCGGCAGCCGCATTACCCAATGCCATCAACGGGCCAGGATAGACGCCAATCGCCAGCGACAGCGCCAGGATCGGCGCCATTGTCCAGAATTCTTGCGGACGCAGATCGGCGATTGCGCGCGGCGAGCCGGCGGCTGGCCCCAGGAAGATGCGCTGAAACATCAGGAGCAGGGCCAGTGCGGTCACTACCAACCCGATGACCGCCAACGCAGTAAACAGTGGCAACGTGGCCCACGCGCCGCGGAAGATGAAGAACTCGCCGACGAAACCGGCCAGTCCCGGCAAGCCAAGGTTGGCAAAGAGCGCGATCCCCATGACGCCAGCAAAGGTCGGCGCACTGGCCCGCAATCCGCCCAGACCGCTCAATTCCCAGCGTCCGGTGCGTTCATAGAGCGCGCCGGCCAGATAAAAGAGCGCGCCGGTGCTCAAGCCGTGGGCAACCATCTGCACCAGCGCACCATTGACCGCGCTAGCCCGGGCCGCGATCCCCGCTTCACCCGCCGCAGCAGCGCCGGCAATTGCCAGGGTGACATAGCCCATATGGTTGATCGAGGTGTAGCCGATCAGTCGCTTAACATCACCATTCACCTGACTCAACGCGCCGAAAGCGCCCGCCACCACGCTTATCACTGCCAGGGCCGCAAGCGCCGGAGCAAAATACTGCGCCGCATCTGGCGTAAAGGGCAACAACAACCGCAGCATGCCATAGGCACCCATCTTGCTCATTACCGCGGAGAGCAGAATACTGGCCGCAGTTGGTCCCTCTGCGTAGGCGTCAGGCAACCAGGTGTGGAATGGCCAGACAGCCAGCTTGATCGCGAAAGCGATAAAGATCGCCCACATTGCGATACTGCTGTACAAAAGCGGATACCGCCCCAGGACATTTGTCACGCCGAGTTGCTCGAGGTACGCAAACAGGATGTCGCGCAGCGTCCCGGTAACGCCGACTACTGGCAACCCTTGTCCGAGCCGTCCCAATGCGATCAGGTCAAAGGTGGGATAGCCCGCCTGACGCATCGCGAGATAGATGAGCTGAAAGAGCAAGAGCATTCCCAGCGAGCCGGCCATCGTGTAGACGAAGAACTTGAAGGCAGCGTAGCGGCGCTGCTCGCGACCCCAGCCCTGAATGAGGAAGAAGGCCGGCACCAGGCTGAACTCCCAGAAGATGAAGAAGAAGAAGAAATCGAGCGCGACGAAGTAGCCCAGCATCGCCGCCTGCAACAGGAGTAACAGCGCCAGATGCGCCCGCACTCGATCGCGCGCACCCCAACTGGCAATCACGGCAACCGGTGTCATCACTGCCGTGAGCAAAATCAGCGGCATACTCAGGCCGTCTACACCGAGAAAGTAATCAACCCGTACCGCTTGAATCCACGGCACGCGCTCGACCAACTGCACTGCGCCTTGCCCGCTCGTTACCGCATCTGGGTCAAACCGGGCCCAGATCAGACCGGATAGCAACAACGGCACCCCTGTCCAGGCCAGCACCCCCGTCTTAATCGTCCGCTCATCGAGCCTGATCAGCCATGCCAACCCGATTAAAGCGATGCCAACCAGTGGCGACAATACCAGAAGCGTCAGCCACGGCACGCCATCGGGAGCAGGAACAAGATACTCCGGCAGATTCATAACGCTATCGCCCAATCACATACAGCCAGAACACAGCCAGCCCCAGCAAGCCGCCAAACACGTAGATCAGATAATCCTGCGCCTTTCCGGTCTGCAAGCGGCGCGCCTGTCGCCCAGAGCCTTGCGTGCCGCTTGCCAGACCATCCGGGCCATCGTTGAGCAGGGTATCATCAATGATGAAGTTGACCTTGCCTAACCCGAAGGTGAAGCGGCCCATGCCATCAACTAGCCGATCGATTACAGCCCGGTCGATCAACGTCCATGCTACGGCCAGACTGTCAGTCAGCCGCCCCAATGTCGCTGCATACAGCTCATCGATACGATATTTGGCATTGAGAACAGCAAAGAGGCCAGGCGCGCGCGCCGCCAGCGGATCAGTTGCCGTTGCCGTTGCAAAGGCATTGCGATAGCCATACCAGCCGACCGCAATCCCGGCGAGCGCAATCAACAACGAGACACCTGCCACCACCGGATCGAGCTTCGCCGCCTCTTGCCCCCACAGACTTGCCAGCCAGTGACCAAATGGGCCGTCGAACGGTAAATTGAAAGCGCCGGCAGTCACGGCAAAGCTGGCCAGCACCACCAGCGCCGCTATCATCCTTGGATCTTCGTGCCAGTGCTCACCGTGATCGTCATGCGTATCTGCCGCATGACCGTGGTGGTCATCGGTATGATCGTGCCCGGCATGGCCGGTTGGCGTATCGGGATTTTCAAACACCACCGGATGCGCGCCACGATAGTCGCCGAAGAAGACCAGCCACCACTGCCGGGTCATGTAGACGGCGGTCAAAAAGGCGGCGAGACTGAGAGTCACATATACGGCCAGATTATGCTTGAAAGCGTCGAGCAGAATCTCATCTTTGCTCCAGAAACCGGCAAACGGCACAATCCCGGCCAGTGCCAGATAACCGGCAGTGTATGTCCAGAACGTCCAGGGCAAACGGGTGCGCAACCCACCCATATTGCGAATATCCTGCGCTGTCTGCTGAGCGGCATACTCATCGTGGTGATGGATGCGTCGAATCGCCGGCTGCGCTTCCATCGCGTGAATGATCGATCCCGATCCCAGGAAGAGCAGCGCCTTGAAGAAGGCATGGGTGATCAGGTGGAACATAGCCGCTACCCAACCACCTACCCCCAATGCCGCTACCATAAAGCCCAACTGCGAGAGAGTGCTATAGGCCAGAATGCGCTTGATGTCGAATTGGGCCACTGCAATCGTCGCCGCGAAGAGGGCAGTGAACGCGCCGATAAAGGCGACTACTCCCAGTGAAGTCGGATCGACGGCAAAGATGGGGAAGGTGCGCGCTACCAGGAAGACACCGGCAGCCACCATTGTCGCCGCGTGAATGAGCGCCGAGACCGGGGTTGGGCCTTCCATCGCGTCAGGCAACCAGACGTGGAGCGGGAACTGAGCCGATTTACCAACCGTGCCTCCGAAGATCAGCAGGGCAATTCCGGCAGCGTGGCTCAAGCCCAATGCGCCGGTCTCGGTTGCCAGCCGTTCGAGCAATGGTGGGAAGAAGATACCGCCTTCGTCATTGCCGAACGAGATTCCACCAGCCTGGGCATACAGGTAGACAATCCCCAGCAATAGCAGCACATCGCCGACGCGCGTCGTAATAAACGCCTTCACCGCAGCGCGGGCCGCGCTTGGTCGCTCGTAGAGAAACCCGATCAGCAGATACGAGCAGAGACCCATCACCTCCCACGCCATAAAGAAGAGCAGCAGGTTATCGGCCATGCTCATCAGCAACATTGCCGCCGTGAACAGAGCAATGAAGCTGAAGAAGCGGCTTTGGCGTGGATGCGCAGCCATATACCCGATTGAGAAGAGATGAATGCAGGTAGAGGTGATTGTCACCATCGCCAGCATCGCCGCCGCCGCGCCATCGATGTAGATGCCCATCTGCAACGCGGTATCACCGGTCGGCGCCCAGACGAAACGCTGCACAACGTTCGGCTCGGGGAAGGCAAAGGCATCGTGCTCACCATGATGAGCGGCAAGCTTGACCAGTTCACCGTCATGCAGCGCCCAACCACCCGCTACCGCCGCCAGCAATCCGAGCGCCAGAACTGTCGCAACCATCATCAGACCGGTCGCCAGCCAGGCGCTTGCCATCGCCTGACGCCGAATCGGCGTCAACGTAATGATGGCGCTGGCCAGCAACGGTAACAGCGGAATCAACCAGGCATTTTGCAAGAAAAACGCCATATGCGCTCCAATGTCAATCCCTATCACGAAACCTGCTGGACATGCGTCGTTCCCACCGCCATCGCTCATTCACAACCAGAACCGGATCAACCTCCTGCCCGCACCCAATTGTCGTTTCCGCACACCATTACCGTCAACCGTGACCGGCGATCAACCGCGTAACCGATCAACTTCGTCGGCATTCACCGACACATAGTGTCGATAGACTGCGATCACCATCGCCAGGCCGACCGCTGCCTCGGCGGCAGCCACGGCGATGATAAAAATGGCGAAGGTCTGGCCGGTGATATAGCGCGGCTCGAAATAGCGCCAGAAGGCGATCAGATTAATATTGACTGCATTGAGCATTAACTCAACACCCATCAACACACCGATCAGATTGCGACGCGAGAGCGCGCCGAACAACCCGATACAAAAGAGCGCGGCGGCCAATGTCAACACCGCCGGCAACGGCACTGCATTCAGCATCGCTCACCTCTCACTGGCAGGGCGCGTCTCTCGCACCACCGGCTCGGCCTCCACTGGTTCTGGTGTAGTTGCTTCAGTCTCACGCGCGCGCAACCGCTTCAATTCCAGCTCTTCGGCCAGGGTTAGTACCTTGCGACGTCGCGCTCGCTCCTCGAACGCGATCACGATTGCGCCGATGAGCGCCACCGTTAACAGCACCCCAACCACTTGAAACTGGATCAGAAACTCGTTGACAAAACCCCGCCCCAGCTCAGCCGGCCCGGCCAGCGGTTCAGGCGTGCCCAATGGCGGCGCCGGCGGCACATTCCACTGCTGATTGATCAATGTCGGCGCCATGACGGTCGCAAAGAGCAACGCTGCAATTGCCAGCACCACTGGCCAGCGTGAATTCAACTGACGCTCGCCTTCACCGCTGATCTGGCGCGTCAGCATGATCGCAAACAGGATGAGCACTGACACCGCGCCGACATAGACCAAAACCTGCACGACCGCCAGAAATTCGGCTTCGAGCAGCAAGTAGAGCGCGCCGACGCCGAAGAAACAGGTAATGAGCCACAGCGCCGAATGAATCACGTTGCGCACCGTGACGACCATCGTCGCCGCAACCAGGATCAACAGAGCGATCAGTCCGAAGACAATCTGCACCACGACTTCCATCACTCGTTCCCGCTGTCGTTATTGAATTGCGCAGAGCTGCGCAACAATAGTGCTACCTTCCGCTGCCTCAGCTAAACCGTCGCGCTCAACTCTTCCAGCTCAGCTCGTCGCCGTTCGGCCTGCGACGCGGCATAAACGCGCGTTAACCACAGATACACGCCGAGATTGATGGCCAGGGTCACGACAAATGCTGCCAGCCACCGCAATACCGGCGACCACCCAACGGTAATCAACATCCCTTCGGCTGGCCCCCAGCGGATGAAGGCAACCCAAAGCGCAGCGCTAAACAGATTGGCCAGCGTCAGTGGAATGAGAAACTTCCAGCCGAAATCCATCAATTGATCGATACGCAGACGGGGAAAAGCGCCGCGCAGCCAGACCATCACGAAGAAGAAGAAGTAGGTCTTGAGCAGGAAATAGAAGACCCCCAACACACCGGCCAACACGTTGAATAACCCGTTGCCGGTAGGATTGGCCGGAGTAATTCCCTGTTCGTAGAGCCAGTTGACTCCTGGCCCCTGCCAGCCACCAAAGAAGAGGATCGCCGTGATCGCGCAGAGCAAAAAGTTCAGCACATACTGGGCAAGATAGAATAGGCCAAACTTCATGCCGCTATATTCGGTCATATAACCGGCAACAATCTCCGAGTCGGCCTCCGGAATATCAAACGGTGTGCGCTCGCCTTCAGCCAGCGCGGCGATGAAGAAAGCGATAAATGCGACAAACCCCACCGGCGTAAAGACGAACCACCCCAAACCCAAATCGGGAATGCCAGCCAGATCGCGGTTACTGATCAGCAGGCCGCTCTGATAGGCAATAATCTCGTTGAGCGAGAGCGAGCCGACGATCATTACGATGGCAATCAGCGACAGCACTGCCGGAATTTCGTATGAGACCATCTGCGCCACAGCTCGCATCGCTCCCAGCAATGAAAACTTGTTGTTGCTCGCCCATCCCGCCATCATCAAGCCAACCGCGCTGATCGACGAGATGGCGAAGAAGAAGAGCATGCCGGTCGGTAGATCGACCGGGGTCATTCCCGGCCCCCACGGCACCACGGCAAACATCAGCACGGTCGGGGCAACGACGACGCAAGGGGCCAGAAAATGGACAATCCGGTCTGCCGCCTGCGGCACGATGTCCTCTTTGGTGAACATTTTGACGCCATCGGCAATCGGTTGCCAGATACCTTCAGGCCCAACCCGGTTAGGGCCGATTCGATCCTGCATGCGCGCAATGACCCGACGCTCGTAGTAGGTAAGAAAGAGCATTTGCAGCGGCGCAACGACCAGCACAATGGTTACAATCAGGATGTAGCTAAGCAGGTGAAGCGCCCACTCTGGCCAACTCCAGCCCAAAGTGCCATTGATAAGGGCAGCGAGCATGTCGTACATGGATTTCTCCGTCTTAACCCTTCGTGTCTTGCGACCTGTGCGAGCTGCTATACCCACAGGTCATTGCCATTTTAAGCGCGACGTATCTTCTGCCGCTGATTGTTGTCCGGCATCGACCAGGACGATAGTAGTTCGCTGCTGCGCGCCGTCGGTACGCGGCCAGTCTACGAATCATCGCCTGATTGCTGTTTTTTCGCCGCGTTGGCCGCGCGGATGGCGGCCAGGCGGGCCGCTTTGTCTCCCGCCGGCGCCGCTGGCGGGGCCGAATCGGCTGTGGCGTCACCCGGCGAAGCGGCTGCCGGCGGCTCACCCTCTGCTGCTTTTTTCGCCGCGTTAGCCGCGCGGATGGCGGCCAGGCGGGCCGCTTTGTCTCCCGCTGGCGCCGCTGGCGAGGCCGAATCGGCTGTGGCGTCACCCGGCGAAGCGGCTGCTGGCGGCTCGCCCTCTGCCGTCTTTTTTGCTGCGTTGGCGGCGCGGATGGCGGCCAGACGGGCCGCTTTGTCTCCCGCCGGCGCGGCGGCAGGAGTGGATGGTTCGGCAGATGGTGGCGTGGTTTCGGCTGCCGGCGCAGCACTCTCACCGGATTGGGCTGCTTTTGCGGCGCGGATCGCCGCCAGTTTTGCGGCTTTCTCTTCCGGCGTTAATTTGCGACCTTCAGCCGGAGCCGGTTGCGCCGATGGGGTTGCTTCAACGGCTGGAGCCGATTGCGCTGTCTGAGCCGCCTGAGCTGCCAGTTCGGCCCGACGCGCCGCAATTCGCTCGGTGAGGTGTGGCGCCAGGCCGATCACATCAGGCCGACGGCGAATATTCCCCTGCAACTTCTTCAAAGCACTCTCGCGCACTTCAGCCCACATTGTGGGCGCAATTTGCGCATAGTAGCTGATTGGACGGTTCAATCGCTCTTTATTGACTGTCAGCGCAGCATGATCATCGGTTGAAAGCTCAAACTCGTGATCCATCTTGATTGCGTCGAAGGGGCACACCTCGGCGCAAAAACCGCAGCTCATGCAGGCGTCGTACTCGATGATAAATTCGGCCACAGCAGGCACCGGCTTGCCGGTAGCCGGATCTTTGGCCTGCGTCATATGAATCACCTGCGGCGGGCAGATCCGTTCACATTGAAAACACGACGTGCATAGCTCGTGACCGGTCTCATCGTCGTAAAGCAGGATCGGCATATTGCGGTACGCTTCCGGGATGCGCGGCTTCTCCTCTGGGTATTGGATCGTGAAGGTACCATGGATCTGGCTATAGCTACGATTGAGCTTAAACGACTCTTTCCAGTGTTTCCAGATCACTGCCATACCGCGCAGCAGACCCATACCACGGCGCACGCGAGTATCGTCGCGCTCAACTTCGATCACCCGCCCACGCGAAATCTCTATTTCAAACGGTGAGGTTGTCATCGATCTACCTCTCCCATGACGATATCGATGCTACCCAGGATGACCACAATATCGGCCACCTTATAACCGCGACACATATCGGCCAGTGGCGTGAGATTGATAAATGAGGGCGCGCGCACCTTGTAGCGATAGGGTTTGGCGCTCCCATCGCTCACCAGGTAGAAGCCCAATTCACCCTTGGGCGACTCGATCCGCGCATACGCATCCCCCACCGGTGGCCGCACATTCTGGCGCGCTTTGGGGTTAATGTGCCCTCCCTTCGCGTCAGGCAACTGCTCAAGCACCTGCTCGATGATGCGCTTGCTCTGTCGCATCTCTTCGATCCGCACCAGAAAGCGATCATAAACATCGCCGACCTTGCCGACCGGAATATCGAAATCGAACCGGTCGTACACGCTGTACGGCTCTGCCTTGCGCACATCGTAAGGAATACCCGAGCCGCGCAAGACCGGGCCACTCACTCCATACGAGAGGGCAACTTCCGGCGGTAAAATACCAATCCCTACTGCCCGTTGCAGCAAAATCTCGTTGTCGCGCAATAGCCGCTCAAGCTCATCGATATAGGCGGGCAAGGCGCGTAGCAGCTCGCGCAGATTGGGAATAAACTCTGGCGGCAGATCGCGCGCGACTCCGCCAAAACGGAAGTAGTTACACATCAGGCGCGCGCCGCTGGCCATTTCAAATAGATCGAGAATCTTTTCGCGTTCGCGCATCCCGAACGCCAGCGGCGTTTGCCATGCACCCATATCGTTGATCATGAAGCCAACTGCGCTAGCGTGGTTCAGGATGCGGGTCAGCTCGACCATCAACACGCGAATATATTCAGCCCGTTCCGGCACTTCGATCCCGGCCAAACGCTCGACGGCCATGGCGTAGGCGTGATTGTTGGCCATCGAGTTGAAATAGTCGAGCCGGTCGGTATAGGGCATATTCTGTAAATAGGTATTTGCCTCGGCAAGCTGCTCGTGATTTCGATGCAGATAGCCGAAGACCGGCTTAAGATCGACAACCGTTTCCCCATCAACCGTCACCAGCATCCGAAAGACGCCGTGCGTTGACGGATGTTGCGGACCAATATTGACTTGCAGCTCTTGGGTTTGGAGCATGGCAACACCGGTTTCTCTCTGATTAGCGCCTCACTAGCCTTCATCTCCACCAAGATACTTATCACCCTGGCGGGGAAAATCCTTCCGCATCGGAAAGCCTTCAAACTCGTCCCACATATAAATGCGGCGCAGGTGGGGATGACCGGTAAACTCTATTCCAAACAGATCGAACGCCTCGCGTTCGTGGAAATTCGCCGCCGGCCAGTGTGGCGTCAATGACGGCAACACCGGATGATCGCGCGGCACCCGCACCCGCAATACCAGACTTGACCCGCCGGCAGGATGGTAGAAGCGATAGACCAGCTCGAAACAGCCGGCGTAGAGATAATCGACTACCGCAATGTCTGAAAGATAGGCATAGCCGAGCGTATCGCGCATAAAGAGGGCCGCCGCGACCAGATGATCCGGCTTGACAAGGGGATCAGACGGCTGAAACAAACCAGGTTGCGGGCCATGGGATGGCGGCGGCGTTATCGCCAGTGGTTCTGGCTCAAGCAGCGCCATTGGCATCACCTCGGCAAGACGAGCGCGCAGCTCGGCAGGAGTCAGCTCAGGCATCACTCACCCCACTCCGCTTCAAATCATCGGCGGCTATCTCAGGCGCGATCCCTCGCGCCTTGAGCGCATGCTCCAGCTCTACTTCCGGATCCATAATCGGGAACTGGCGCGCTACTTCCGGATGCTCAATCTGCCCCGAACGGTGTTCGCCGTGAGCCGGAGAGGTATAAGGACTGAGTAGCGGCAAGCCACCAACCGGATCGATTAATTTCCCGTCGATCTCAAGCCCTTTTGCGCCAAACGTTGGCACGGGAAAATCGGTCGTTTGAGGTTTATCGCCACTGCCATACCAGCGCACGCGGCCCAATTTCTGGCGATCGATCTGCTCTTGCAGGGTCATCAAGGCATGGAGCAACGCTTCGGGACGGGGTGGACAACCGGGAACATAGACATCAACCGGGATCAACAGGTCAATCCCGCGCAAGACATTGTACCCATCGCGGAACGGGCCACCAGATGTGGCGCAAGCCCCCATCGAAATCACATAGCGCGGCTCGGCCATCTGATTGTAAAGCCGCACTACCTGCGGCGCCATCTTTTTAGTCACCGTGCCGGCAACGATCATCAAGTCAGCCTGACGCGGCGAGGCGCGAAACAGCTCAGCGCCAAATCGGGCCACATCATAGCGGCTGAGACCAAACGCCATCATTTCGATTGCGCAGCAGGCCAGACCAAAGGCCATCGGCCAGATGGACGAACGACGGCCCCAATTGTAAAACCGGTTCACGGTTGTTAACAATATACCCTGTCGTTCGAGTTCGAGCTGGGTAGGATCAACATCAGCCATACATCACACCCACTCTAGAGCGCCTTTGCGCCATTCGTAGAGCAAGCCGGCAAACAGCATCAGCAGAAAGATCGTTGCCGCGATTAAGCCATAGAGTCCGACTGCATTAAATGCTACTGCCCACGGATACAAAAAGATCACCTCAATATCGAAAATGACGAAAGCGAGCGCGTAGAGGTAATACTGCACCTTAAACTGCACGTGGACATCACCAAGCGCCTCAAGCCCGCACTCGTAGGTGCTGGTCTTCAGCGGAGTCGGACGTTTCGGGCGAAGAAAGAAGGCGAGCGCAAGCGGAATCAGCGGAAAGCTGACCGCAGCAACAAAAAAAATGCCTATCAAAGCATAGTTGGCGAGCATCGCCTATCCTCCGTGACGGGTGTGAGAAGTAAAGACGATGAGAAGTATATCACAAATTCACGCCGACTGATGCAAAGTTGAGCCAGCAGCTAAAGAAAAGCGATGGAGAAGGTATCTGGGGGCAGACAGCAGGTCAGACTGACGACTCGAGCCGCAACTCGACCCGTCCGACGCGGATGACATCGCCAGGATTCACGTCAGTTGGCGCAGTCACTTCAAACCCGTTGAGGAAGGTACCGTTGGTGCTATTGAGGTCTTCGAGTATCCACACCCCGCCACGTTGTTCAAGGCGGGCATGCTCGCTGGAAAGAAACGAATCGTTGAGCACAATATCGCAGTACGGACTGCGCCCGATCACATTCACCGGCCCCAATGGAAAGGTTTTGCCCACCACCACCCCACTTTGACCAGCACTGACAACTACAAGCTGCCCGTAGGGACTGAGCGCTGCCGGCGTAGTGGACGGGCGACTCAAATCGCGGCGGATCACCTGCACCACCTGCCAGAGAAAAAAGTAGAGGAGAAAGACAACTGCCACCCGTAGCAAGAGCAGAATGACGCCAATCGAGATGCTGGCGATATCGAAAAACACAGCTAACCCTCGCGAAAAATCAATTCCAACCCGCCAAGCGACACTCGATCACCATCACGCAACGCTCGCTCGGCAATCCGCTCGTCATTCACGAACGTGCCATTCGTACTGCCGAGATCGGTCAACCAAAAGCGACGCTGCCGATAGCGCAACTGGGCATGTTTCCGCGACACGCGCGTATCTTCGAGAATAATATCGTTATCAAGGCCACGCCCAATTGTCACAATTGTTGTCTCAATCGGCAACGCCTGCGGTTCAGGCCCGGTCTGCAACAGGAAGAATGCGCCGGTAGAACGGACAGACGCGCGGTCGGCCTGCATAATCATCGTCATTTGTGCCGGTTCAGACTGGCCGCTACTCATTTCGGCAACAACCTGGATCGCGCGCTGAGGCACCGCCGGATCTTCCGCTAGGGCCACCCGCGGACGGTCGAGCAAGGTAAAGTTACGCTCGGCAGCCAGCTCACTCAGATAGGTAGCCATCTCTTGTTCGAGTTGCTGACGCACCGGTTGGAAGACGGCAAAATCTTGCGGATGCAGATAAGCGCGGTAGAAACTCGGCACAATGACCTGCTTGTTGACGCCAATCTTCTGGTTACCCTCCATCGCCTTTTCAAGGCGACGCGCAATCTCAACCGGATGGATCGAGCTGCGGAACATGCGCGCTACCGAACCTTCAACAATCTGCTCCATCAGTTGTTCAAAGCGGCGCAGGGCAGACATCGCTTCCTCCTCGAGAGCATATCATTGCGACGAAGCGCCGGTAACCGGCGCGCGCACCGGTTCACCCAGATAGATCGGTTCGAGCGTCGCCAGATCGTCGTAACGCTGTTCGAGATGGCGCTGCCATGCCAGTTCGGCGAGAAAAGCGGGGCGGCGCAGACGGGCCGCCGGCAGCGGAAACACCGCTCGCTCACCCAGCCCACGCTGTAACGCTGCCATCGTGGCGGGATCAAGATCACCACAGAAGAGAGCACGCCCGCTGATCTCTGCGCACAACTCACCCAGGGTTAGATTGCGATCAGGCGCCAGCCGTTCGAGCCGTTGACGGAGGATAAACGGCGCGGTCGCATATCGTTCGCGACCTAGCCTGATCAAAGGGTAAACCGGCAGCGCAGTCGGCAGATACTGATAGGCCAGCGCATCGAGGGTTGGAATCCCGATCAGGGGTAAATCACCGGCCAGCGCCATACCCTTGGCCAGGCTCAATCCTACCCGCAGCCCACTCCAGCTTCCCGGCCCTAAACTCACCGCGAGCGCAGTCAGATCAGCCGGCGTTGCGCCAACATAGCGCAACAACGTATCGATCTGCGGCAACAGTTGCGCAGTATGATTGCGACCTGACTCCCAGACACACTCAGCCAGCGGGCCGCGTGGGCTGTACAGAGCAAGACCGGTAAAGGCAGTAGCCGTATCGATTGCGAGCAACATCAACCGAACGTCGCCTCCTTAAAGGTTGCCAGCAAATCGCGATAGCGGGAACCGTGTGGCATCAAGCGCACTTGCCGTTTGGTCTCGCTGATATAGCTGAGAGCAACCTGTAGATATTCCGACGGCAATGCCGCAGCCGCCCGTTCCGGCCATTCGATCAGACAAATGCCATCTGTCAACCAGAGTTCATCAAGCCCGATGGTAGCCAGTTCGGTCACATCGTTCACCCGGTAGAGATCGACGTGATAAATCGGCAATCGGCCCCGCGCGGCATCAGCGCGGTATTCATTGATCAGCACAAAGGTAGGGCTGGTCACCGGGCCATCGTAGCCAAGGCCACGCGCAACCCCCTTGATGAAGTGGGTCTTGCCGGCGCCAAGCGGTCCTGATAACAACACCAGATCGCCGGCGCGCAGCAACTGACCGAGCCGGATGCCGATCCGCTCAGTTTGCGCCGGGCTATGGCTGATAAAATCAAGATCGTGCGGCGTTTGCACCGCCGGTAACAATGGTTCAGTCATGGCTTTATTGTACCATAGTCGCCTGGCATTCACAGCCAGGGCAGGGGTAGTCACGGCGCGATGTAAGGCAGCGAAGCGCGCAACAGAGTAGTCGATCCGGTCTGCAGGTGAAGATCTACAGTCAGTCTGCGTGACAATGGTATGTGCAACAAAAAACTATGAAATCGTTATATTTTTCAATAAAATAAACAGTATCGATTTTAATGAAAACTTATGTCAATCAATCTTGACTGTTCGATAGCTATGCATTTTTTCGCTATCAGTGTTCGATAAATTCAACAACACTACGCTACCATTCGGATCAAACTTCCGATGGGTGGTACCAGCAACCATGACAAACATGGTAGCAGGTGGATACCTGTCACCATCTCCTGAAGGCAAGGAAATAGTTCGGAGCAGGGTAAGATCGAGAGATGGTGTGCGCTGATGAGCGCACTGAGTTTTGCCGGCGACCAACCACTCTGCAACGACCGGTATCAGAGTACCGCAGTTATGCGGCTGACCGCCGGGCACATCGAGCGCACTTGCGCGCCCGACTAACCAATATTTGTGATTGGATTCAGGCTCGCCTGAGCCAGTCCATTAGCGGGGGGCAACTCAGTCGTTAGCGTCATTGAGGTATAGCGCAGCTCTTGAGCCGCGCGTCGGGCCTCGTTGCTAAAACCGCCATCAACGGCGATAAGCAAGCCACGATGAAGTCGTCGGAGAAACAACATTTCGGCAAAATCCTGCACATCGGCGGCATTGATCAGAGAACGTCGCTGCACCATCACGCCAAACGGTTGCCCTGCCGGTGCGGCAAGCACAAGCAGACAGCGGGTCGCGCGCAACTGTTCAGCAGCAATCACCTGGTAGCCAAGCCGACGAGCGTGGGCGGCAGCTTCCTGCACAGATACTTCCATTCTTATCCTCCTCCAGTGAGGACTCGGGCCTCGCGCGCGAGCGACGGGGCATCTACGCTGTTGGGGGGATTTGCATGTACCTTTATATTACCACGTTTTGCTCATATTTGCACAAGCCATATTTGACTAAATGGTTGTCGCATCCATCCCACAGCCATCACTTAATAGGCATTTTCTTGCCGCCCGGTAATAAAATTCACAATTGTGCGAAGAATAATCTTTATATCAAACAGTAGCGACCAGTTTTCGATGTAGTAAAGGTCATAGCGGGTACGCTCTTCGATACTGGTATCGCCACGCAACCCATTCACCTGCGCCCAGCCGGTAAGACCGGCTTTTTCTTTATGCCGACGCATGTAGCGCGGGATCTGCTGTCGGAACTGTTCCACCCAGCGCGCCTGTTCGGGACGGGGACCAACAATCGACATCTCACCGATTAACACATTGATCAATTGTGGCAGCTCATCGAGACTGGTGCGGCGCAACCAGCGCCCCACGCGGGTCACCCGCGAATCGTTCTGCACCGTCCAGGTACCAAATTGCTCGGCATCAGGCCGCATCGTGCGAAACTTAATCATCCAGAACGGCTGCCCATCGAGACCAACCCGCTCTTGCAGGAAGAAGACCGGCCCGCGCGATTCAAGTCGAATTGCCAGCGCAATCAAGAGCATGATCGGCGCGGCGAAGAGCAACACCAGCGCGGCAACAATCAAATCGAGACCGCGCTTGAGGGCCCGATTCCACGGGTTATCGAGCGCCGCATTTTTAACACTGACCAGGGGCAAATCACGCAGATCGCCGATTGAGACTTCATTGTTGGTAATGAGCTGAAAAGTATCGGGATAGACTTTAATCTCCACCGACTCATCTTCGGCCAGAGCGATCACCTCAACCAGATCTTGCGACGAGCGACCGGAGAGGGCAATAATCACTTCATCGGCGCGGGTTGCACGGATGACGCGCCGAATATGTTCGGCGCGACCCAACACCGGCAAACCATCGACAATCTCACCAATCGGCACCGTATCAGAGAGAAACCCCTGAACGCGATAGCCCAATTCTGGACGGCGGCGGATGGTATTCCAGACCAGTCGGCCAGGATCGCGCGCGCCGACGATTAATACCCGTCGGGTATCGATATCGAAGTAGCGGCGCAAGATGTAGACCAGTAACCGGTGACCGAAACGACCAGACAACGTCACAACGACGGCCAGTAACCATCCCTGAAAGAGAATCTCGCGCATCCAGGGCAGCTCTTCGCCGCCGAACTCGCCGATCAATGCGTTGATGAAGATGACCAGCACCATCGTCAGCGAGACGGCGGTCACCACTTTGACCGCTTCATCGAGCCGTGAGGCGCCACGTTTCATCTCGTAGAGACCGTGGCTGGCAAACACAAACAAGGCTGTCAGCGTGCCGAGCACACTCAAACGTATGGCCGTTAGCGGATCGGCAGGCATACGAAAACCGGCGGCGACAAGCGACTCGGCGCCAAGCGCATACGCTGCCTGCGCGGCCAGATTCAATGCCGCCATATCGAATGCAACTAATAGTAACCGTAATAGCGCGCGCCAGGCGCGCGGACGCAGCAGCGACCGCGTTCTAACCGACGCGACGCGCGTTGGGTGGGAGGATGAGATTGCGGCCAAGCGCCCACAGCTCCTTTACAGTAATGCCAAACTCGATCAGGCAATTGAGCGGCGCCGGCGTCGTCGCCGCGTAATGCTTGCGATGGAAGAGTCGCATCGCATCGTAGAAGGCGCGGATCGACGGGATCGGACGCCGACTGGAAGCAGCCCGCTTGTGATGATAGACGATCACAGCAGGATAGTAAACGATCTTCCAGCCATACTGTTTGATCCGGTAAGCCCAATCGAGATCTTCACCATACATGAAAAAGGATTCGTCGAGCAAGCCAACTTCGCGAACAACTGTCGCGCGCACCATCATGCAGGCCCCAACGACCGAGTCTACCTCTGTTTCGACATCAGGGTCAAGATAGGTCATATTGTAGGCCGCGAAGCGCCGGCTACGCGGAAACAGACGCGACAAACCGAATAGACGATAGAACGCGATGGCCGGGGTCGGAAAACTGCGCCGGCAGGCAAGATCGAGCGATCCGTCGGGCAAGAGCAGCTTTGGACCCACCGCGCCTACCGCCGGATGTTGATCGAGGTAATCGACCATGCCATCGAGCGCGCCAGGCGGCACCACGGTATCGTTATTCAATAGCAGAATGTAGTCTGGCGGATTGGGTAAGGCCAGGATGTGACGCAAAGCCAGATTATTGCCGGCTGAAAAACCGCCATTGACCGGACTTTCAATCAGATTGACCCAGGGAAAGCGCTCACGCACCATTGCAGCGCTGCCATCGGTCGAAGCGTTATCAACGACCCAGACCTCGAGTCGACAACGAGTCGGCGCCGCTGCGATAGAGGTCAGACAATCGGCCAGCAGATCGGCCCGGTTGTAGTTGAGGATAACGACGGCAAGACTGGACATCGCGCGCCTGTTCGATCAAGATTGCGTTAACGCCAGTTCAGTATACCACAGGTCATTCTTGTTTTATATGCAAGAGATGAACAGACACTGTTCAAGCGACAGGCAATACGGTTTGAGGCTTTATAATGCAAAATTAAATATCAACACCTGTAGCTTGACAATGTCTATCAGGCGTATTATACTGGCCGAAAAGGGCGCGAGATTTTGCTTATCATTACACGCTACCATTGTCAGGGCAGCGTGCAGGCGCGAACAAGCATCCGGTCGCCGCGCCAGCCGTCAGCAGAGGGAGTCGCTATGAGCAGAGCAAAAGCGAAAGACCCCCGCTTTCCCGACTTTTCGTTCACCGTTGTTGAAGGTGCGCGAGCCACACGGGTACCGGGAGGGCGCACGATCGAAGAAATCGAGCCGGAGTACAGAATCAAAGGGCGCACAACCTTTAGCGCTCTCTTCCGCTACGATCCCTTCGATTTCTGGGTAGGTCCGTTCTACGTCGGCTTCTGGGGCTTCGTCTCGGTTATCGGCATCATCTTCGGCTCATACTTCTATATCAATGAAACCATTCTGAAAGGGCCGTATTCGTTCCCCCAGAACTTCTTCGCCGGTCGGATCGATCCACCACCAGCAGAACTTGGGTTAGGCTTCGCCGCCCCAGGTGAACCAGGATTCGCCTGGCAGATGACGGTGCTCTTCGCTACTATCGCCTTCTTCGGCTGGATGATGCGGCAGGTTGACATCAGCATGAAGCTCGATATGGGCTATCACGTGCCCATCGCGTTCGGTGTCGCCGTTTCAGCCTGGACGGTGTTGCAGATCATCCGGCCTATTGCGCTTGGTATGTGGCACGAGGGCTTTGTGCTGGGCGTGATGCCCCACCTCGACTGGGTATCGAACTTCGGCTACCGCTACAATAACTTTTTCTACAACCCATTCCACGCCATTGGCATTACCGGTCTGTTTGCTTCAACCTGGCTGCTGGCCTGCCATGGTTCGCTGATTTTGAGCGCGGCGCAATATCGCGGCCCTGAAGGCGGCGACATTGAAAACGTCTTCTTCCGTGACGTGCAATACTACTCGGTCGGCGAAGCCGGCGTCCATCGCCTCGGCTACATCTTCGCTATCGGCGGCATTCTCTCGGCTGACCTGTGCATCCTGCTGTCGGGCTGGCCGGTACAGGATTGGGTAAGCTTCTGGAACTTCTGGAATAATTTCCCCTTCTGGAGCGGCGTCTAGAGAGGAGCGCAGCAGTATGGCAACAGTAGATATGACGCCGGGCGATCTGGAACTAGGCCGCGATCGCGGTCGGATTGGCAAGCCAATCGAGATCCCGTTACTGGAAAACTTTGGCTTCGATAGTCAGCTCGGCCCGTTTTACCTCGGCTTGTGGAATGCAGTGGCATATGTCGCGGGCGGTATCTTCACCTTTATCTGGCTGATGGTGATGTTCGCCCAGGTCAATTTTAACCCAGTAGCCTTCGTCAAGTATTTTGTCGTGCTCCAGATTGATCCGCCGTCATCGCGCTACGGGCTGAGTTTTCCGCCGCTCAACGAAGGCGGCTGGTGGCTCATTGCTACGTTCTTCCTCACGCTGTCAATCTTCGCCTGGTATATGCATATCTATACCCGGGCTAAGGCGCTTGGCATCAAGCCTTACCTCGCCTATGGCTTCACCGGCGCGATCGCGCTCTACCTGGTGATCTATATTATTCGACCGATATGGATGGGTGATTGGTCGGAAGCGCCGGCCCATGGTATCAAGGCGCTGCTCGACTGGACGAATAATGTGAGCGTGCGTTACGGCAATTTCTACTACAATCCGTTCCACATGCTCTCGATCTTCTTCCTGCTCGGCTCGACACTCTTGCTGGCTATGCACGCTGGCACGATCTGGGCGCTGGAAAAGTACGCTGCCCACGAAGAGTGGAATGAGATTCAAGCTCCTGGCACTGGCACTGAGCGCGCTCAGCTCTTCTGGCGCTGGTGCATGGGCTTCAATGCCAATGCCTATTCGATCCACCTGTGGGCGTTTTGGTTTGCCTGGTTGTGCGGTATCACCGGCGCGCTCGGCGTCTTCTTCTCAATGCCCGATTTCGTTAATAACTGGTTCCAGTGGGGTATTGAGGCCGGTATCGCCTATCCACAAGGGCCGACACCGATGCCCTAAGCCTGTTTGAATCTTCCACCTTCCTCCCGACCCTCACCCGTCGTATGGCGGGTGAGGGTTTCCTGCCTCTGATCAGCGCCGACCATTCACCCACCGCATCGCCTGACCCTTCAGTGAGGGGTTCCCGCCGCTGATCTCGGCGCTAACCATTCACCCACCGCATCGCCCAGCCCTTTCAAAGCAGCGCCACCCGCCCCCTGACCCGACTTCAGTTTTTGCGCATCTCGACAACCCGTTCGACCGGCAGACTCGTGGCCAGCGCCATTGCATTCACCAGCGGTTGTAACGCCGCCGGTACCGCCGCGCTGTCGATGATCCAGACTTCATCGCCAACCAGCATTTCGAGCGCTAATACCGGTTGCAGACGGCGGATCAGCCCACCGGTGATGATACGATATGGGCGAAGGCGCAATCCGCTGATCGCCGACCGATCGATACGCTGCGCGCGCGGACGCCCGACCCGACTGGTCTGGTGGATGGTGAAGCTACTGGCATCGAGTACTATCTCGTTGGTGGTGGTAGCAATGGCATAGCCGCCAACCAGGCGCTGGATGGCCAGGCCACCGAATAGCCCGCCGACAGCAGCGCTCAGGCCGGCTGGAGCGAAGCCGAATCCCTGCAACGATGCCAACACACCGGCGAACAATGCGGCCAGCGCAATCACAATTAATACACCGCCGCCGATAAATAATGGAATGGCAGCATGGCGATTAGCCTGTGGGTAGGATTGCAGGCGTAGCTGGTCTGGTTCGGCAATGATCACCTGATAGTACGGTGTTGGACCGAGACGGCGCCCCAGTCGTTGACGGAATGGTGAAGTTGTCATGGCATTTCACACAAGCGGTATGACAAAGAGTAAGTATCCTGATCAAACACGGTGGCAACGTAACCAGGATCGACAGCTCATACTGGCGCTGACGACAAGTCTGTTACGGCCATTATACGCCTGACCGGGGCCAGGCTACGCCGTCTCAGCCACACTTGCACGAATTGGTGAGTCGTGCTATAATCCTTGAGTGATGCGGGAGTGGCTCAGCTGGTAGAGCGACACCTTGCCAAGGTGTAGGTCGCGGGTTCGAATCCCGTCTCCCGCTCCAGTTATGACCAGCGCTATGGCGCTGGTCTTTCGTTTGAAAAAGGAATGAAGTGTCAGCGGTAAAGAGTCAGGATCACTCTTTCGCGCGCGGTCACTCTCTGTCAAAATACGCATTCCGCCTGTTATACACTAACTCTGGCCGGAGCAATACAAGGTAGCGACTCTACCAGGCGGTAATATTCCATCGCTCAACGGCCAGTTTCGCATCCTGCGGCGCACACACTTGCGCAGGGTATTTGACAGCAAAACGGTTTGCGCTGATCATATGTAGTGATAACTTCTAAGCAGACAAACAGCGGCAGATTCCGATACGATAACCGCGCTGCCAACCCCCAACCAGCACCATGACGCTACTCAACGCAACAAACCTCAGTAAATACTATGGCGCCGAACTTATCTTTCAGGAGGTGAGCTTTCAGATCGGGCGCGGCGAAAAGGTGGCGATTGTCGGGATGAATGGGGCCGGCAAAAGCACGCTTCTGCGGATTATCGCCGGCCTGGAAAAGCCCGACAGCGGCAGCATCAGCCTCGCGCGCGGCACACGCATGGCCTATCTGGCCCAGGAGGCTCGCTTCAGCGGCGAGCGCACCCTCTGGCAAGAGATGGAGGCGGCACTGGCCGAGATCAATCAATGGCGCAGCGAGCTGATTGAACTCGAAGCGCGGCTGGCCGATACTGCAGCCCAAGACTGGGAAGCCGTGATGGAGCGTTATGGCGAACTCAGCGCCCGCTTCGAGCATGCCGGTGGCTATGAGATCGAGCATCGCATCGAACGCACGCTGCATGGTCTTGGCTTCCAAGTTGATCAGTTTCATCAGCGGATGAGTCTGTTCTCTGGTGGGCAGAAGACCCGGGCTGCACTGGCTGCGGCGCTGCTAAGTGACCCCGATTTGCTGCTCCTCGATGAGCCAACCAACCATCTCGATATGGAGGCACTCGAATGGTTGGAACAATTTTTGCGCGGCTGGGATGGCACGTTGATCGTTGTTTCACACGATCGCTATTTTCTCGAGCGGGTGACCAAACGCACCCTTGAGATCAGCTTCAATCGGTTGGAAGACTATCCCGGTAGTTATGAAAAATATCTGACACTGAAAGCCGAACGGATTGAGCGCCGGTTGAAGGAGTATCAGGCGCAACAGGCATTCATTGCCCGCACCGAAGAGTTTATTCGGCGCTACAAGGCAGGCCAGCGCGCTCGAGAAGCTAAAGGGCGCGAGAAACGGTTAGAACGCCTGAAGCGTGAGCAGATGATCGAGCGTCCTAAAGAAGCCGCTAAACTGCGCCTCGCGCTCGATAGTCAGTTGCGGTCGGGCGAGCTGGTATTAAGGCTCGATGGTCTGGTAGTCGGCTTCCGTGGCCCAAATGGCGAAGGGCGAACGTTGTTGCGCGCTGATGATCTGACTATCAGACGCGGCGAGCGGGTCGGCTTGCTAGGGCCAAATGGCTCTGGCAAGACAACGTTGCTGCGCGCGCTGATCGGTCAATTGACGCCATTGCAGGGTATTGTTCGTCTCGGTCATGAAGTGCGGGTCGGCTATTATGCCCAGGGTCACGATGTGCTGGTATGGAACAATACCGTGCTGGAAGAGGTATTGCGCGTTGCGCCGAGTCTCGGTGAAGGCGCAGCGCGCAATTTGCTGGCGCGCTTTCTCTTTACCGGTGATGATGTGTTCAAGCGGATTGCAGACCTCAGTGGTGGCGAACGCTCGCGAGTGGCGCTGGCTCAACTGACGCTACTTCCCGGTAACTTACTTTTGCTCGATGAACCAACCAACCATCTCGATATCGATGCGCGCGAGGCGCTGGAAGCGGTATTGAAAGAGTACACCGGTTCAATCCTGTTTGTTTCCCACGACCGCTACTTCATTGATGCGCTGGCTGACAAACTCTGGATCGTTGAGCAAGGGCGCATCAAGCAGTTTATCGGCAACTACAGCGAGTATATGGCAGCGCAAAGCGCCGCGCCACCGGTCGCCACGCCGCAGACTTCAGCAGTCAAATCGACACCCGCAAAGCAGATCCACGCCAATGATACTGAACGGGCCAGGCAACGTCGGCTGGCGGCGCTGGAGGCGGAAGTAACCGCGCTCGAACAAGATCTGGCCCGGTTGAGCCAGGAACTTGATGCGGCCAGCCAGGCCCGCGACGTGGCCCGGCTGATAGCACTCGGCGCTCAGTATGCCGAACTCGAGCAGTTGCTGGCAGATAAGTATGCCCAATGGGAACAACTGGCTGCCTGACACTGGTCTGTGTCAGGCAACTCGTCGTTGCAGCGGATGACGGGTCAAGCGGCAATATCCTCCTGCCGGGGAACAACCGGCAATCACAGCAAACTGCCATCTCAGGTAATGCGTTCACATCTCTTCTGGTTGAGAGCAATCAGACAGAAGGATTGACGACAGTCTGATGGCGCAACAGGTTTCAATATCCGGGCAGGTACTGTCAATGATGGATAGCGGGATGCAATCTCGATCCGATACGCCGCCGATGAGCGACTTGACCTACCAGGCCTACGCCCCGATCTACCATGCGGCAGGACAGGCAACCTTTGGCGCAAATCTGGCGCGGTTGATCCTGGCTCGCCAACCACAACCACCACGATGGGTACTTGACCTGGCATGTGGCACCGGCGCTGCGGCGCTTGTCTTTGCGGCTGCCGGCGCCAACGTTGTTGGTGTCGATCGCTCGCCAGCGATGCTGACCATTGCCGGCGAACAGGCAGCCCAGCGCGGACTGGCAATAACGTGGATCACCGCAGACATCCGATCGCTACCATCTACTCCCCTCTTGCAACCAGGGCGTTTTGATCTCTGCACCTGCCTGTTCGACAGTCTCAATCAGCTTACCAGTGATCATGACCTCGCCGCCGTCTGTCAAACCGTCGGCAAATTACTACGTCCTGGCGGCCAGTTCATCTTCGACCTCAATACACTGGCCGGCTTCACCGCATGGCACGAGTACGATCAGGTAATCTTTGACGGACGCGACCTGTTGGTAGTCAATCGGCTGCATTTTGATCACAGCCGCCAGCGCGCCTACGGCAGATTTGTATGGTTTCAACGCCAGGGCAACCGCTGGTGGCGCGGTGAAGAGACGCATTGCGAACGGCCCTGGAGCGAGGAGGAGATTGCGGCAGCACTGACAGCTAACCGACTACGGTTGATTGCCCGACTCACGCCGGAGGGGGAAGCGGCGGCATCTGACGCACCCCGGATCGTGTATGTAGCCGAACGTTCCGCTGATGATGAGGAATAGACTATTCACCTCTGCGCCACAGCCCTAGGGTGGTCAGGCGGCCACAAAAGACTTTTATTGCCAGCCACCCGGTCAGCGTTGGCGGCAGTGAGAAGTGAGAAAGGCCACCGGCAGGCAGATCACCCGACCTGCCGGCAGCACAACCGGCTACTCACCGAACAGTTGCAGCAATTCGCGCCACTCGCCGGTTAGCTCGTCACGGCGCGCAGCGTAATAGATGTGGGTCACACCCTGTTCATCAATGTAGACCAGATCGACCTGTGAGCGCATCGGACGGAGATAGCCGATATTTCCCCACCAGCGCACCTTATCCTGATCGAACGGCATATCCTGATGGAACATCCGGGCCGCGTACTCGCGCACTGTGCCCGGCTCAATATCTTGCAGCCGCCACGGGGCGCTGCTCACATCGCCGGTGCGCAGATTGCGGAAGATGTAGAGCCAATCACCCTCTTCGTTACGGGTCGCACTCACCACCTCGATACCGGTGCGGGGGCGCGGCACCCGAATCAGGGCCAGCCAGGCCTCTGAGAGCTTGTCACGCGGGACACCATTATATTCCTGCACAACGCCCGTTTCTTTATCTTTCATGACCAGGTCGAAGCGAGGCTGGCCATCACTATCAACGAAAATACGCACCAGACCACCGCGACCGCGCCAGCGGATGCGACGTTCGGCCCACGTATCAGGCTCAGGGGAAGGCGGCACACTCACCTCTTCCTGATCGAAATCGCCGGTATCGGTCTCGATACGAGCGCCGGCTTCACTCAGCAGGCTCGTCCAGGCTTCCCCCAACCCCCAATCGCTCACACCGTAGAAGACATGATCAACCACACCATTCTGATCGCGATGCACCAGATCGTACTTCACGCGCGACCCCTGACGATAGGCGCGCCAGAGGCCCAATCGGCCACGCCAGCGCACCTGACTCTGGAGATCGATCCGACTCTCACGCAAATCTTCGTGGCGACTGATGGCGTAAGCCCACAATCCCCGAGCGCGATCGCGCGTCACCCCTGCGGTCGTGCGCAAATCACGCACCTCGTAGACCCAGGTACCGCTACGGCGCTGACTGCTAACGATTTCAACCCCAGAGCGAGGCAGCTCGAGCGTCTCGCCGTTGTCGAGCGGGGATGGCTCACCGGCAGCAATGGCCTGTCGGCAGAGCTGAATGATCTCGCTGCGGTTAGCGACAATCGTTTCACTGTCGCGGCGGAGATAGACCACGCCATTGCTGCCAACGTAGGGAGGCGGATCATTTGCCTTCACCTCGACCCGGATCACATCGCGGCCTTCGTAATGCATCAACTCAAATGACAGGTAGGGTGCCGGGATGACATGTTCAGCCACACTCTGGCGCAACGTATCGGTTACCTGATCAGGCCGTTCAATACCGACCACCTTCCCACCGGGATCACAACCAATGATCAAGACCCCGCCACCGATATTCGCCAGCGCTGCCACATCGGGCCAGAGCGTCACCGCTTGATTAGGCTCGGCCAAGGCGCGCAATACCTGGCGATCCGTACTACCGCTGAAACGAGCGACATCGAGTGACCACTGCTTTTGATCGCGCTTCGGCACGCGCACGCGGTCAAAATCCTGGCTGGAGAAGAGCGCTTTCAGCGCTTCAAAGCTGCGGTCAGGCAGCAACGCCTCGAAGTAGCGATCACCGATCCCGTGGCGGTGAGTGGCCTGGGCATCGCCTTCTGGCAACCGGCGAAGGCGATGAGCATCGCTGCCCTGGATGCAAAACATCCGCCGCTCGTAGTGTTCGGTCTTGCCATTGTAGAAGCCAGGTGAAGTAAACTTCTCGTGGTCAGTGTAGAAATTGATAAACTCGAGCGCGTGCAGATAGGGGCTTTGAGTAACAGCCACCCGCGCCTGGCCACTCGTACCCATGCGCAACGTTTCGGTAATGACACCGTTAGGACCGTTGGCATGAGCAGCAATGACAATCCCACCGGCACGATGAATAATCTCGTAGGCTTCAGTCACGTGACGGGTATTCGCCACGCTACATACACCACCTTTAAGCGACTCGGCGGGAATACCGAGCTGAAGCAAGGTTGCTTCGATCAGGCTGAGCGGACGATTAGGCGGAAAGATGCCGAGAATATGAGCGCCAAAATGCGAAGTGAACTCAAAGCCGGGCAAGACGGTTATTTTCTCAAGCAGGCGACGATACTCGGCCAAACGGGCCTCTTCTTCACTCGTCAGCCGTCCGGCCTTTTCCAGCGCAACCAGAAACTCGATCTCCCGCTGAAACTGCTCATAACCGGCAACGGTATTGTGGTCAGTAAAAGCGATGATTTCAAGGCCGCGCCGCTCAGCTTCCTGAAGAATGTCAAGGTAAGAAACGTTTGGTTCGGCGTAATCCTCAGAGGCAGGCGTGTGTAAGTGCAAATCAATCCGGATCCAGCGCATCGCGTTTCGCGCTTCTGTATTCATACCGTAAAAACCTTAGATATTCAGAACTTTTTTCGCCACACTTTTGAGTATTTTTTGTTTTTCATCGTCTCTTCTGGTGATAAAACGGAGAAAACCGCCTCCTTTCTCGCTATCGAAAAACCCTGACGAGCAGGGTCAGAGCGTAAATGCTATCCTGTACAGATAGTATACCAGATTCGAGTAGGGATGATCACAGTGCGCGCAGGTTAGCGGCGCGACTGCTTGTTACAGGGGTAACAGCCGATCACGGCAGGGAGAAATTTGCCTGAAGGCAACCTTGCGACAGTGTCCCGGTCAGATAATCCCAACAATTTGATGCTGTAATTTGCATCTGACTTGACCAGCCAAAATCGGTTAGCAGCGATTTGAGTTGAAGCCAAAAAAGTTCATTTTTAGAACTAGCATGAGGTCAAAGTATTTGCTATAATGCAAGCAGCGCTCAACCCAATGCCGGCGTAACTCCATTCCTGCCCAACAGCGCAGTGAAGCAGATGCAATGCCTCTGCGATCAAGTATCGACTGTCAGTATCGGCTGGCACGTATTCGGTAAGGTAGCGCAGGGTAGGGAAGGCAGCCACCGCGGCAGGAGAGAGGAGAGTCCTATGTCAGAGGCGAGCGGATACAGCCTGCAGCATGCGCGGACAATCATCAGCGAATTAGAACACTTCCTGATCGATCTCAGGCAAGAAGATGGTTTAAGCGAGAACACCATTACCTCTTATCGCTGCGATCTACGCACAGCGGGAGCCGTGTTAAACCAGGATCTCACCACAATCACGACTGAAGACATCCAGCAATTTCTTGCCAGCCGGCGGGAGCAACCGGGCACCACAAACCGACGAATTGCCAGTTTGGGACGTTTTTTCCGCTGGGCGATGGCGCGTGGCTACATTACCCACAACCCGCTCGATCGAATCAATGGCCGCTTCCCCACCGAACACCGACCACAACCGATTGCCAGCGAAACGGAACTGCGCGCGCTCGATCAGGCGATTGCCGCTGCGCCACAGCCATATCGGCTGATCTTCACGCTGTTGCGCGAGATCGGGATTCGCACCGATGAAGTCTTGAACCTGAATTTAGGCGACGTGATCCTTGAGCCAGGACGCGAGATGCTGCTGGTGCGCGACAGCAAGAGCGGGAGTAAGCGGATGATTGCCCTCACTCCTGACGCTATGCCGCGCTCGCTCCGCGGGTTGCGCAGTTGGGTGCGGGAAATGGAGCATTGCCCCCCGGAAACGCCACTCTTCCGTTCATCGCGTGGCACGCGGGTGTCATACGACACGCTCCATCGGCGCTGGGTAGCGGTATGTAAAGCGGCTCGTTTGATGGATACGGTTGAAGGCCGCGCGCAACCGCGCTACACCCTACACCATTTGCGCCACACCGCTGCCGCCGAATTGATTACCTTTTACCCAGAGCAGGTGGTGCGCCGCATTCTCGGTCATCGCGATCCGCGTTCAACTCGCCGCTACACCGAACTGGTACGCAATCGAACCCACGCCTCCGAACGACCGGCCAGCCTCCATACACCGCCCCGACGCGAGGCTATGTAGCGCCCCGTCCGCGCCCGGTGAGTTCGGATTGATCTGGCGGCGTTTGCGCGCCGCCTTTTGTTGCCCCTATAAGCTACCGTAGCCGCCGATTACCGGCTAGAGAAACGCGCGCAATGCCTGATAGGTTGGCTCGTAGCCCGGCCCGCGAAGCATGTTGTGATTCGTGCCGGGAATGAGCTGCATCCGCATCAGCTCTGGCGACGCCATTGCCCGCAATTCCGCCTGAACAGCCGGCGAGACGATGGTGTATTCCGGTTCGGCCAGCAAGATGAGCAGCGGCACTTGCACCCGCGCAATGCGCGGCGCTAACGTCCAATCGTATGGCAAGAGGAAGAGACCGGCAACCTGCTCATAACGGCATTCGGCCAGCGCCTGGGCTTTCCAGTAATAGTCGCACGGATGCCAGTCAGGATTGGTTTCGCGCAGCATCGGCAACGTTTCAGCAGGAGACTGCCCAACTCCCCGGCTAAACTGGGGCAGCAACGAGGGTGCAATCGCTGTTTCCTGCTTGATCAGGGGATCGAGTAACACTGCCTGCCGGACGGTATGACGCGCCGGGTGATCGCCACTGAGTAACGCCAGTGTAGTTGCGCCACCCCACGAATGACCGATCATGACCAGTTCAGGCAGACCCAGAGCCTGGATGACATCGCCGACAATGTTGGCGACAGTATCAATGTCATAGGCCGGACTCAGATCACTCTGGCCGTGACCGGGTAGATCAAGCGCAATGACGCGCCACCCCTCAGCCGCCAGATCGCTGCCGAGGCGCCAAAGGGTGGCGGCGCTGCTGGTAATGCCGTGGCAGAGCAAGACAGTGCGGCCAGCGGCGGGCCACTCTAACAAGCTGACTCGTCCGTGTGCCAGTTGCACAAAATCGCGGCGAGCGGTGATCTGGCATGGATCGTTCATCATCACTCCTCCTGAGATTAGCGATTACCTGCAAGCGTATCCATTGCGTCAGAATGACCCGGACGGACAGTTACACCCACCCGCCGGTAGCCATTACCTGCGTGCTGCTACTCGGCATATGTGGCTGGCGCGCGCGAGACAGGCGAGTACACGCACCCGCCAGTAGCCATTATCTGCGCGCTGCTACCCTCTGCTCTGACAACAGGCGCCAAACTGCGACCGGCAATCGCAAAGGTGGGCCTGTACTCTGTACCGTATGCGGTACAATATGACGTAACGGCCCACCAATTGGTCGCTCAACAATGAATGCCAGCCTCTGCGAAGACATGCGATCGCCGGCCAAAACAAAACTTCTCCTCGCCACCTTCACCACAGGATGGTTGATGATCGGCATCGCGATCATCAGCTTCGGCTGGGAACTCACCTGGAAGGTATTGCACATCCCAACCCTATCGCCAGTGTTCGCCGATATGCGCACCATTCAGGGCGCATTGCTGAGCGTCGAACAGGGATACAATCCCCAACAAGCCAATCCCGGCGATCCCTGGCAACGAGCGATGAATTATCCGTCTCTCTGGCTCGTCATTGCCCGACATCTTCAGTTCGACAACGAAGTTCACTTCCTGATCTTTGTGTTTTCCACAATTGTGGCCTATCTAACAGCGTGTATCTTCTTGCTCAAAACGTTTCCACGCTTCCTCATGATCGCGGCACTCTTCTCTGGCGCATCATTACTGGCAGTCGAGCGCGGCAATAACGATATTATCGTTTTTGCCCTGTTAAGCGTTGGGTTGACCCTGCCGGCGGTTTTGGTGCGATCAGGTGTGCTGCTGATAAGCACCGTTCTGAAACTCTACCCCATGTTTGCCTTTCTGAGCCTGATCAAACACCCACGCCAGCTTCTGGGCGGAATGACCATTGCAGTGGTCTATTTCATCGGCATCCAGCCTGAATTGCAGTTCATCTGGCGCGGCAACACTGCCGAAGGCGTTCTTTCCTATGGGATCGCCAATCTGTTCAGATGGATAACGGCTCAGGTCGGCAATGAACTAGAGCCAATCGCTGTCGGTCTTGGACTGATTGCATCTTTGCCAGTCTGTTTGCTTTTCACGCGCAACACGCACATTCAACCGTCACCACAACGCGAGCAGAAGACAACTCTCTTCCTGGCCGGGGGAGCAATCTTTGCGGGCACATATCTAACCACGTTAAACTGGGATTATCGCCTCATTTTTTTGATTTTTTGTCTTCCGTATATTCTGGACATTCAACAACCTTTACCGCGATACTCATTGGTAACCTGCCTGTTGATAGCCAGCAATATCGGCATTCTCAGATGGCATCTCCCGGTAGGTTTGGTTGAAATAATCAGCATTCTCTGCAAGCATTATGTGTTTTTAGCGATTATCGGTTGTCTTGGCAAAGAGTTTTACCTGCACATGCGCGCAACACGTACCCCGGCATTGCATCGGCTGCCACACAACGCCGGGGAAGGGTAGCGCCAGACAATCTCACTCCCTGCTCTCAGCAAGCACAAAATCAGCCAGAACTGACTTAAGCGCAGCCAGCGACGGTTCGTGAATGTACATCATATGGCCGGCTGGATAGAAGCTTTCACCGATCTGAGCGCGAAGCGCCGGATCAAGGGCGAGATGATTAAGCGTATAGCGAGTGGCGAAGTAGGGAGTCGCCAGATCGTAATACCCACTGGCAACATGGACGCGCAATCCAGGATTGCGGTGCATTGCCCGCCGCAATGTTTCGGCAACATCGACGTACCGGTTCTGATGGTCGTTGAAACTCCACGGCCACACCCGTTCGGTAAGAATTTCGTAGGGCAGATCGCTGCAAAAGCCCAACTGCTCGCGCGCGTAATGATTGAGCGCAGCCGTGTACGGGCCGGTAATCGCAGCCAGGCTCGGATCGAATTCAACCACTTCTCCCACTGCATCGCGGTCACTGCCGGTAAAGCGACTGTCCAGGCGGCCAACGGTACGCTGCTGGTCACGCAGCAATTCCTTTACGAACCGGTCATCGCGAATACGCAACCGCGATCGCGTAACATAGTCGCGGCTAAGACCGGTGTAGCGCGCCAGTTGGGTTGCAATGTAGTCAAACGTAGCCGGATCAAGCTGGTCACCTTGCAGCAACGCCAGCGCATAATCACCAAGCGCGAACGACTCGACAGCGCGCAAGGTGGCATTCAGGTCGCGTTGCAGTTCTGGTTCGAGTCGCCGATGATAGAATGCGGTCGCCGTGTACGATGGTAAAAAGAGCATGTACGGCAGATCATTGCCGTGATCGAAGGAGAGAGTCTGAAAATGCAGCACTGCCGAAATGAGCATGAGACCATTGAGGTACAGGCCGTGCCGCTCCTGGAGGTAGCCGGCCAGACCGGCAGCGCGCGTAGTGCCGTAGCTTTCACCGGCCAGGTACTTTGGTGATAGCCAGCGCCCATACCGGCTGGTGTAGAGCCGGATAAAATCTCCGACTGACTCAATATCCTTACGAAAGTCGTGAAACTGTTTGGGTGACTCGCCGGCAACGGCGCGGCTGTAGCCAGTGCTTACCGGATCGATGAAGACCAGATCGCTCACATCGAGCAGTGAATACTGGTTTGGCACGATCCGACCGGGTGGCGACAACGGCCACCCCTCTACAGTCATCAACACACGCTGCGGACCGAACAGGCCGAGATGCAACCAGACCGACGATGAACCAGGGCCACCGTTGAAGGCGAACGTAATTGGACGCCGACTGAGGTCGGTCACGTCATCGCGGGTATAGGCGACGAAGAAGATCCCGGCTCGCGCCTGCTCGCCAGCGCTAACCCCATCCTTCTCGGCCTCTTCCTTCATGATAATCACGCCAGCAGTTGCGGTATATCTGATCTCGGCCCCGTTGATCATCACCGTGTGCTGAGACTGCACGATCTGATCGACCGGCGGCGCTGGCGGATTAGAGGGAGGGTTTGTTGTTGTCATGCAATGTATCTTCCGCTATCATCCCACACCAATTCGGCGCGGCCAATCCGCACCGTATCGCCATCCTGAACACCGGCAGCGATCAAGGCTTCGTTAATCCCGCTAGCCTCAAGGACACGCTGAATGCGATCGAGCGCTTCATCTTGTTCGAGATTGCTCATCGCGATCAAGCGTTCGATCTTGACGCCACGCACCCGGAACGCATCGCCTTCGCGCTCGATGGTAAAGGCATTCTCATCAACTGGCGGCAACGGCCATTCAAGTGGTGGCTCATCGGGATCGACCGGCTCGCGCTGCGGCGGTGGATCGGCGCGCAACAGCTCGGCCACCCGCTGCAGGAGCGGTTCGATACCGGCGCGGGTCGCGGCAGAGATGACAAACAGGTCTTCTGGCGCGACCGGTAAGCGCTTGAGCAACACCGGCAGACGCTCCTGAGCAGCGGGCAGATCGGCTTTATTGAGCGCCACCACCTGTTTGCGCTGGGCCAGTTCGGGCTGGTAGAGGCGCAGCTCAGTATTGATCTGCTCGTAATCATCGAGCGGGTTGCGACCATCAACCCCGGCAGCATCGATGATGTGAATCAGCAAACGGGTGCGCTCTACATGACGCAAAAAACCGTGACCAAGGCCGACGCCAGCGTGAGCGCCTTCGATCAGACCGGGAATATCGGCGACCACAAACCGCTGCAACCCAACTTCGACGATACCGAGATTGGGGGTCAGCGTGGTAAACGGATACGCAGCAATCTTAGGTCGAGCAGCGCTGATCACGGAGAGCAGGGTCGATTTACCGGCGTTGGGAAACCCAACCAGCCCCACATCGGCCAGCAACTTCAATTCCAGTTCAAGAGTCAATTCCTGACCGGGTTCACCCAATTCAGCCAGGCGAGGAGCCTGACGAGTTGGCGTAGCGAAATGGATATTGCCCAATCCACCACGACCGCCGCGCACTGCCAGCAAACGTTGACCGGGACGGGCAAGATCGACGCTGTAGGTCACGCCGTTAATCGTTGCGCGCACGACTGTGCCGGGTGGCACCGGCACATAAATATCGGCGCCATTGCGACCATGCATCGCATTTTTGCCACCGTGACCGCCGTTTTCGGCCACAAACTTACGCTGATAGCGAAAATGGAGCAGGGTGTTGTACTCAGGATCGGCGACAATGTAGACGTGGCCGCCGCGCCCACCATCGCCACCATTTGGTCCACCGCGGGGCACATACTTCTCGCGGCGAAAGGTGGCGGCGCCGTTGCCACCGGTGCCAGAGCGCACCACAATCGTTGCCTGATCGTAGAAATCGGTTTCGGTTGCCATAGCAAACAGCAGAGGGGCGCATCATCACACGCCCCCGTCCCTTTCCCAAAATATGTTGTGAATCGGCGATAGAGTGCTATTGCATCTCAGATACGGTTGAACGCTCAGAATCCAGGACAGGCGACAACAACGACCACCGTATTAGCGAATCTGAAACCTGCCTGCTGGCGCCTGCGCGAACAGAGTCGGCGTCACGCATGCATCCAACCGATCAGGTGTAATCATTGCTATCGATCGGTCAACATTGCGTCATGACGCCTGAGGATGAATAATGCAGAACTACGCTTTCGTCTCACCCTCAGTCTTTGTATCGTTGCGCGACTCGTCATCACCACGAACTGCCTTGCGGAATTCGCGAATGCTGCTACCGAGCGCGCCGCCCAGACCGGCCAGCTTGCCGGCGCCGAAGATGGCAATCACGATGACGAGAATGACGAGCAGCTCACCCCAACCAAGACCCATCATACCGATACTCCTTTTTCGCGCAACTGACGCGCACCAGCGATGCGCATTCCCTGTTCATTATACCCCAGTGTAGGGGTGTGTCAACGCCGGGCGCCACCAACTGCCTGATAAGCCTCCAGCGTCCGGGCGGCTGTGTCAGCCCAGGAGAACTGACGGGCGCGCGCCAGACCGCGCTGGCGCAGATCGGCGCGCAGGTCGGCATCGGTCAACACGCGATAGATAGCTTCGGCCAGCGCTTGCTGATCGGCGGGTGAGACCATCAAACCGGCATCGCCAACCACTTCTGGCAGGCTCGAGGTATTTGAGGTAATGACCGGCGTGCCGCAGGCCATTGCTTCTAGCGGCGGCATCCCGAAACCTTCGTAAATCGACGGAAAGACAAAGACGGTAGCAGCCGCGTACCACAGGGGCAATTCCTCTTCGTCGATATAACCGACAAACTTCACCCGATCACGCAAATTCAACTGATCGAGGCGGGCAAAGATGGGCTGATACATCCATCCCTTACCGCCACCGATCAGCAATGGCACATCCGGGACACGAGCGCTGACCAGCGCAAATGCTTCGAGCAGGGTAGTCAAATTCTTGCGCGGTTCGAGAGTGCCAACGTAGAGGAGGAACTGCTCGGGCAGGCCATGACGGGCGCGCAACTGCGCAATTGCGGTTGACGCAGGAGGACGGAAGTGATGACGAGCCGCATTCGGGGTCACCACAACCCGTTCAGTCGGCACGCCGAGCAAACCCACAACCTCGCGTTTGGTATGCTCAGAAACGACCAAAATCCGGTCAGCGCGGCGCGCGCTGAGACGGGTAGCCAGATCGAGATAGATGCGGTTGTAAGCGCGAAAGGTCTGAGGAAAGCGAATAAAGGCGAGATCGTGAATAGTGATAACCGTCGGCACCGGGCTAAGCAACGGCGCCACGTTGAGACAGCCATGGTAGAGATCGGCCTTGCCGCGCAGAAGCAGAGGGGCAATACCCTGTTCCCAGGGAATGCGGATGCGCGGATTGATTGTTGGCAAGCGCGACGGCTTGACCACAAAATTGGCCGGCAGACCGAGCGCAGACTGATCGAGACCGCGTGTAGTGTAGATCGTGTAATGATTGCGATGATCGATCTGGGCCAGGTGAATCAAGACTTGTTCGATATAATGCGACACCCCGGCTCGGCGGAACGACCGGGTATGAGCGAGGAGATGGGCGTTGATAGCAATGCGCATAACACTAACAATTCTTCAAGGCTGGGCAGCGGTGACTGTATCATAGTCATGGTGCGGCACCAACCCCCAATCGCTCAGCGGAAAATAGATTAGCCAGGCCTGCCCGACCACCCGATCGAGCGGCAGCGCATCCCACTCGCGCGAATCGGAGCTGTTACCGCGGTTATCACCCATGACGAAGATCGAACCGGGCGGCACTGTTACCGGCCCCTGCGCGCACGGATAGCCGCTCAGACAGTAAGTGAACGAACCACGCAGGTAGGGTTCGTCAAGCAACTCATCGTTGACATACACCTTGCCTTCGCGAATCTCGATCACATCGCCCGGTAAACCGATCACGCGCTTGATATAATCCTTACGAACATCGCGCGGATATTCGAAGACAATAATGTCACCACGTTGCGGAGGGCGAAAGGGATAGACCACGCGCGGCGGTAGATCAGACTGGCCGGGGAGCAAGCGTAACGGCGCGTTCAGATCGAAATGAAAATAGATCAGCTTATTGACCAGAATGTACTGACCGGTATGGAGCGTTGGCTCCATGCTAGAGCCTTCAATTTTGAAATTTTGCACTACACCGCGCACAATCAAGAACACAAGCAGAATGAAAATGGCTGTTTCCAGCAATTCACGCACAACATAGCGTAGCGGAGCGCGCGGCTGCCGCAACCGCTCTGATGTCGATGGGATGGTCGTCTGATCTGACGGTAGAGGACTATCGTTCATAGCACAATCTAGCCCGCTCTATGCTACACTACAGGGTAGAATATGTCACAAGAATGGCGCGCGGAGGGAAGGTTTCCCTCCGCAACCAATGGCATTATACTCGAACGAATCGCAAATTGCCAGCCTGTTGAGATGAAGGAATATTGAGATATGTCATCGCTGGCCACCCTCGTACAGTCACTTGCCGATGGCAAGTTTCAGTGTATGGCATGTCAGTGGCACTGCACACTTGCTGCGGGTGAAGTTGGGCGCTGCCAGATGCGCGTTGGACGTGCCGATGGGATCGAGCTACTCAATCACGGAATGATCAGCGGCGCGGCGATCGGCCCTATCGAAGATCACCGGCTCTGGCACTTTTTTCCCGATACCACTGTGCTGGCCATCGGTGGTTGGGGCTATGCGCTGCCGGTCGATCAGCAACGGGGGCCTTACGGCGCGTTGCCGACCGATCCGGCTAAGCAACGCCGCCTTGATCCGCAGCGTGCCGCCGACTTTGCCCTCGAACGGCTCTGCCGCGGGGTGGTATGGGCGTTCGGCGAACCGGCTGTTAACTTTGAATATTTACTGGCCCTGTTCCAGCTTAGCCGGGCTGCCAGCCGGTATACGGCTATCATTACCAGCGGAATGCTCAGCAGCGAAGCGCTTAACGAAATCGGCCCCTATCTCAATGGTGTCAGTCTTGATCTGCGCGGATTTTCCGATAACGCCTACCAGCGATTGGGTGGGATCGGTAACTGGCACCAGATTCTACACTTTGCCGAAGAGGTGAAACATCGCTGGAAATGCCATATTGAGGTTACTACCCGCATTCATCATGGCGTCAACGATCATCCCGAAGAACTGCGCGAACTGGTGAACTGGCTCAAGACGACCCTGGGAGAGGAGACACCCTGGCACGTATTGCCCGGCGATGCTGGTAGCGAGACGGCAGCGTCAACGATGCGAGCGCGCCGGCTTGGGCACGAGAACGGCTTGCAGTTTATCTATGGCGCAGAACCAAACCAGTCAACCCGTTGTCCGACTTGCCAGGCGACCCTGATCAGTCGCCAACACGGTATGAGCCGGCGAGTCGGGCTTGATGGCAATCGCTGCACGAATTGCGGGAGTAAGGTGAATTTATACCTGTCGATTTTCAAGATGCATCGCGAATGATAGCTGTCGCATATTTGCGGCATTAATGATTCAGACCTAGACCGGACAAACACCGAACATGCGTAAACCTGAAATTATGAGTCCAGCCGGCTATTGGCCGCAACTCCATGCCGCCATTGAAGCTGGCGCTGACGCAGTCTACTTTGGCCTGACACACTTCACCGCTCGCGCCAAGGTTGGTTTTACCCTCGCTGAGTTGCCTGAGGTGATGAAGACGTTGCACCGCCGTGGCGTGAAGGGATATGTCACCTTCAACACGCTGGTGTTCGATCACGAATTGCGCGCGGCAGCGACGGCACTCGCCGAGATTGCCGCTGCCGGGGCTGACGCCATTATCGTGCAGGATCTGGGTGTGGCAGCTCTGGCTCACCGCATTGCGCCCGATTTGCCGATCCACGGCAGCACGCAGATGAGTATTACCAGCGCCGAAGGAGTTGCGCTGGCCGCCCGTTATGGCGTATCGCGCGTGGTGCTGGCGCGCGAATTGTCGCTGGCCGAAGTCGCCGCAATCCGCGCTCGCAGCCCAATCGAACTGGAGATTTTCGTCCACGGCGCCCTCTGCGTCTCTTATTCAGGACAGTGTTTCTCGTCCGAGGCATGGGGCGGGCGCAGCGCTAACCGCGGTCAGTGCGCACAAGCCTGTCGGTTGCCTTACGACTTGATTGTTGATGGACGCCACCATCCGCTTGGCGCGGCTCGTTACCTGCTCTCGCCTGGCGATCTGGCCGCCATCGATGACTTGACCCAAATTGCCCATCTTGGGGTGAGTGCGCTAAAGATTGAAGGTCGCTACAAAGATGCCGAATATGTCGCCATTGCGACCAACGCCTATCGGCGCGCGCTTGATGCCGCCTGGGCCGGTTTGCCGCCTGATTTGACAGTCGCCGACCGGTTGCATCTCGAACAGGTCTATTCACGCGGGCTAGGGCCGCACTTCTTGCGCGGTACCAATCATCAGACGGTGGTTGAAGGGCGCGCGCCGCGTCATCGCGGCCTGCTGATGGGTCGGGTTGTCCGGGTGCTGCCCCATGCGATTGTGATTGCGCCGGAACCGGGCCGGGAAGCGGCGCCGCTGAAGCCCGGCGATGGCGTGGTGTTTGATGCCGCCGACTGGCGTAGTCCGGAAGAACCGGAAGAGGGTGGTCGGATCTTCACCGTTGAACCGGCAGGTAATGGCTTGCTGGTGATGACCTTTGCCCGCGGTGTGATCAACCCGCGGCGGATTCGCGTTGGCGATCTCCTCTGGCGCACCAGCGACCCACAAACTGAACGGATTGCGCGCCCATTTGTGCAACCGGCGGCGCCGGTCAGGCGTCAGTCGGTGCGGGTAGAGGCAATTGCTCGCGCCGGTTTGCCGTTGCAATTGCGCTGGACACTGATCGACCGGCCCGACGTGACAATCACGGTGTATAGCCCGGAACCGTTGACCACAGCCCAAAATCGCCCGCTCGATGAAGCAACGTTGCGCGACCAGTTGGGACGGCTTGGTGACACTCCTTACCGGTTAGATGAATTGACCGCAGTGATCGAAGGCAACCCATTTGTGCCGGTCTCGCTGCTCAATCAGTTGCGCCGCCAGGCAACATCGGCTCTGGCCGAAAAACAGGGACAACCGCCGCCGGGTACGATCCACGATCCGGCGCACGTACTCGCCGATATGCTCGCTGCTGTGGCGCCACCGACGCCATCGACCATCACGGCGTTACATCTGCTGATCCGCTCGCCTGACCAGCTCGAGGCGGCGATTGCGTTGCGCCCTGATAGTATCACACTCGACTATCTTGACCTCGAAGGGTTAAAGCCGGCGCTGGCTCAGGTTCAAGCTGCCGGTATCGCTGTCCGGATCGCCGCTCCAAGAGTTCTCAAACCAGAAGACGAGCGGGTCGCGCGCTTCCTACGCAAACTCAATGCCCCGCTGCTGGTACGCTCAACCGGCCTGCTCGAACGATTGCGTGACGATCCAGACGTTGAACTGACCGGCGATTTCAGTCTCAACGCAGCCAATCTGCTTACCGCCGATCTTTTGCTAAAGCTTGGTTTGCGTCGGTTGACATTGACCCACGATCTCAATGCCGACCAGATCGCGCATCTCGCCGAACGCATTGGCGGCAGTCGGTTAGAAGCGATCGCCTATCATCATCTCCCGGTCTTTCACACCGAACATTGCGTCTTCTGCCGCTTCCTGTCGAAAGGAACCAGCTACAAAGACTGTGGCCGTCCGTGCGAACGCCATCGGGTTGCCTTGCGCGATGCTCAAGGTCGCGCTCATCCGGTGATCGCCGATGTGGGTTGCCGCAATACGGTGTTTGGCGCTGAAGCGCAAGAGGCCAGCAAATACCTTGACCGCTGGCGCGCTGCCAGTATCACCCATTTCCGGCTCGAATTCGTTCACGAATCTGGAGCGCAGATCACAGCAGTGACGGAAGCATTCCGCGCCTATCTGCACAACCAGATCGACGCCACAGAGTTAGGACGACGCTGGCGCCAAAGCGCACCGCAAGGCGTGACAGAGGGCAGCTTTTTCGTGCCGCCAAATTACCAGTACATTCCGTTGATGTAACGATACTGGTCGGTTAACAGGAGATGGATCTATGGCCGAGAGTCTGTGGGATCAACTGGCAACGCGGCTGGTTGATGCGCTCGGCGCGCAACGCGGTGAACTGATCGAAGTGCGCGACGAGGCGGGTAATCAACGGTTGCTTCACGCTGTTTTGCTGGCTTTAGAGAGCATCGGCGCTGAACCGCTTGCGCATATTTTGCCCGCTCCGCATGTCGAACGGCTCCTGGCAACGACCACGCCAGAACTGCTAGCCGAGCGTGACCGTCGGCGTGAAGTGTGGTTGCAACAGGTTGATCGTTCGCTAACCCTGATCGGGGCGCAACCAGACCTGAGTCGAGTCGCGCCTGAAGCATTGCAAACCTTTGCTGCTGCCTGCAACCGCCTTGCCGCGTTGCGTGAAGAGCGTCGCATTCCCCAGGCGATTGCGGCCATTCCCACGATTGGCAAAGCGGCCCAATTGGGCATCAGTCACGAAGAACTGGAACTGCGCGTGATGCCGGCATTGCTCGCCAAACCTGCGCAACTCGTTACCAAATGTGAGCGTGTGATAGCGGCACTGAGCAACGCTCGCGCGCTCACCATCACCAGCGGACCCGGCTACGAACTGCGCGCGCAACTCCACGCGCAGCCATGGGTGCGCGATGTGGGTCGAATTGAGGGAACGGCAGATCACAATGGCGCCATCGTGACCAACCTGCCGGCAGGATCACTGTACACGACCATTAGCGCAGAGAGTGTCGAAGGCGATCTCTTTCTACCGGTAGCCGGCCCTGCCCGCGCCGCTCACTTCCACTTTCGCAATGGTCGAGTGACGCAGATTGAAGCCGCCAGCGGTGGCGAACAACTCGCTGCCCTGCTCGATCAACAGAGCGGTGAACCACGCCGGATCGGTGTGATTGGGATCGGTCTCAATCCGTATCTGCGCCAGTCAATCGGCTGGACAATGGTTGACAAACACGTCCAGGGCGCACTCTTTATCGGGATGGGAGAACGCCGGTATCCCGGTGGCGCCATTGCTCATCCTCTCACTATCGACTTCACTACCACAGCGGCCAGCCTGCGGGCCGATGAACAAGTGATTTTAGAACACGGACAGCTTGTAGTGTAAAGAATATAGACGTACAGAGACCATTAGCCGCCGGGATGCGGGATGTAACGGTCGGCAATTGGCCCACATAGATGCCGGCACTCAGGGGCAACGAAGTTCGTTGCCCCTGATCGTTGTAGCGCGAGATATTGCGACAGGCCAATGTTATGATGACCCGGCGACACTACCTGTCTGCGCCGCAGCGGCAATCCGGCCTTGCGCAACCAGTTCACTAATTACGGTGATGTAGGGGTGGAGCATCGTATCTTCGGCGATAAACGGCACGTGCTGCCGGATCAGGTCGTACACCGGCCCGGTACCACGTCCAAGCCTGGCCTGCGCACCCAGGGTTTGTCGGCGAAAATCGATACCCTGCGCCGCAGCAAAAAGCTCGAGCGCTAGAATCTGGCTGACATTGTCGAGAATGCTCCGCAATTTTAAGCCGGCAGTCATTCCCATGCTGACGTGATCTTCGACATTGGCCGAAGTCGGAATATTATCAACGCTGGCCGGATGGGCCAGCACTTTATTTTCGGTTGCCAGCGCAGCAGCGGTGTACTGCACGATCATGAACCCCGAATTGAGGCCACCGGCTCTGGTGAGAAAGGCCGGCAAAACATGCGTGTTTGAAGCTTCGTCGGTCAAGCGCATCAATCGTCGCTCGGCGATGTTGCCCAGCTCGGTCACTGCCAGCCCGAGGTAATCGAGCGCGATGGCGAGCGGCTCACCGTGAAAATTACCGCCAGAGAGCACTTCGACATTGCCGTCATCGTCGATGAAGATGAGCGGATTGTCGGTCACCGCATTCAATTCGATCTCAAACACCCACCTTGCATAGGCAATTGCATCGCGCGCGGCTCCATGCACTTGCGGAATGCAGCGCAAGGTGTAGGCATCTTGCACGTGACGCGGATCGTTGTTGCGGACAAACTCGCTCCCGGCCAGCAAACTGCGCAAATGTGCCGCGCATTCGATCTGGCGGGGGAAGGGCCGCAGTTCGTGCAGACGCGGATCGAAAGCTGCCGGTGTGCCGTAGAGCGCTTCGAGACTCAAACAGCCGGCAATATCGGCGGTAGCGCTGAGCATTTCGGCCCGCGCGGTTTCGAGCACGCCGAGTGCGCACATCACTGCCGTGCCGTTGGTCAGCGCCAAACCCTCCTTGGCGGCCAGTTCCAGCGGTTGCCAGCCGAGCTTTGTCAAGGCAGTCGCCGCCGGCATCACCTCACCCAGCCATTCCACTTCACCCAATCCGATGAGTGGCAATGCCATATGAGCAAGTGGCGCCAGATCGCCACTCGCCCCCAACGATCCTTTGCTGGGGATGCGCGGATGGACGCCGGCGTTGAGCATCTCGATCAAGCGATCAAGGGTTTCCAGCCGAACCCCCGAATGACCGCGGGCCAGCGTATTGGCCCGAATCAACATAATGGCCCGCGTCGTGGGTCGATCGAAGACGGGTCCAACACCAACTGCATGGCTGACCAGGATGTTATATTGCAACCGTTCAACTTGTTCAGGCACAATGACGCGATCCTTAAATGCGCCGAAGCCGGTGGTGATGCCGTAAGCCACCACCCCGCGCGCCAACAAGTCTTGCACTGCCTGTGCCGCTCGCGCCACCCGCGCCCGCGCTACCGGCGCCAGGCGCACCTGCGGCGCGCCGGGTTGACCGTAAGCAACCGCCAGTACCTGTTCGATAGTCAGGCTCGCGCCGTCAAGAACGATTTCGGTCATTTCAGCGAAGTTATTGTGATTACCCATCACAAAGCCCTACCTCTTGATCTATTCGCCACCCACAAAGACAGGGTATGACCACCATGCGGTTATCTCGCTGGCATTATCCATTTGGCTTATCCCAAACCACGCGCCCACGCTTGATCACTTGCTCAACCGGCATACCACCCAACTCGTACATTAACCAGCGATAATCGCCGGTCGTCAACACCAGCAGATCGGCCTGCATACCCGGCATCAAAGATCCCACTCGCCCGCCCAAGCCGATAGCATGCGCAGCATTCACCGTTGTAGCAATCAGTGCTTCAGCCGGTAACATACCCATGTAACGGCAGGCAATCGCCATCGTCAGCGGCAGCGATACAGAGGGAGCCGAACCAGGATTGGCATCAGTACTGAGCGCGACCGCGACGCCAGCATCGATCATCTGACGCGCGGCAGCAAAGTGGATGAGTCCCAGATTGAGCGAAACGAGCGGCAGCAAGACGGCGATGGTTGAGCTGTTAGCCAGCGTCGCGAACGCCGGAGCAGCAGTCACATCAAGATGATCGACCGAGGTGGCCCCCAGCTCAAGCGCCATCTCCAATCCACCCAACGCCACAAACTCGTCAACGTGGGCTTTGCGCGGTAGGCCGAAATCGCGCGCTGCGGTCAGCACCCGCCGACTCTGGGCAACATCGAACGCGCCGCGTTCGCAAAAGACATCTACAAACAGCGGAATGTCACGAGCGGCAAACGAGGATTTCCGATACCACTCATGGGCAAGCGGGAGCATTTCTGTCACGACCAGATCGATGTATTCACTAGCGCGACCGCTGAATTCCGGCGGCACGGCATGGGCCGGCAAAAAGGTCGGCACCAGTTCAATCGGTTGAGCGCCGCTCAGCAAAGCGATTGCCGCGAGCTGACGTAGCTCGGCATCGCGTTCGAGACCGTAACCGGTTTTAACCTCGGCGGTTGTGGTACCGAGTTGGAGCATCTGACGCAACCGCGGCAACGTTTCCGCTACCAGCTTCATGGTCGTAGCCGATCTGGTCAACTGCATTGTGCGCAGGATTCCGCCGCCGGCAGCCATAATCTCCTGATACGTTGCGCCGGCACACCGCTGTTCAAATTCCGCCACCCGGTCACCGGCATAGACGATATGGGTATGGCAATCGATGAGGCCGGGGCAAAGAGCGCGCCCGCGAGCATCAATCTCATGTATCGGATGAAAACGACGACGCAACTCATCGCTTGCGCCAACGGCAATGATGGTTGTATCACGGATGGCAACCGCGCCATTGGTGATCATAGCCAGCTCGCGCAGCGCAGCGCCACGGCGCGGGCCGGGAGGGCCGGCGCAGGTCACCACCTGCGCGGCAGAATGGATAAGCAGATCGCACGGCTCCATAAGCATGCTCCTGTGTGGAAACGCCGGGCTATCACAGGACAAAGCGATTGGTTCTCTCTGGGCAGAGACACAAGATTGGTCGCCGGAAACAACGATCCGTTAGCCGGGTCTCAAGCAATCTCAGTCTTGTAGCATTGGAATATCGATCCCATGGTGACGCGCGAAGGCGATCGCTTCGGGGTAGCCGGCATCGGCGTGACGGACAACGCCCATGCCTGGATCGGTTGTTAACACCCGCTCGATCCGCCGCGCGGCTTCGGGAGTGCCATCGGCCACAATCACCTGGCCGGCATGGATGCTGTAGCCAATCCCGACACCACCACCGTGATGAATGCTCACCCACGTAGCGCCGTTGACCGCGTTGATGAGCGCATTGAGCAGGGGCCAATCGGCGATTGCATCAGAACCATCACGCATCCCTTCAGTTTCGCGATTGGGGCTGGCCACCGATCCGGCATCAAGATGGTCGCGCCCGATCACAATCGGCGCTTTGACTGCGCCGCTGGCCACCAGATCGTTGAGAAGGAGACCGGCTTTAGCCCGTTCACCATAGCCTAGCCAGCAAATGCGCGCCGGCAAACCCTGAAACGCAACATGATCGCGCGCCAGTCGCAACCAGCGACCAAGATGTTCGTCAGCGGGAAAGAGTTCGCTCATAGCGCGATCGGTGACGTAGATGTCTTCAGGATCGCCAGAGAGAGCTACCCAGCGGAACGGACCTTTGCCTTCGCAGAAGAGAGGGCGAATGTAAGCGGGAACAAAACCGGGGTAGCTAAAGGCATCATGCACACCGGCATCAAACGCGCGCTGGCGCAGATTGTTACCGTAGTCAAACACCACGCAACCGCGCTTCTGCCATTCAAGCAGAACGCGCGCGTGCTCGGCTATAGAGGCCATAGCGCGGCGGTCGTATTCGGCGGGATCGCGCTCGCGCAGTTCTGCTGCTTCGGCGAGTGATAATCCGGCGGGGATGTAGCCGTAACGCACATCGTGAGCGCTTGTCTGATCGGTGGCCACATCTGGCGTAACCCCTCGGCGCAGCATCTCAGGCAACAGCTCACTGGCATTACCAATCAACGCAATCGAGAGTGGCACACCGGCAGCGCGAGCCTCTTCGGCCCACGTCATCGCCTCTTCCAGATCATCGCTCAGGCGATCAACCTGACGTAAACGCAGGCGCCGCTCGGCCCGCCAGCGATCTATCTCAACCGCAATCACTACTCCTTCATTCAACGTCACTGCCAACGGCTGCGCGCCACCCATTTCCCCCAGACCGGCAGTCACCACCAGCTTACCGCGCAACGTTCCCCACCCCGCCGAACGCGCCAGCGCGCCAAACGTTTCGTAAGTCCCCTGCAAAATACCCTGTGTGCCGATGTAGATCCAGCTTCCCGCCGTCATCTGGCCGTACATGGTCAACCCAGCCGCTTCCCAGCGGTCGAAGTTGGCCTGCGTGGCCCAGGCCGGCACCAGATTGGAGTTGGCCAGCAGCACCCGCGGCGCGTCGGGGTGAGTGCGAAAGACCGCAACTGGCTTGCCCGACTGGACGAGCAGCGTCTCATCGGGCTTAAGGCGGCGCAGCGTGGCGAGAATGGCATCAAAACACTCCCAGTTACGCGCAGCCCGCCCACGACCACCGTACACGATCAGGTGTTCGGGATCAAACGCGACATCGGGGTCAAGGTTATTCTGGATCATGCGGTAAGCGGCTTCAATCTGCCAGTTGGCACAGGTCAATTCAGTGCCGCGGGGAGCGCGGATCACGCGAGTCATTGTGTACCTCCTTGTACGATGATGGCATCCACAGCCAGTGCGCACCAATGCGTTGTCGTCGTTATGGTAGCCTGAAACGGCTATCAAGACAAGAGTGAGGGAGATCGGTGATAGCGACTTGCGCCCACTGAGCGGGAACCCGGTTCATTACCACTAGCAACCTATCTGTGCAGAGCGGCGGTCGAGCCAGCAACCACCGGCAACAGAAGCATGCAGAACTTTCGTCCGCGTCCCTTCCGTTTACCACAAAGCTCAGACACCCTGCTCAACTCGCATTCATCGATATGTAGCGATGAAACGTTGCCGCAGCAGTCTCGGTCAACGACTGACCGTGACCAAAACACAGTGTGGTAAAGGTATAGCGATCAAGACGCTGGAGACTGGCAGCAGCTACTGCTTCTTCTTCAAGAATAATTGGCGCTTGCAAGCTTTTGCCTCTATGCATCACGGCATCGGCGACAAAGAGTGTTTGTTGAGCCGGCCAGTAGAGGCCAATCTGACCGGCACTATGACCGGGAATGTGTATGACCTTGAAACCGCCGGCGATCGGGATCACGTCGTTATCTGTTACCTGACGGTCGATAGCGGTTGGCGTGATGGTAGTCGGCATGAGCCATTTGGCGACACCAAACGCTAACTGGTTAAACCAGCCTTGCGCGCTATGGGCAGTTGGTCGCAGCGCCTGCCCCCGCGCCACCTGTTCAGCGTCAAGCGGATGCATCCAGACCTGGGCGTCGCTCTGCGCTTGCAGTGTCGCCACATTGCCGGCGTGATCAACGTGGTGATGGGTAACAATGATATGCCGCACATCGGTAATCGCGCGCCCTAACGCATGTAAACCGGCAAGGACACCCCGACCACGATCGGGATAGCCGGTGTCGATCAGCGTGACCCCGCCAGCGGTTAGAATGAAAAAGACATTCACCGTTCCTAACGGGATCGGCAGCTCGAGTTCGTACAAACCGGGTACGATCAAGCGGGGGACAGGCATAGGGTTTACCTTTATTGTAGAATGCTCACTTTAGAGCACTAATAATTCTCTTTCAACCACTGTCGCCAGCCGGCATCGAACTCTTCGTAGGTCATGCCAAACGCTTTTTGTAACGCTTTATCGTAAAACTCGATCCCGGTGCCCGGCGTATCACGCACCGCAGCAGCAAAACGCCAAAAACCATCGAGACCACCCTGCGTTTCTACGATATACGCCACCAGCGAATAGGCAAAACCATACGCCAGGCCACGATCAACCTCTAGCGTCGTCATGTGATCCATGTCTTGCGGGCGCACGCCGCCATTGGGATCGACCAGCGGGATAATCCGCCCCATCCGCACAGCGGCGCTCACCGCACCACGGCGTGGATTGTTCGAGACATACTCGGCCAGCCCCTCACTCATCCAATCGGTAATGCGATACTCTTGGGCAAAGGCGCGCGTATAGGCCCAGTGAGTCAATTCGTGGACGATTGTGCTGTAGAGTTCGCCTTCCCACCCAACATTCGGATCGTAGCTACCGAAGGCATACGAGAAGGGGGCAAAGATGTCGACCCGATCGTTGCGCGGGCGCGAGCCGGCGGAATACCAGGCCAGCGAGTTGGGATTAACCGGTGGGGTGATGCCAAAGATAGGGCGCAAGTAGACGTTGAACTTGTTGTCGGGTGTTCGTCCCAAGACATCAATCACCTGCTGACGGGCGCGAATCACCATATCTTCGATCACATCGTTGACTTCTGCCGCCCACTCATACGTGTTCAGCGTAAAATACTCGTTGTCGATCTTGATCTTCTCGCCGAGCTGCTCTTCCGTCGGTTCACTCATCACCCATCGCCCATCACCGGCCTGGATGAAGAGAATGTCGCGATGGAAACCGCCATCATTGATGGTTGCCTGCCAGAACCCGTGCGGACGGGCTTTAACCTCGAGCACCCGCATCGCGCTAAACTGCATTCCGCCAAACGATGAAGATTGAAACGTATTGAACCGCTCTTCGACCAGGCGACGGAAGGGGGCATTTGTCTGGTCAACCACCGAGCGGAGTAGTTCAACATTGTTGCTATTGTACGCTTCGATATACGTATCCAGTGCCTGTTGGATACCGGCAGCAACGACAGCCGGAGTCAGTTCGGCAGCCATTGGCGTTGGCTCAACCGGCGCAGGCGCGCTGGTAGTCGGCGCCACCGTCGGGTCTGGCACAACTGTAGTGGCGCCAGGCGATTGAGCGGGCTGACTGACACAAGCCGTCAAGACGAAGATGAAGAGCAGGATGAGACTAACCCTATGCATGTGGAAACCTCCCACTGAGACCTTTGATCAACCACTATTGTACCGCGTTTACCCTTGATTTGGGATATACTACGCAGCGCGAGACAATACCTTGCGTAGCAACCAGCCAGTTCATTCAGCGACGCCATGCGCGCCGATAGTCCCTGGCGGATAGCGATCAGTTACAGTTAGCAGAGATGTTATGGATCCCGGGCTTATTCACTGGCTCCGTTCAGCGGAAGGAACAGCGATCCTGAGCGAACTGGCCGGACGTGAATTGCGCGACACCGATATTCTGATCGAAATCACCCGGTTACGTCGCCACTTACCCGCCGAACGCGCACGCGCAGCCGTTGAGCAGACCCTGCTCCGACGCAAGGCTGCCGCCAAATTTCCGCGCGCCGACAGGATGTTCTTTACCCGCGATGCGCTTGAGCAGGCATCAGCGGCGTCAGTCGCAGCTCACCGCGCGCGCAGGCTGGCCCCAACCGGCCTGGTTGCCGATCTCGGTTGTGGCATTGGCGGCGATACGATTGCGCTGGCGAGTGCTGGCGCACAGGTTATTGCCGTCGATCGCGACCCGGTACGACTGGCGCTAGCCCAGGCCAACGTCGAGGCGCTCGGCCTCGCGGAACGGGTAACCTTCAGCGAACGCGACCTCCTGCGTGAACCACCGCCACCAGCCCAGGCTCTCTTCTGCGACCCGGCCCGCCGCATTGGCGACCGGCGAATATTCGATCCAAATGCCTACCAGCCGCCGTTGTCCCACGTCTTGAGCTGGCGACGACAGACGCCGGCGCTGGCGGTGAAACTGGCGCCTGGTATCGATCGGGCTGAATTACCGGTAGAGGCTGAAGTTGAATTTGTGTCACTTGATGGTGAACTAAAAGAAGCGGTGCTCTGGTGCGAGCCATTGGCGACGGCAAGCCAGCGCGCGACCGTGCTGCGCAGCGATAACACGATGGCAACTATAACCAACCACTCACCGCCATTGCCACCGCTGAGTCTGCCGCTTGCTGTCCTTTACGAACCCGACCCGGCAGTAATTCGGGCCGGACTGGTGGCCGAGCTAGCGGCAGCCATTGGCGCGGCGCAACTCTCGCCCGATATTGCCTACCTCACCGCTCCGACGCACAACCCAACACCATTTGCCCGCGCCTGGTCAATCGTGACGTGGTTGCCATTCAATCTCAAACGCCTGCGCGCTCTGCTGCGCGAGCTTGATGCCGGCCCGGTAACGGTCAAGAAACGTGGTTCGCCACTCGACACCGATACTCTGGCCCGCCAGTTGCGCGGCAAAGGTGAGCGCGCACTGATAGTTGTGCTGACCCAGATTCCCGCCGGGCCGGTTGCGCTGATTTGTGAAGAGCAAACAACCGATCAGCACAAGAGCTACACCGGTTGGAATCCAACTAACGATTGATAACAGAACAAGGTCAACTATGATACCGTAGGAGCAAAATGGTTGACTGATCAGAAAGTTTCCCAACATGACGCTAACGCGCGCGACTCGTTACCGAGGGTTGATCATCCTCATTGTCATCAATTTCATGATGTACGCCGGATTTTTCATGGTCATTCCCCTGGTGTCGGTGCATTATGTCCAGACCATGGGCTTCGCTGCCGTGACGGTTGGCATGGCGCTGGCGCTACGGCAACTCGTGCAGCAGGGAGTGAGCGTCGGTGGCGGCGTGCTGGCAGATCGATTTGGCGGGCGAGGGCTGATTACTGCGGGTGTGCTGGTGCGCGCCGCCGGCTTCGCCAGTCTTGCCTTTGCCAGCAACCCACCGTTACTCTTTCTAGCCATGCTGCTTTCGGCGCTAGGTGGAGCCTTGTTTGAAGCGCCGAGCCGGGCAGGCATTGCCGCGCTCACCACGGTAGACGAGCGCGCACGGGCATTCTCGATTAACGGTGTTGGCGGCGGACTCGGCATGGTTATCGGGCCATTTCTCGGCGCAATGCTGCTCGACTTTGGTTTCAGCACAGTAGCGCTGGCGGCAGCCACCTGTTTTGCCCTGATCGGCGCAATCAGCCTGCTCTTGCCACCGATTGAAACCGCCAGCGACCGCGCGCAGCTCGGCTTCGGCCTGGGATTGGCGCTGCGCGATCGGCCATTCCTCATCTTTACAATTCTGCTAACCGGCTTCTGGTTCATGTGGGTGCAATTGACGATCAGCCTGCCACTGGTAGGCGAACGACTGGCCAACGCCGCCGATGCCGTGCGCTGGATCTACGGCATCAACGCGGGCATGACGGTCGTGTTGCAATTGCCGCTAATTGGGCTGGCCGAACGCTGGTTGCGGCCATTTACGATCCTCAGTCTTGGGATTATGCTGATGGCGTTCGGTTTGGGGATGGTAGCTGTCGCCAATTCGTTCACGATCCTCATCGGCTGCGTTATCATCTTCACCATCGGCACGCTGCTGGCCACACCGTCACAACAGAGCGTCACGGCAGCGCTGGCCGATCCGCGCGCACTCGGTTCCTACTTCGGGGTCAATGCGCTGGCGCTAGCCTTTGGTGGTAGCCTGGGCAACCTGAGCGGCGGCTGGCTGATTGACCTGGCTGAAGCGCTGCAAGCGCCAGCGCTACCCTGGATCACCTTCGCAGCTATCGGGCTGACCAGCGCGATCGGTATGATCATTCTCGGACAGACCCTGCATCAACGCCGCGCTGTGACACATCTGGCCGAGGCACAATCACGGTAGTGAAACGAACCGGCTGACAGGAACGCCGCAATCGCGCGCTGCATACCACGCTCACGGGCCGAAAAAACATACTTTACAATAGACGCACCTCCTCAATCTTAGCCAGGAAAGGATATTCGCTGTGCCTAACAACCGTTTCGCTTTTTTCAACGGAGAGATCGTACCCATCGAGCAGGCGACGGTCAGCGTCATGACCAATGCGCTCAACTACGGTACCGGTTGCTTCGAAGGCATCCGCGGTTACTGGAATCCGGATCATCAGCAGCTCTACGTGTTCTGTTTGCGTGAACACATGGAACGGCTGCGCCGCTCGGCGCGCATCTTGCTGATGAAACTGCCCTATAGCGTTGATGAACTCTGCCAGATCACGATTGACCTGTTGCGACGCGAAGAGTTCCGCGAAGACGTGTACATCCGTCCATTGCTCTACAAGAGTGATCCGGCGATTGCAGTGCAGATGCATAATCTGACCGATAGCTTCACTATGTTCGCAGTCGGCTTCGGCCAATATCTGGCCGGTTCAACGATCAGAGCCTGTATCTCTTCGTGGCGACGGATCGATGACAATATCATCCCCTCGCGGGCGAAAGCATGTGGTTCGTATCTCAATTCAGCGCTTGCCAAAAGCGAGGCATTGCTGAATGGCTATGACGAAGCGATCGTTCTGAGCAACGACGGTCATGTGGCCGAAGCTTCGGCAGCCAATCTCTTCATCGTCCGTAACGGTGTGTTAATTACGCCACCAACCAGTGGCGACATCCTTGAAGGAATCACCCGACAGGTGGTTATGGAGCTGGCACGCAACCAGTTGGGTATTCCCGTGCGCGAAGCCTCCATCGACCGCACCGAACTCTACGTAGCCGATGAAGCCTTTTTCTGTGGCACGGGGGCAGAGATCAAGCCAATTGTCGAGATCGACCGTCGGCCAATTGGCGACGGCACGATTGGGCCAATCGGCACGATGCTGGTCAATCTATACGCTGACGTAGTGCGTGGCCGCATCGGCGCATATCGCCATTGGTGTACACCGGTGTACACAGATTGAGCAGGTAAACCGGTTAGAACATCATTGCCGGCAGAGCGGATGCACAACGCTTATGCTCTTGCTCTGCCGGCTAACTGATGGCAATCGGCGAAAAGATGTCGGCAACCCTGTGGATGAACCGCTGGCGCGGGCAACACGGCAGAAGCGGCTGCGTTTACCGGCACAGCCGCAGGTCAGAGCAGACCTCCCTCGCTCATCTGCCCTCTGCTGTTCCCGACGACAACTTGTTTAACCACAAGACAACAATTCTTTCCCTCGACGCAGCCAGAGGCGCATGGTATAATTTCACACAACTTGTGACAAAGCTGTCAAACGAACGGCCCGACAAAGGAGTTTGGCCATGATCACGAAGCGACCCGGCTCTGCCGGCAAAGTCCGTGTCACCTTCTCGTTGCCTGCTGCCCTGTGGGCCGACACGATCTATCTTGTCGGCGACTTTAACGGCTGGAATCCCCGCGCCACACCTTTGCGCGCCACCGAACACGGCTGGATGACTACCCTCGAACTTGAGGCCGGTCGCACCTACCAGTACCGTTACCTGGTCAATCACAACGAATGGCACAACGACTGGAACGCCGACGGCTACGCGCCAAATCCATATGGTGGCGACAACTCGGTGGTTGACACCACCATCTTTGCCTCTACGCCAGACACCCGGGACACCGCGGCGTCAGAGCCGCAGCGACCGATCGTCACCCCTCTTCAACCCCGCCTGCGTCTTGTTTCAACCGGTTAGCGGTAAAGTTTGTTATAATGCCGATAGCGATGCGATGGGGCGCAGATCGCTGCGCCTTTTCGCATATTGTGCAGATAATCAGGGCAGATCGAAGCTTGCTCTCGCTTATAACCTGTCTAGCGCGAACATCTGCCAGACTAATCGTTCTTGACACCTGACAAGGCCAATCATGACCACTCATAGCATACCGGTGCTCGATTTTGGATCGCAAACGGCGCAGTTGATCGCGCGTCGATTGCGCGAACTGGGGTATTACAGCGAATTATTGCCACACGACGCGCCAGAAGCGCAAGTACGGGCACTATCGCCGGTCGGAGTCATCCTGAGCGGCGGCCCGGCCAGCGTTTACGAACCAGGAGCGCCCACGCTGCCGGACTGGTTGCCAGACAGTCACCTGCCGGTGCTCGGTATCTGCTACGGCATGCAGTTAATCAGCCATGCGCTCGGCGGCATCGTCAACCGACCTGCCGGGCGGGAATACGGTCCGGCTATCATCAACCTTACCCAGCCGCATCCGCTCTTCGCCGACACCCCTACCGAGCAACCGGTCTGGATGAGCCACGGCGACCGGATCGAACAACTGCCTGCTGGCTTTACAGCGATTGCCGCCAGCCCGGCCACCCCCTTCGCCGCTATCGCCGACGACCAACGGCGCTGGTACGGTGTCCAGTTTCACCCGGAAGTGGTGCATACCGTCTATGGACGGACGCTGCTGGCCAATTTCGCCCGGCTGTGCGGCGCACAGCCAGAATGGCAACCGGGCAGCTTTGTTGCTGAAGCAGTAGAACGGGTGCGCGCCCAGGTTGGATCGGATGGGCGCGTGATCTGCGCACTCTCGGGTGGGGTCGACTCGGCGGTGGCAGCGCTGATCATTCACCGGGCTATCGGCGACCGCCTGACCTGCGTCTTTGTTGATAATGGCCTGTTGCGCGCCGGGGAAGCGGAACAGGTCATTAACACTTTCCGTGAACATTTTCACGTGCCACTCATTGCGGTTGATGCCCGCGAAGAGTTTCTGGCGGCGCTGGAAGGTGTTGTCGATCCCGAACAGAAACGAAAAATCATCGGCGAGAAGTTCATTCGCATCTTCGAGCGCGAAGCGCGCGCGCTAAGCGGGGTTGAGTTCCTGGCGCAGGGAACCCTCTACCCGGACGTGATCGAGTCCACTGCGCCTGACCGGCCAAAGGCAGCCAAGATCAAAACGCATCACAATGTCGGCGGGTTGCCGGCTGATATGCAGTTGAAACTGGTCGAGCCACTGCGCTATCTGTTCAAAGATGAAGTGCGCGCCGCCGGTTTACAGCTCGGTCTACCGGAAGAGTGGGTCTGGCGGCATCCCTTTCCCGGCCCAGGCCTGGCCGTGCGGATCATTGGCGCAGTCACGTGGGAACGGCTTGAAACGCTGCGGCAGGCCGACAAAATCTTTCTGGAAGAGCTGCGCGCCAGCGGTTACTACCGCGCAACGCAGCAAGCCTTCGCCGTGCTACTACCGGTGCAGAGCGTCGGCGTAATGGGCGATGGCCGCACCTACGGCTACACCATTGCCTTGCGCGCAATTACGACCGAAGATTATATGACCGCCGATTGGGCGCGCTTGCCTTACGAATTGTTAGCCCTCGTCAGCAGCCGGATTGTCAATGAAGTTGAAGGCGTCAATCGAGTCGTCTACGACATCTCATCAAAACCACCGGCTACCATCGAATGGGAGTAGTCACACCCGCTGCTGCATGTTACAATGAGGCCATGCGCGTACCACGAACTATCGCAATCGACGGCCCATCAGCCGCAGGTAAAAGCACTCTCGGCGCATTGTTGGCCGGCGCATTAGGATACCTGTACTTCGATACCGGTGTGATGTATCGCGCGCTGGCGCTGGCCGCATTACGCGCCGGGATCGATCCTGATGATGAAGCAGCGTTGACCGAACTGGCTCACCGATTGGTGATCGATGTAACACCGCCAACGGTGGCTGATGGACGACAGTATACCGTGCTGGTTGATGGCGAGGATGTAACCTGGGCAATTCGCGCGCCAGAAGTGGAACGGATCGTCTCGCGAGCGGCTCGCTTTCCGGCAGTGCGACGTGAGATGGTGCGCCAGCAACAGGTTATCGGTCGGCGCGGGCAGGTTGTGATGGTAGGGCGCGACATCGGCACGGTGGTCATGCCCGATGCCGATCTCAAGATCTATTTGCAAGCGTCGCTTGATGAACGAGCGCGCCGTCGCGCTGCCGATCTGCGCCGACGCAACATTGATATGCCACTCGAACAGATTGCCGCAGCGCTGGCCGAACGCGATGCGCTTGACGCGCATGTTTCGCAACCGGCTGCCGATGCGATTGTGCTGGTCAATGACGGGTTAACACCTGATGAAGAAGTGGCATGGGTGCTGCGTCAGTTTATTTCTGACGAACATGCACTCGAAAGTGGTCACGAACATGGATGAACCAACCCGACCATCTGCTTGATTGCGCGGCTATCCACCAGCGAGGAGGAAGCGTGAAACAAGGCAGTATCCTCGACCGTTTGCTATACGAAGATGCTGACGCTGCGCTTGATCTTGCGCCAAACGAGGAGATTCTCTACGTTACTGGGCGACACTGGATCATTCTCCTTGCGCGCCTGATCGTGCCGCTGATCGGCATTTGCTTCTTCGGAGGCATTGCCCTGTACCGCGCGATTGGCGGCGGCTTTCTGGTGACAGATACCGGTGAACCAACCGGCTTTGATCTCTTCAATATTGTGCTGGTGTTGATCGAAGCCGTGTTGATGCTGTTTTGGGTAGCGTTGTGGGTGCGCGGCGGCAAAGATCCAAATCCGGGTCGCGTTTTGCTGGCGGCAAATCTGGCTCTGCTGGCGTTGATCTATTTTCGTTACAACGGCGGGCGCATTTTCTACATCGATCCCGGTCGTTTTTTCGGCCAGGCATTTGATCCGCTGAACTTACTGCTTATCGGCTTCGCAATAGTCAGTCTCTTCTCGATCTTCTTTGTGGTCTACGACTGGCTCAATGATGAGCTAATCCTCACCAACCGTCGGGTTGTATACGATAACGATCAGGTCTTCATTCCCCGCCTGCTGGAACAGCGCGTCCAACAACAGATTTTCATTGAAGAAGTTCAGGATGTGAACGCTGCGACCAAAACATATCTGCAACACTGGTTCAAGTACGGCACAATCATCATCAAATCGGCTCGAATCGGCGGCAATATCGAGTTTCGGGGCGCGCGCGATCCGAAAGAGATGCAGCGCCGGATTATGGCGCAGGTGAATGAAAACCGACGCCAGCGCAACGAAACCGATTTAGCGAAGATGGTTGAAAGCCGGGTTTATAACGAGCCATCACAGAAGTTGAAGCGTCAGTTGCCGGCCACGGCGCCCCGCTGGCAATGGCTAAGCTGGCTCTTGCCCCCTAACCCTGAAGTTCAGGCCGAAAAAGAGACGATCATCTGGCGAAAGCACTGGCTGTTTATGCTGCAAGGTCTCTTTCCACCCTTTGCAATGCTGCTGGTAGGATGGATTGTGATCGTCATGGTGGGCAGTTGGGGGCTGTTATCGTCACTCTGGCTCATGGTCTTGAGCATCGCGCTCGTGATCGCTTTTCTGGCCTGGGCCGCGTGGGAAGTGGAAGATTATCGCAACGACATGTATATTCTCACTCCCACCAATATTATCGACGTGGAAAAGAAGCCATTCGGCCCGGAAGATCGACGCGCGGCCAGCCTTGGCGCGGTCACCAACGTTTCGTTTGAGACAACGTTTATTAGCAACCTGCTCGGTTACGGCGATGTAGTGGTAGAAACGGCGGGCAGTGGCGGTAAATTCACCTTTACCCATGTGCCTAATCCACGCGATGTTGTCAGCATGATCAATGATTATTACGTCTTGTTTAAACGGGCTGATAAGGAGCGCTCACTCAATGATATGCTCGAACTGTTGCGCCACTATCACCTCGCTCAACAACGACACAACGAGTTGCTCAGCTCAGTAAACAATGGCGCAACCATCCCACTCAACGCCGAGCAATCAGTTAACACGCCGGCATTGCCTCCGGGGTCAGAGAATCCTGCTCCGACTGCGCCCGCCACTTCCCAACCCGACCAAAGCTCAGCGTCAGGATCGACGCCAGCGAGTCCTGCTCCGACTGTGCCCGCCACTTCTCAACCCGACCAAAGCTCAGCGTCAGGATCGGCGCCAGCGAGACTTACTCCTGCTACGGTTATCACCCAATCTGACAGCACAACTGCGCCCGCCACTTCCCAACCCGACCAAAGCTCAGCGTCAGGATCGACGCCAGCGAGTCCTGCTCCGACTGTGCCCGCCACTTCTCAACCCGACCAAAGCTCAGCGTCAGGATCGGCGCCAGCGAGACTTACTCCTGCTACGGTTATCACCCAATCTGACAGCACAGCGGAAATACCGCCAACCCTGGCAAGGATCGCGCCCGCTTCCCAACCCGGCCAGTCGATGAACGGCTCGCCTGCTTCCCGGCAACCGGAGCCACCAGACAGCAAGCAGAACTACAATCTGCCCGCTTAAGGAGCTATAGCTCGCATGATCCCTCGTATTTTGCTTATCGGTTTACTGTCTCTGCTGCTAGTGTCGTCAACCGTCGCGGCGCAGCAACCGTCGCCGATTACCATCTCTGTGCGAGTCGGCCTGGACGGTGAGCGATCCATTCGCCCCAATTACTGGTTTCCGGTGCAGGTTACTTTGACCAACGATGGCCCCGACCGCGAAATCGTGTTTGAATGGCGCGATGCAGACGCGGAAAGGCTGACTCAACGCTACCGCATCGATCTACCCGGCGGCGCGCGCAAACAGATCATCCTGCCCGCGATCCAGACCGGGCGCGCAGCGCTCGCAATTGCCACATCTGATGGCGTGGAGATATGGCGTGAACGGATCAGTCTCAACCAGATCGATGCCGGATTGCTGGCGATTGGCCTGCTGAGCGACGACCCGGCTGTGTTGAGCAGTCTGACGACTGCGGATTTCATGGATAACAGACGCGCAACGCTGCTCAACCTTGAACCTGCCCTGCTAGCCGACGATCCATTTCTGCTCACGGCGTTTGATGCCATCGCCATCCGTGAATTAACTGCCGATCTACGACCAACCCAACGCGATGCGCTGCTGACGTGGGTGCAGCAAGGCGGCACCCTCCTGATTGGTGGTGGCACAACCGGCGAGACGGCGATTCGCGCTTTTGCCGATGTGCTGCCGGTCACCGTTGGGCCATTGCGTCGCGATACTCCAATCAACGAGCTGGAACGGTTAAGCGGTTTGAGCGGATTAAGCAATTTTGTGCCGACCTTGACCGCGAATACCGTCACTATGCGCCCCAATGGACAGCCGATCACCCGTGATGGCCTGATCAGTCAGGTCAGCATGGGCGCCGGGAAGATCGTCTTTGCCGCTTTCGATCTGGCTGCGCTCCGAGCCTGGCCAGGAGAGAGCAATGTGTGGAAGGCCGCGCTTGATCTGCAACCGCGCATTGAACCGGGGTCAACCTTTCGCTTTAGCTTCAACAACATCCTGCAAGGCAGCTTGACACAATCGCTCTTCAGCATCCCTTCAACAATGACATTGCTGGGGCTCATTGGCGCCTACATCATTGTTATCGGTCCCCTCCAGTTCTTGTTGCTACGCCGCTTGCGTCGGCTCGAATGGGCATGGCTGAGTACGCCACTCCTGATTGTCATCTTCCTCGGCATGACATACGGGATGAGCTTTGTTGTTCGTGGCGGGCAGGTCCAGGTTGTGCAACTGACAATCGCGCAGAGCGCGGCTGATGGCGATCAGGCCATGACGACCACCTTTACCGGCATCTTTGCCCCGCAACGGCAAAGTTACCGGTTGAATTTTCCAGAGGCAGCCATGGTCACGCCACTTGATCAAGATACTCCAATCGCGACAGAATACGATGGGAGCAGTGTCACTATCCCTGACCTTTTGTTTGACGCCGCGGCCTTTCGCACACTCATCATTGAGCAGGTAACGCCAAATCCACTCGACATCACACATCAAATTGAGCAACGCGGAAACCGCTGGGAAGGCACGCTTGGCAATGCGAGCGCCATTCGTCTGAGCGACGTAACGGTGGTAACCGGCAACGATGCGCAATGGCTGGGAACGCTTGAGCCAGGTCAGGAAGTCATCATCGACTTATCAACCGACCGCGACAACTTCATAAATACTATCCAAATGGCCGGAGGTAGTTTGCTGAGGCGCACCTCCATCCTGGAAAACCTCTTTTGGTACGGTATCTTCAATTCCCGGTTCAATCCTGCGCTTGCAGAAGCCGAGTTTCCCGGCGACGGTCTTTACCTGATTGGCTGGAGCGATCAGACTACACCGGTAATTCAGATCAACGGCGAGCCAGGCCAGACCCGTGGCGAGACGTTGTATATCATTGCCCTGCGCTGATTGGATCGACCGGCGACGAGTCAGCGGGCGCAGAGAGAAGGATTGCCTGCATTCACCGCCTGGCCTGTCATCGCTGCCGACGCAGAGTCATCACACGGATAAAGTATGACCGCTATCGTTGAAACTAAAAATCTGACTCGCTATTACGGCGAACATTTAGCTCTCAACCATCTCAACCTGCACATCCCGACGGGCGCGGTATACGGGTTTATCGGCCCTAACGGCGCCGGGAAAACCACGACCATGCGGATTCTTACCACGCTGCTACGACCATCGGGTGGCGAGGCACGGATAGCCGGATTTTCGGTTACGAACCAGCGGGCTGAAGTGCGCCGCGTCGTCGGATTTATGCCCGACTCGTTTGGCTTTTACAACAACATGACCGCCGCCGAATATCTCGAATTTTTCGCTGCTGCCTACCATATACCATCGGCGCGTCGGTCGGCGCTGATCGATGATCTGCTGACGCTGGTTGATCTGGGTCACAAACGCGATAGCGATGTAATGTCACTCTCGCGTGGCATGAAACAACGACTGAGCCTGGCCCGCACCCTGATCCATGATCCACAACTGTTGATCCTGGATGAACCGGCCAGCGGTCTCGATCCGCGGGCACGGGTTGAGCTGCGTGAACTGTTGCGCGAGCTGCGCCGGTTAGGCAAAACAATCATGATCAGCTCGCACATCCTGACCGAGCTGGCGGAAATGTGTACTCATATCGGTATTATTGAACGTGGCACCCTGCTCGCTTCCGGCGATGTCGCAACGATCATGCGATCGTTGCAGCCGCATCGCACCTTTGTCGCGCATGTCATCAGTGATGTTCAAACTGCGGTCACAATTGCCACTGCCGCTGAACATGTGCTGGCGGCGCGCGCGATCACAGATGATGGCCCGGCCCGGATTGAAATTGACATCGACGGCGATGATCACGCAGTCAGCGCACTGCTCACCCGCCTGGTAAACAACGGGGTGGAGATTATTCACTTCGCCGCGCAAACCAGCAACCTCGAAGAAATCTTCCTCAAAGTGACCGCAGGGGTGGTAGGATAGCGAAGAGCGCGCGGCAGAGAGTTGCGGATCGCACTGCTTGCACTGTACTCCAGACCAGCGAATTCTGGCCACCATGCCAGTGGATCGAGGCTATCTTAGGCGTGGGTCAGATGAGTGCGCCGGCAAGGGTGAAACATCGGTCGCGAATTGCCGCAGGCCATAGATGATAGCGCACCTTACAGGCAATGCCACAAACACGCGGCACAGCACAGAATACAGAACACAAATCGTCTGGCGAGAGGCGCATGACCTGAAAATACAGGCCCAGCACCATCCTCTCACAACGCCTGAGCCGCTTTCAGGCGACTCTCGATCAATTGGATCAGTTGCTGAGGCGTAATCCGGGGATAATAATCATAATCTATCATAATCGCCGGCACATCATCACAGGCGGCCATACAATCGAGTTCAACAATTTGCAGCTCACCGGGATGCGCCGCGCGCAAACGTGCCAGCGTCTGCCAGATGTCAGGACGGCTGCGCGCGCATAAGCGGCAGACGGTTAGTTCAACGTTGGCCATCCCCTGCCTCACTTTCTGATTTGAGTGCCGGGCCAAGGGCAAGAGGTGATCGTACTACCAGTAAATGAGATCGCGCGTACACCAGTTCAGCAGGCATCAGGTTCATGTGCATTACAGGTCACAGTGTGGCACTCCGCCAGGATCTGAAAACTGTGGCCCAAAGCGCTCGCGGGCAGGTTTGGATTGCAGGCGGGTATCTCCACGCTGATTGAAAAGCTCTCTACCGAATGTCTGTGCAGATAAGCACAACTTTCCTCCCTAGTGTACACTCTTTGTCAATAGATTGCAAATGGAAAACGGCAGATATATTACCGGAAAAGACTGCGCTGCCACAGCCTGAGCGACTGTGGCAGCGGAATTATCTCGAAACATCGCCGCAGATGACGACCGACGCGCCAGCCGCATCGGGTTGTCATCCGACGCATGCCCGCAACCCGAAACAGCGCGAAACCTACGTCCAGGTACTGGCAATCGCCTCATCGCGAAGTTGGGCAAGCTTCACGGCCAGACCGATGTAGGCAGCCGGCGAAAGCGCCTGTAACTCGGCGCGCACGGCATCGCTCACCGGCAAACCGGCAATAAAACGGGCGATGTCATCGGCAGTTAAAGCGCGACCACGAGTGAACTCTTTCAGGAGTTCGTAAGGTTCGGCGAACCCTTCCCGGCGCAAGATGGTCTGGATTGCCTCGGCCAGCACTTCAGGGTGAGCTTCAAGATCGCGGCGCAGGCGGGCGCGATCGACGGCAACTTTCTGCAAACCGCGCAGTAACCGCTGATAGGCGAGCAGGCAATAGCCGAATGCAAGGCCAAGATTGCGCAGGACAGTGCTATCGGACAGATCGCGTTGCAAGCGCGAAACCGGCAACTTTCGGCTAAACAATTCGAGCAGCGCGCCGGCCAGCGCCAGATTGCCTTCCGCATTTTCAAAATCGATCGGATTGACCTTGTGCGGCATCGTCGATGAGCCTACGTCGCCGGCGCGGGCTGCCTGCACCAGATAGCCGTCACTGATATAACGCCAGCAATCCTGACTGAGATCGGTAAGGATTGTGCCGACACGCTTCAGCGCGTCACAAAGCGCTGCAAGGGTATCGTGCGGCTCGATTTGGGTCGTAAGCAAGATCGGCTCAAGATCGAGCGAACGCACGAAGGCGCGCGAGAATTTGAGCCAGTCAATCTGCGGCAAGGCAGCCTGATGAGCGGCAAACACGCCACTGGCGCCATTGAGCTTGCCGGTGATACGGATTGCCATCACGTCGTTGATCGCTCGACGCAGACGCATGTAAAAGACATTCATCTCTTTGCCAAAGGTGGTGGGAGTAGCGGGCTGACCGTGCGTGCGGGCTAACATCGGTGTCGCCGCCTCTTCATCGGCCAGTTGACGCAACCGCTCGACAATTGCCTCAAGCGCCGGCAAGAGCACCATTTCACGCGCCTCTTTTACCATCAGCGCGTAGGCCAGATTGTTGACATCTTCGGACGTAATCGCAAAATGCACGGCCTCAAGATAGCCGGTCAAACCGAGCGCCGTAAGCCGTTCGCGTAGCCAGTATTCCACCGCCTTCACATCGTGATTTATACGCCGATCCCAGTCGGCAATTGCCAGCGCATCTTCATCGCAAAACTGGCGGTAGAGCGCGCGTAGCGCCGCCTGTTGTTGTGGAGTGAGCGGCGGCACGAAGGTGATGCCGCGGGCGCGCGAGAGAAAGATCAGATACTCGACTTCAACCCGCACGCGATAACGAAAGAGAGCCGCTTCGCTGAAAAAGCTGGCCAGTGCCGCCACATCGGCGCGGTAACGACCATCAAGAGGGCCAAGCGCAGCCAGATGCGCCATATCTCCAGTTGTCATCGGTCATTTCCTCCAAATCATTGCCTGTCTGCTGTGCGAAGGGTACCACAAAATTGACGAGATGTATCACTCTCTCAAAAAGGCTTTTGGATGGATCCTGTGCAAGACATTGACATACTCTAAGCAATCGGTTACGATGGTTATCAGAGGGCTAAATATTTGTTACCAGAATAATCGACACTTTGATCATACGTGCCGAATGGGGAAACCTATGCGCGAAGATGATGCCCGCTCTTATCATACCAGCGCGATTGACGACATTGTGCGTCAAATCACGTGGCAAAGTCAGAAGCAGTTACTGCAAACCCTCAGTCGGCCCGAGATTGGCCTGACGTTACCACAAATGGTTACGTTATTTGCCATCCGTGAAGCGGGCATCTGTCGCATGAGCGATCTGGCTGAAATCACGCAACAATCAGCCGGGACGCTGACCGGCATTGTCGATCGCCTGATCGATGATCATCTGGTCGGCAGAGTGCGTGATGTAGAAGACCGGCGTGTCGTGCAAGTTATGCTTACCCGGCAAGGCGAACAGCGACTGGCGCTGGTCGAAGCAGCGCGTCGCGCCGATATGGATCGAATCCTGTCCCGGTTTAGCATTGAGCAGTTACGCGAACTCGAACATCTGCTCCAACTGCTGCTCGACGGCATTAATGAGCTGATCAGCGATCGCGATCTTGAGCGTTCCCCCAACGGTCAATCGAACACATCACTCAGTCGTAACGCCTGAGCGCTGGATCAGGCGGCAGCCGTTGCTCTTCGCAACCTTTTCAGTCACGGAACGTCATATTCAGGCAAATAATTCCGGCTTCGTAGTATGATGAAGCCTGGTATCTTTGCCTGCACTGTAACTTTGAGGATGTACGTATGAGCCAACCAACACGCCCTCGGCGCCGTCAAAACCGTCTTGCATGGGGAATTGGCGCACTGCTCATCATTGGCGGTATTGTGGCCGGTTTTATAACCTTCAACCGAAATCAACCTTCCAACGTCCGGCTCAATTATGCTCTCGTGAGGCCGCAGATCAGCCCGATTAGCGCCACCGTCAATGCCAGCGGCGCGATTCAGCCTCAGCAGGTGCTTGATCTGACGTTTGCTAGTAGCGGGTTGATCAGCGAGGTATTCGTGCAGGTTGGCGATCAAGTGGCAGCCGGGCAAGAGTTGGCCCGACTCGACACCCGTGATCTCGAACTGCGGGTCGATCAGGCGGCAGCGCAGTTGGCGCAAGCCCAGGCGAATCTGGAACGATTGCGGGCCGGGCCGAGTGAAGCCGAGGTGAAAGCGGCAGAAGCGCAACTGGCGCAAGCGCAGGCGCAATTACGCCAGACAACCGGCAATGTCACTGAGAAGGATCTGGCAGCGGCGCAGGCTCAGGTCGATCAGGCGCGGGCTAATCTGGAGCGTCTGCTCGGCGGGCCGAAGGCCAGTGAAGTTGCGCAAGCCCAGGCCCAGGTCGATCAGGCGGCAGCAGCCTTGCAAGCGCAGCGAGATTCGCTATCGGCGGCCAAAACTCGCGCCGAATCACAACTGTTGCAGGCCGCCAATACCCTCCGCGACCGTCAGGCGGAATACAGTCGGATCTACAACGACAACCGCGAGCGCGAGCAGCAGCTAGCCCGCTTCGGCCAATCGCTGCCGCAATCGGCGCTTGATACCGAAGCGGCGGCATTGCGCGCAGTGCAAAACGCCGAAGAGCAGATGCGGCAGGCGCAGGTAGCGTATGAGCAGGCGCGCCAGGCCGAAATTACCGGTATTGCGCAGGCAGAAGCGCAACTGCGCAGCGCTCAGGCGAATCTGGAGCGCATCCTGTCCGGCGCTGAAGCCGATCAAGTTGCGGCAGCCCGCGCGCAACTGGCCCAGGCAGAGGCGAATTTGAACAAGTTATTGGGCGATCAGCGCGCCGGCAGTCTGGCCGCAGCGCAGGCAGCAGTCGCCAGCGCTCAGGCTAACCTGCAACGGATCACTTCTCCTCCCAGCGAGGCCGATCTGGCCAGCGCTGAAGCGCAGATTGCCAATGCCCGGGCCGGTCTGGCTCAGGCGCAACTGGCGCTCGAACGAGCGACGCTCAAGGCGCCAATTGCCGGCGTGGTAGCCGAAGTAAACCTTGAGGTCGGCGAGTTTTATAACGCGGCCCGTCCGGCAATTGTGTTAGCTGACCTGAGCGGCTACTACGTAGACGTGACGGTTGATGAGATCGATGTAGCTCAGATTGCCGTTGGTCAACCAGTAACCCTGGTGCTCGACGCTTTGCCCAATCTCGATCTGCGCGGCACTGTGGCGCGGATTAATCCACTTTCCATCCTGCAATCTGGCGTCACGGCTTACACTGTGCGAATTGTTACGACCGATCCACCGGCAGCGGTTCGTCCGGGAATGTCGGCCAGCGCCGATATTGTCGTGGCTGAGAAGAACGAAGCCCTGGTAGTGCCACGACGGGCAATGCGGGCCGAAAGTGGTCAGTTCTTTGTTGATATTACTGTCGATCCGGCGTTGTGCGACACTGATATTGCCCAGCGTCCATTGCAACCGCCGTTGCGGGCAGTGGCCGTGAAACCGGGTTTAAGTAACGAGCAGGTGATCGAGATCACCGATGGCGAGATTGACACCAACAGTTGCGTCTACGTACCGGGGGTTGATGCGCGGATTAACCTGTTCAACGCGGGCGGGCCACCTCCTGGTGTGCGCAATCGCTGAGTTACACGGAGCAGACAACTATGAACCTTGGAGAAGCGCTCCGGATCGCTTTTACCAGCTTGCTGGCCAACAAGCTACGCGCCATTCTGACGATGCTCGGTATTATCATCGGCGTCGGCGCAGTGATCGCGTTGCTGGCGCTCGGCGGCGCGATTCAAACGCTGATAACCAGTGAATTGCAGGGATTGGGCAGCAATCTGGTGTTTCTATTCGCCGGCACCAACGACCCAGAGACAAACCGAAGAGTGCCACCGCGTCTGACGAATGAAGATATTGCTGCCATCGCCGATCCACTGAATGTGCCGGCAGTGGCAGCCGTCTGCGCCGAATTTAGCCGCCGCGCCCTTACCACCTATAGTGGAGCCAGTTATGATGCGCTGATTGCCGGGGTTAGCGCAAATTACCCCCAGGTACGCAATGCGCGCGTGGCGGAAGGAACTTTTTTTGATGAACGCGCCATCGAACTACGTTCACGCGAGGCAGTGCTCGGTCATCGCGTTGCCCAGCGGCTCTTTACTAACGGCACCGACCCGGTGGGGCAGCAGATCCGGATCAATGGTATCGGTTTTCGGGTGATTGGCGTAATGGCCGAGCGTGGCGGCAGTTTCGCATCAAATGAAGATGACCAAATCTTTGTGCCAATTACAACTGCGCAGGATCGACTCTTCCCGCCAGCGCAAAACGTGACGCGACGAGTGGAAGTGACAGTGGTGTATATTCAGGCGCGGGATGAAGACAGTATCGATGAACTGATCGATCAGATTACCGCACTCTTGCGCCAACGGAATGGGTTAACCTATCAGGATAACAACTTTACCATCATTACGCAGCAAGATCTGGTTAGTTCGTTTGCGACAATCACCGGCGCAATTACCATTTTCCTGGGCGCAATCGCCGCTATTTCACTGGTAGTTGGCGGGATCGGCATTATGAACATTATGCTGGTGAGCGTCACCGAACGCACACGCGAGATTGGTTTGCGCAAAGCCGTCGGCGCGCGCCGCAATGACATTCGACTGCAATTTCTGGTTGAGGCGACGGTTCTTAGCCTGATGGGCGGAATACTGGGCATTGCGCTCGGTTATGGCCTGGCTGCGATCGGCACAGCATTACTGGCCAATTTCTCGCCGAATGCGCGCGCGGAGGTAAGCCTTGATGCTATTCTGCTGGCAACGCTGACCTCTATTGCCGTCGGCATCTTTTTTGGCCTGTACCCTGCCGACCGCGCGGCGCGGCTTGATCCTATCGCAGCCTTGCGCTATGAATAACCGGCTGGCGCATGCTATACTGTACCCACCACACTATACGGAGTTTCGCCCACAACGATGCGGCAACGCAGCGCGTTATTCCGGTGATATGAACTGAGCTATGCGCATCCTGATTACCGGCTCATCTGGCATGATCGGCACGAACCTCGGCCTTCGCTTGCTCGAGGCCGGGTATCAGGTCTTCGGGATCGACCGCCGGGTTAACCCATGGACTGACCGCATTCCCACACTGCTGCAAGACCTGGCTATGCCGCAACGTGATTTTCGGGCCGGGATCGGAGGCGCGCCCTACCCTCCATGTGATCTGGTTGTCCACCTGGCTGCCAATGCCAAAGTGTACGAGCTGGTTACAGAACCGTACCGGGCGCTGGAAAATATCAATATCACCTATAATGTCCTCGAATACTGTCGCGCCCACAACCTGCCGCTGATCTTTGCCTCATCGCGCGAAGTGTACGGCGACATTCACCGTTACCTTACCGAAGAGACACGAGCCGATTTTAGCTTTACCGAAAGCCCTTATTCAGCCTCAAAGATTGCCGGCGAGGCGTTGATCTATTCTTACGCTCGCTGTTATGGGTTGCGCTACATCGTGTTTCGCTTCTCAAATGTCTACGGACGCTATGACAATGATCTGGCCCGGATGGAACGAGTTCTCCCGCTCTTTATTCACCGCATCAGTCAGGGCGAACCGGTGATCGTCTATGGCGGCGATAAAGTGCTCGATTTTACCTATATCGATGACTGTGTCGATGGAATAATGCGTGGTATCACGCGTTTATTACGAGGAGAGGTCGTTAATCGCGCGATCAACCTGGCGTATGGCGAAGGCAACACTCTGATCCGGGCCGCAGAATTGATCGGTCAGGCGCTAGGTCGCCGACCCGAGATTATCGTGCAGCCAACCAAACGAGTTGGTGAAGTCAGCTACTACGTGGCCGACATCAGCCGCGCGCGTGAGCTATTAGGTTATCAGCCTCAGGTGCCATTGGCGGAGGGAATTAGACGCGCTGTTGCGTGGTCACGCGGAGAGCAAGCGCTATGACCCAACATCAGCAAGAGATGACCGAAATCACCCCAACGACGCGCGCTATTCCAGTTGAGCAGGTGCGACGCTGGATGCAGGCGAGCGCAGCCTGGCTGGCTTTGCAGGAGTCAGAACGCCTCTTTCCGGCGTTGGTAAACAGCTTTGTCGAGATAGCGCCGACCCTGCATGCCGCCATCCTCTGGCTGATGACCACCGGTAGTTTGCAACCGGCGAAGCAAGCCGGATTGCCGTTGTCAAAACCGCTTGAAGAACAATGGAAGCAAATTAAGCTGCGATCGGGTGAAGGTCTGGCCGGACTGGCGTGGCAGCGTGACACCGTGATCCAACAGCACGGTGAACACGGTTATCGCGAGTTGCAAGGGCTGGCTTCGCCGCAAGCGCAGGCTATTTTTCAAGCCTTGAGCGACCTTTTGCCGCGAAGTCTGACCGTTACCGCTGCGCCTCTACGCGCCGGCAATCAGTTTATCGGCGTGCTAGAGTTGATCAGTACCGATAACAATTCACGCGAAATTGAGCTGGAAGATCTTGAAATGATCACCAGCATTGTTGCGGCGGCGATTCGCAATGCGCAGCTTTACGATGAAATCCGGCGCAGCCATCAACGGCTAAAGGCTTTTGATGCTGTCGTGACATCGATCAGCACGGCAGCCGATCTGCCAGATCTGGTGCAGAGCGTACTGACGGTAGTGCTCGAACTGACGCCAGCGCGCAGTGGGGCGTTGCTCATTTTTGATCCAGCCCAAGAGCGTCTGCAACTCAGCGCATACCGAAATATTGCGCCAACAGCGCTCAGTTGCTTCGATCAAATCCCGGTTGATGCCAGCCCTTGCGCCGAAGTGGTGCGTTATGGTCAGCCGGCAATCCGTCCACTTCTGCACGAACGCGGCGAGCAGACGTTAATCGCCGCCGGGATTACGGCTGCCGCCTACTTGCCACTTCTGGCCGGCGGCACAGTCACCGGAGTGCTGGCGCTCTTCGGCGATCTGGAATTGACCAGTAATATTGACAAAGATATGCTGATGCCGATCTGCAATCAGGTCGGTTTCGCGATTGCGAACGTGCGACTGTACGAAGATAGCCAGCGCGAGCGACGTAAACTGCATACGGTCGTGGAATCGATTGCCGAAGGAGTGCTGCTCTGCGACCGCCACGGTCGCTTAACGCTGGCCAATCAGGCAGCGCATGAACTGCTTGAGCAAGATAATTTGAGCTTCGAAACCCCGCTCGCCAGCATTCCCGATCTGTACGAACTGCGCGATCTCGACGGTAATCCACTCACACCTGATGATCTGCCTTTTACGCGCGCGCTTCGCGGCGATACATTTTATGATTATCGGTTGATGCGCCGACGGGCTGACGGCAGTGAACGCTTCTTCAGCTTTACCGGCGCCCCGGCGGTAAATGAGCAGAATGAGATCGAAGGCGCAGTGATTACGTTCCGCGACATCACTTCCAATCAGAAGGTACAGCGCGCAAAAGACGAGTTTCTGGCAGTGGCTGCACACGAGCTGCGCAGTCCGCTGGCGGCGGTTCGCAGTTATGCCGACCTGTTGCTGCGGCGAGAGCAACAACGTGAAGGCGATCCGCGTGACATCCATGGGTTGACTATTCTGACTCAACAGGTTGCCCATATGTTACGCCTCGTCGATAACCTGCTCGATGTATCGCGCCTCGACGCCGGACAGTTCGATCTGCAATATCAACAAACCAATCTGGTCACCCTGGCGCAGCAGGTCATCGACCAGCAGCGGCCAAGCGCGGGCAACCGCGAATTGTTGATCGAGTCGGAAACGCCAGAACTGATCGTAGCCTGCGACGCTGTGCGCATTCGGCAAGTCTTGACCAATCTTCTCAACAATGCGATCAAATACAGTCCTGCCGAGAGCGTGATCAGTGTCCGTCTGCGCCATACGCTACTACCTGCCAGCAATTCACCAGCCGCGTTGATCAGTGTGAGCGATCAGGGGCCAGGTATTCCGCCTGAGGAGCGTGAGCGCGTATTCCAGCGTTATTATCGCGCGCCGGGGAAGCGAGCAGAGGGTTTGGGACTGGGCCTGTACCTGAGCCGTGAGATCGTGCAACTGCACGGTGGTCAGATTTGGATCGAGAGTCGCGAAGGTCAGGGTAGCACGTTTATGGTGCTGTTACCAATCGAGCGACTACAGCGATAACGCCTGCGCAGGCTGGCCGGATAGTGGTTGACAAATATTCCCCGGCGCGTCGGGGAGGTCTGTGGTGAGCCGGGCCAGCAACGCCAGAACGCGCATCCATCGCTTTTCAAACGGTCTGGATTGACGTGAAACCAACCTGGAGCATTACCTGTGCCAATCCGCATGAAACCATTTCTTCGCTCACTGCCACCGGCACCACCGCCACGTCTTGCCCCAGCGGAGCCGCCACCGATCCGGATGGCTGCCAATGAAAATCCACTCGGCCCATCACCTAAAGCGATTGCTGCTGTGCAAGCGGCACTGAACGAGATCCATCGCTACCCTGATGCTGGCGGCGCGGCGCTCAAACATGCGCTGGCCGCGCGGGCCAATCTTTCACCAGAACACGTTATGCTGGGAAATGGCTCCGACGAACTTATTATGCTGGTTTGCCACGCTATGCTGGGTGAAGGCGATGAGGCTGTGCTGGCGCAGGGATCGTTCATCAGCTATGCGCGTCGGATACAGGCTCAAGGCGCAATTGCCCGCCAGATCCCGTTGCGCGAGATGACCCACGATCTACCGGCAATGGCAGCAGCAATTACGTCGCAGACGCGGCTGATCTTTGTATGCAACCCCAACAATCCCACCGGCACAACGGTCGGAGCCACCGAACTGTTGGCCTTTCTTGATCAGGTACCGGATGATGTGCTCGTTGTCGTCGATGAAGCCTATATCGAGTTTGTGACCCGTCCTGACATTCCTGATCTCCTGCCGCTCATCAGATCGGGGCGCGATAATCTGCTCTTATTGCGCACCTTTGCCAAGATTCACGGCTTAGCCGGACTGCGACTAGGGTATGCATTCGGCGCGCCTGATTTCATTGCCTACCTCGAACGAGCGCGTCCAGTCTTCAACGTTAATGCGCTGGCGCAGATCGCCGGCCTGGCAGCGCTTGACGATACTGAACATCTTACCCGTTCACTTGCGCATGCCGCCCGGAGTCGGGCTTTTCTCAGCGCAGAGTTGCGCGCACTGGGTTTAACCGTTATTCCCGGCGAGACCAATTTTATCGCGGCGGCAGTGGCTGATGACCAGGCTATTGCCGCTGCCATGGCTCAGCGCGGTGTGCTGGTAACACCGCTGAGCGCCTGGGGATTGCCGGGTTGGGTACGAATTTCGTTTGGCACCGAAGAAGAGAACCACGCCTGTATTGCGGCATTGCGCGCAATTCTGACCAGATAGCGCCGACGAACGATTCGGACACAACGCTAAAGGAGCAGCTATGAGTGAACCGCAAAAACCTGCCTTCTGCCCTCAATGCGGGCATACATTATCGCCCAAAGACCGCTTCTGCCCGGAATGCGGCGCGCGAGTGCCAGAGCCTCCCGCGCCGGAAGCGTCTTCCGGTCAAACCGCCGCACCGCCGACCGTCGTCATCCCCCCTGACCGACCTGCCGCGCCGCCGACCGTCGTCATCCCCCCTGACCGACCCGCCGCGCCGCCGACCGTCGTCATCCCCCCTGACCGACC